>Ga0307372_10003636_pt1 | contig 24423 bp, 26 predicted proteins | sample OX1MG_FD_202533 | JGI IMG/M metagenome (GOLD analysis project Ga0307372, IMG submission 202533) | Soil microbial communities from Risofladan, Vaasa, Finland - OX-1 | ecosystem: Environmental > Terrestrial > Soil > Coastal area > Acid sulfate soil | place: Finland: Risofladan, Vaasa | collected...
ATGGCGTAGCGGCCTTTGCCGCCATAGAACGTCATTTGCTCGCCCTTCGGTTGGACGGCTGACGGCCCTACCGTTGTGTCGCGAAAGCGATTTGCCTGGCTGATTGCGCCGGCATGCATGATCTGGGTTAACAGCGCCGTGCGCCCGCCGCTTCGGATCGACGCAAGACCGGCCATACCCGCGTCGTTGTAGCGGTGCACCCAGTCCCGCAGAGTCTGCCGGTCCATCCCCGACTGCTCGGCCGCTGTCGCACGCGCGTGACCCTCCAGGACGAGGGCCAGGGCCAGGAGACGCCGTACTTGCGCCCCGTCGGCGGTGTTTCCCGCCGCAGCACGCAATTCTGCCGCCGTATGATCCGTCCGAGTGACCTCAACCGCAGTCCCCATCTCACGCCTCCGTCCCCGCCGACCAATCGGCCGACACAGGGAAGCGAAGTCCGCGACCGATTCCTAGCCCCCCGAGATGAGTCGGCCGTTGCGACGGTTGGTATTACAGTGCTTCTCGGGGTACGCGCATCGTTCATCGAAACCAGCAACGAATCGGCCCGATGTCACTCCGGATCCCCTGGTGGAACGCGATCTGGCGGCTGCGCCCGGCCGGCCGGCTCGTGCGCTTCGTCGCGGTGATCCATCCGACGCGAGGCTCCTGCCTGCTGATGTGCACAGACACTTCCTTGGCGGCCGTCGAGATCATTCGCCTCTACGGCCTGCGCTTCAAGAGCGAGCCTACGTTCAAGCAGGCGGGGCGGCTGATCGGCTCGTTCAGCGACCACTTCCGGATGTCCGACATGAAGCCGCTGCGCCGCCGCAGCGGCAACCAGCACCTCCATCGTGCGTCGCCGGACTACCGCGACGCCGTCAGGCGCAAGCTGCACGCCTATCACGTTTTCATCCAGGCGGCCGTCGTCTGTCAGGGACTGCTTCAGTACCTGGCTGTCGCGTTCCCGCAGCGCGTCTGGGCCTCCTTCGGCTCCTGGCTGCGCACCATCCGGCCCGGCATCCCGCCGTCGGAGCTGGTCGTGGCCAATGCTCTGCGCCACAGTATGCCGGAATTTCTCCTGAATTCCGCCTCAGGCAACAGCTTCGCGAATTTCGTCATCGAACGGCAGGACAGCGATCATATGCAGGCGTTCCGGCTCGCGTCCTGAGCCGGGATTGGGGCAGAACTCCGGACTCGCGAGCTCTTTTGTCCGGCGTATTGATCGTCAAGCGCGGCATGCTACTCTCGGCTTGCCTGCTGTGTCGCCACGCTCGACGATGGAACACCCCCAGACGACGCGTCCTTCGCGTGGACTGCCCGCTAGGGATCGGTGGGCAATATTCAAAATGACCCACAGCCAGCGCCGCAACAGTCCTTTGCCCGAGCGCATCCCAAGCCCCTCCATGGCCCGCGCGCGCACCGCATTGACCCAAGCCCCCACCCGCCTATCCTCCCCACCCAGGGGGAGGCCACCAAGTGACCACCCCCGCGCCCGGCGCGATCGACTGCGACATCCACCGGCCCTGCCGAGCATGCAGGCGCTCGTGGCGTACCTAGACGAGTATTGGCGCGCCCAAGTGCAGATGCGCTGCCTCGACCGAGACAACTACACCGCCAGCGCCTTCGCCCCGATCAACGCCCGCCCCGACTGGAAGCCCATCAAGGGCAACGCCGGCACCGATTCGCCACGCTGAAATCCCAGGCGCTGGACGCCCTCCAGACCCGTCACACCATCTGCAACGCTCTCCACGGCGCGCCGGCGATCTTCAGCGAAGACCTCTCCGCCGCCTTCTGCCGCGCCATCAACGACTGGATCGCCCGCGAGTGGCTCGACAAGGACGACCGCCTGCGCGCCTCCATCGGCGTGCCGATGCACAGTCCGGCGCAGGCATAGTAAACCGTGATCCCGATCACGTTGCATCGCGAGCCACGCCGGTCGCGCGGTACAGGTTGCAGCACCCCGTACTTGCCGGACAGCACCCAACAATGATAAACATCGCTCATGCTGATCACTCCGGACCAGATCCGAGCCGCGCGTGCCCTGCTGCGGCTCGACCAGGCAAAGCTCGCCCATGATGCCGGCATCTCCGTCGTCGCTCTGCGACGACTGGAGGCTGAGGACGGGCTGTCGAAAGTAGCGCCCACGACCGTGGACGAGGTTCGCAAGGTCCTGGAGCAGGCCGGTGCCGAGTTCATAGATCGTGGCGTCCGCCGCAGCGCCATGACACCCGAGGCAATCCGGTCCATCAAGCAAGACATCGACCAGATCGTGGCGCACAGCGCTGCTCTGATGGCGCAATACCCGCCTCTTACCGATGACGAACTCTACCACGAGACCGGACTTTGACCGCGATCGTCGTGGACACCTCGGCCATCGTCGCGATCCTACGCAACGAGCCGGAGAAGGATCGGTTCGTTGACGCGATCCTGGCGGCCAGCTCCCGCTTCCTGTCGGCGGCCAGCCTGCAGGAGTTGGGTATGATCGTCGCGGGAGGCATCGGCGACGACCGGACATGGGAACCGCTGGATGCACTCCTGGCCCGCCTGAACCTGGAAATCGTCGCGCATGACGCAGACCTTGCTCGGGAGGCGCGTGAAGCGTTCCTCCGCTTCGGCAAGGGTCGCCATCCCGCGCGGTTGAATTTTGGCGACTGCGCTGCGTACGCCCTGGCCAAGGCCAATAACCTGGCGCGGCGCGATCTGTGACGGACGCGCAGGATACGTACCGTGCCATCCCGCGCGACACGGTAGCGGATGACGTAACGATAGTTCGCCACCAACTCACGCATGCTTGTCCCCGGAACAGGTCTTCCCCGATGTGGGAAATGTTCCAGGCTGCTTCCAGCCGCGAGCAAACGGACCGCCACTGTTTCGGCCGCTGTTGGATTGAATTGCTCAGTATAGACCCGGATCGCCCGCAACTGGGCGACCGCCAGCGGGGACCAGATGACCGCGTGCACTACTCAGGCGGGAGCGGGCAGGGAAGCTCATTCGGCTTGCCCCAGGACTCAAGCTACGCACGTACGAGCGCGTGCGGGATACCCTTGCCTGCGTCGATTTCCGCTTCCGCAGCCGCATCGGCCACCGCCTCGGCGGATTCGTCGAGCGGAGTCTCAAAGATCGGGTCGGGTTCGGTCTCGGCCATGGGTATCTTCGTGGTGCACAGATACAATAGCACGAGTCCGGCCGAGGTGCAGCAGGTGGATGGATGTCCTTGCGTACGGTCGGCTCCGGTGCGAGTCTCCAACCGTCTTGGCAGGCGCGTTCTCCATGAGCACGACGGCACCGGCGTTCGAGTATGCCTTTTTCATCAGCCGTCGCGGCACGGTCGCCGCGGAGGCGCAGGAGGTCGCGGACGTCCTGCGGTCCGAGGGTTTTCGCGTGCTCGTGCAGGACTACGACGCGGCGCGTGGAGAAAACTTCCCGCTGTTCATCCACGACGCGCTGACCAAGACGCGGCACCTGCTCGTGCTGCACTCCGCCGACCACGACACAACGCATTGGACGCGGCAGGAGTTCGCGAACTTCCTCGCTGCCCCCGACGCGCGCGCGGCCGAACGCCGCATCTTCGTGCTGCGCTGCGATTCCGCCAACCCGCGCAGATTGCTCGCCGGCGTGGTCTGTGGCGATCTGCACGACGTCCCCGATCCGGCCGAGCGCCGCCGCATCATCCTCGCGGTGGCCAGGGGCGAGGCGCCGGCGGCGCGTCCCTCGCCGCGCAGCTTCGGCGGCTCCATGAAGCTGGAGAACCGGCGGTTCACCGGCCGCGACGACAGGCTGGCAGCGATGCACGCGGCGCTTTCCGCCGAAGACGATTCGGGGGCGTTGCGCGCGACGGCGTTGACCCGGGCGGCGTTAACCACGCGTCGTTCACGATCCGGAAACCGATCGCCTGCTATGCCTGAGCTATGCGCGAGCGGGAGGTCGAAGCGGTCCAATATGTTGTCCGGGCCGGGTTGGCGCGGCCGGAGAACCTGACCGCCGGGACGAGCAAGCACAGTGTGATCCCCGAGTTGACCGGCTTTTCAGTCCAATCCGCACCCTGCATCTCGATCGCCGAACTCGCGCGCGGAGGCCAATTCCGCAACCGGCAGATCAGCGTGACGACGACGGGTGCACTGCGGCGACACGGCTTCGAGACGGTGTTTCCAACGCCGGGGCGCGGGGAGTATCATGCGACAGTCCGGGTCCCTGATCCGCTCCCGCCGGGCATCGCGGCCCTGCTCAGTTCGTTGTTCGTGCAGGTCCCCAATCCGCACCCGGTTGCTTGAGGAGGCTTCGGCCATTGCATCGCATCTACTTTGACGAGAACGCGGGTGACGAGAACGGGCGCTATGACCTGGGCATCCCGGGCTCTCGCCGGGACCTGGCGCCCCTGGCGGGGGAGCTCAGCAATGGCGTTCACGTCATGCTCTATGACGGGCAGGAGATCGAAGTGGAGGCCATCCTCGAGTTCGATGCGACGTCGGACCGGTGGATGGCACTGCCACTGTGGGACACGATCCGGCGATCCGGCGATCAGCAGACCTTGCGTGACGTCGCCGAATAGCGGGCGATAGGGCGCAGGCGAGGCCGGCCTGCTGGATCAGGCGGCTCCCGCAGCGGCCGGCTCGCCAGAGGGGGCCTCCGCCGACTGGCCCGGCAACGCTGGCCGGTCTCGCGGCGCTGACGCATGCGCTGGACCCGCGCCTGCCGCCCGACACGCCGTCGGAGCAGGCCGCGCGTGGCGCGCTCGGCCATCTCGCTACGTGCCAGACACCGTTCCTGCTCATCTACGACAACGCGCCGAACCCGCTTGCGCTGGACATAGCCAGCGCCTATGCAACGAACCCACTCTCATCACCTTCGACGACTTCCCGCGGCAGGTCGAGGCGCTGATCGAGAGGGGGCCTCAGCTCTAAATATGCTACCAGTGTGGCAGCCACCGTCGCGCTGGCGATTGAAGAAGCAGTGTGCATCGCGCGGCAGGCGGCGACAGCGTCGCGGGCGCATGGGTTGCCTTGAGACAGGCGAAAGAGGAAAAGTCCTCAATTCCTCATCATCCTGAAAAGGCTGTACGGAGCACGGCGAATGGTATCATCCAGTTCTTGGGCGGACTTGGGTTACGGTAAAATCGGTCCACAGCAGGCCGGACACCAGCAGCAAACGGCTGACGCTCGGCAGATCGCGTCTCTCTTCGCGCAAACGGTGCGATACGAAATACAGGACGACAGCAGTGGCGTCTGGATGCGTGATCCCGGCCGCGTCAAGGGCCGACCGATGCTGGATGCTGTCCGGATGGAAGCTGTGATCGATGCCGCGACGTCGACCTCAGCTAGCGCATATACCGCCGCCGATACTGCGGCAGCGTCGGCATACGCGCAGTTTCAGATAGCCCCTGTACCATCTGTGTCTGAGCTTCGCCAGAGCTACGAATCCTTTCGGACGGATCCAAGCTCCGCAAAGGGAGCCTATGAGCTAGCCTACGCTGTCAGAAACTGTGGGAATAAGGAGCTCGCGGCATTCCTGCGAAACGACGTGGCACCGGCATTCTTCCATGCGTTTCCGGCAGGGCGGATCGTTTTTTTATCGACAAGTTACGAATTCGAACGACGCCAGGGTGCGGTACGCGGTGGCTATACGCTCGCCCAGTACGGTACATGGGTACCAGGACAGGTACCCGAACTTAGCGCACTAGCCGACTGGCAGATGTTGTCCCCTTTCATCCAGCTTCGAACTATTCTTGATCTCGGCGTGCTCGCCTTGTATCCGATGGTTCCGTATTTTAGTGCAACCCGCATGGGTTTTGTGGTTGTGTTCGTTCCGGGCGAGTTGGTTGAGCAGAAGCAACCCGATTTCCCGGCCAGTTGGCTAGACGTCTATCGGTCGAGGTGGGATTTCACCAAAGGGCGCACCAGCACGGCATCCTTGAACGTGAGGGCTGCAGGGCTGAGCCAACCTTACTCCGTCCACAGACGCTTCCTGCAGGTCGGTGGATACGCTGCGGACGATGTGGTCAATTGGGTACTCTGGCTGGTCGCACAGTCGAACGAGCTACTTCTCTCAAGTACGGATCCGACCAGCTTTCAACGCAATGGGATCGTCGATTTTGTAACATGTTTCGAGCACGGGCTTTCGATTGATCGGTTGTTGCGCAAATCGGCGAGTGCCCAGGCTTCGGTGGAATTAGCTGTCATAAAATATGCAACGTTTGAAGTCGCCGACATCGTTGACGAGCTTTGCCAATACTGGACCGGATCACAGCAAACCGAACGCTTCAAGGCTTTGTTCAATCCGAGCCAAGGCCTCCCAAGACTCTCGGCGGCGTTAAGCACCGCACCGAGCACTACTCGGGGCATCCTACTGGACGGCGTGACAAGCGTATACGCTTCACTTCGCGCAACAGTACTCGATTCGGTATTCGTCACGGCCAAACGTACGTCGACGGGGGGCATCTTGGTCCGTGATAAAACACTCACCACCGAGCGGAACGAAAACGGAGATGAGTTTACCGCAAACGTGGTTCGGGCTCTGCGCAATACCCATCACGGCTATATGACACTTCAAGACACTCAGAATCGTCCGTCGCGCTATCTGGCGTTGGTGACTGGAAACCTTCCTGATACTATTGCCTACATTGGCGTCCTCTCTGGCCTAGCTCTACTCGGTGATTCACACGAGATGGTCGGAAAGCCAAAGTATCCGATAGCGGCATATGCATGATGGTACTGATACGTGGCAAGGTCCTGCACAAGGTTTCATGAACGGAAGCCCCGTAACGCCCGCATTGCCCCCCCAGCCCCACGCGCCTATCCTCCCCACCCAGGAGGAGCCCACCAAGTGACCACCCCCGCGCCCGGCGCGATCGACTGCGACATCCACCCGGCCCTGCCGAGCATGCAGGTGCTCGTCCCCTACTTGGATGAGTATTGGCGCGCCCACGTCCAGATGCGCGGCCTCGACCGCGACAACTACACCGCCAGCGCCTTCCCCCCGAACGCCCCGATCAACGCCCGCCCCGCCTGGAAGCCCGCAAGCGGCAACGCCGGCACCGATTTCTCCCTCCTCAAAGCCCAGGCCCTCGACGCCTTCCAGACCCGCCACGCCATCTGCAACGTCCTGCACGGCGCGCCGGCGATCTTCAGCGAGGACCTCGCCGCCGCCCTCTGCCGGGCGATCAATGATTGGGTCGCAAAAGAATGGCTGGACAAGGACGACCGCCTGCGTGCCTCCATCGTCGTGCCGATGCACAGCCCGGAGCTGGCGGCGAAGGAAGTCGAACGCGTCGCCGCCGATCCGCGCTTCGTGCAGGTGCTGGTGTGGGAGATGCAGGAAATCCCCCTCGGCCGCCGCATCCACTGGCCGCTGTATCGCGTGGCCGAACAGCTCGATCTGCCGATCGGCATCCACGCCGGCAGTTCCTACCGCCATCCGCCGACCAATCTCGGCTGGCCGTCCTACTACCTCGAAGACTACGTCTCCTGGTCCACCGGTTTCGCCGGCGTTCTGAACTCCCTGATCAGCGAAGGCGTGTTCGTCGAATTCCCCCGCCTGAAGGTGGTGCTGATGGAATCCGGCGTAACCTGGCTGCCCGGCTGGATGTGGCGCGCCAACAAGACCTGGCGCGGCGTCCGCGCCGAGGTCCCCTGGCTGGAAAAATCCCCCGCCGACTACGCCCGCGAACACGTCCGCCTGACCATCCAACCCTTCGACGCCCCGCCGCGCGCCGACCAGTTGCAGCGCATCATCGAGGAGATCGGGTCCGACGAGATGCTGCTGTTTGCCACCGACTATCCGCACTGGCACTACGACGGCACCGACGCGGTGCCGGACGGCTTGCCGGAACACCTGCTGCGGAAGATCCTTGTGGACAACGCGTTGAAGACCTATCCACGGCTTACACCCTGAACGAGTAGGAGCCATCCGATGAACGTCACCGTTGCGGATCGCCGCCCGGACACCAGCAACCAGACGCAATTGGGCATCGTCGATTGCGACGTGCATCCCTACACGAAGTCGCCCGCCGACCTGGACCAGTTCCTGTCCGAGCGCTGGCGCAAGCATCGTCAGGAGATCGGCGGCCGTTCGCGCGCGCCGTTCTCCAATGCGCCGAACTATCCGCGGATGTCACCGTTCACCGGCATGCGCATCGACTCCTATCCGAAGGACGGCACGCATCCCGGCTCCGATTTGCAGATGATGCGCGAGCAATTGCTCGATCTGTTCAACGTGTCCTATGGGCTGATGATGCCGCTGCTGGGCCGCGGCTCGGACGAACGCAACGTCGAGTTCGGCGCGGCGATGGCGACCGCTGCGAACGAGTGGGAAGCACAGGTCTGGTGCGACGCCGAGCCGCGGCTGAAGGCCGGCGTGCAGATACCGCTCGAATACACCGAGGCCGCGATCAAGGAAATTGAGAAGCGCGCCGGTGATCGCCGCTTCACCCACGTGATGATCCCGCCGCGCGGCCTGGAGCCGCTCGGCCGCCGCCGCTACTGGCCGATCCTGGAAGCCTGCGCCGCCAACGGCTTTTCCATCGCCCTGCATCTCGGCGGCACCAGTGGGCACGCGTCAACCGGTGGCGGCTGGCCGTCCTTTTATCACGAAGAGCACCCGTCCTATCCGCAGAGCAAGGAAGCGCTGGTCACCAGCCTGGTGATCGAGGGCGTGTTCGAACACATTCCCAAGCTGCGCGTCGCGCTGGTGGAGGGCGGCTTCGCCTGGCTCCCGTCGCTGACCTGGCGGCTGGACAAGCAGTACAAGCGGCTGCGCGCGGAAGTGCCGCATCTGAAGCGGCTGCCGTCCGAATACATCCGCGACAACATTTGGGTGACCACGCAGCCGATCGAGGAACCCGAGCGCCCCGAAGACCTGCTCGCCACCTGCGAATGGATCGGCTGGGACCGCATCATGTTCTCCACCGACTATCCGCACTGGGACCAGGACGATCCGCGCTACGCCTTCAAGGTGCCGCTGCCGGAGCAACAGAAGCGCATGCTGTTCCGCGAGAACGCGCTGGCGTTTTACGGGTTGGAGTAGGGCGCAGGAAGCAAGAATTTGGCACCGCAGATGCACGCAGGTGAGCGCAGACGGGCCTGGAGTCCGTCATGGTCGTTCACGGCAGGAACCGTGTGCCCGGATAACGAGAAGCGGGGCTGCGGCGTTCAAGGTCCCGTCAGCGTGCGCCCGCGTGCGTCTGCGGTTTCGTTTGCTCTCTTGTCGCGCCGGGGCGCCGACGCCTGATGCCGCGCCACGTCGTCGCCTCGGTGGACGAGATCGCGCCGGGCACCTGTAAGATCGTCGCCGTGGCGGGCCGGGAGATCGGCGTGTACAACGTGCATGGCGACTTTTATGCACTGGTAAATCGCTGCCCGCACGAGGGCGCGCCGTTGTGCATGGGACCAATCCTCGCGCGTTTCACCGCCGACCGGCCCGGCGAGTACCGTCTGACCAGGCACGGCGAAATGCTGCGTTGCCCCTGGCACGGCTGGGAATTCGACATCAAGACCGGCCAGTCCTGGTGCCACCCGGAAAGCGTCAAGGCGCGCACCTATCCGGTGGAGGTGGTGCCGGGCGAGGCACTGGCGAAGGGTCCGTTCGTGGCGGAGACTGTGCCGGTCAGTGTAGAGCAACGCTATGTCGTGGTGGACCTGTGAACCGCCGCCACCACCAAGTGTCATTGCGAGAAGCGAAGCGACGCAGCAATCTCCTGCCCGCGTAGCCGCTGTTCGTCAGGCAGGAGATTGCTGCGTCGCTTCGCTTCTCGCAATGACAGTTTTGCAAAGGGAGACACAACCACATGGCCGACAGTCCACTGCGCGCCAAGGGCCGCGCGATGCGTCGCAAGCTGATGGGCGACGCCTATGCCGACAAGCTCGACAAGAGCCTCTACACCGATCCCATCATGGAGAAATTCGCCGAGGTCACGCAGGAGACGATCTTCGGCACGCTCTGGACCCGCCCGGGCCTTGACGTCAAGACGCGCGCCCTCATCTGCATCATTTCGGACACCGCCACAGGCCGCACGCCGGAGCTCAAGTTGCATATCCGCTTCGCGCGCAACCACGGCTGGTCCGAGGACGAACTCGTGGAATCCATGCTCCACCTGCTCGGCTATGTGGGCGCGCCACTGGTGCGCGAGGCGCTGCTGACCGCGAAGGAAGTGTTCGCCGAAATGCGTGCCGAAGGCTGATCCACGTCAACTGCAAGGAACGTCGCGATGTACGACCTGCATTACTGGCCGACCCCGAACGGCAAGAAAGTCTCGATCCTGCTTGAGGAACTGGGCGTGCCCTACAACGTCATCCCCTGCAACATCGGGCGTGGCGACCAGTTCACCGCCGAATTCCTCAAGATGAATCCGAACCACCGCATGCCGGTGCTGGTCGATCGCAACCCGAAGGACGGCGGCGAGCCGCTGGCGATCTTCGAATCCGGCGCGATCATGCTGTATGTCGCGGAGAAGGAGGGAAAATTCTTCCCGCAGCAGACGCGCCAGAAGACCGCGGTCACCGAATGGCTGATCTGGCAGATGGCCAACCAGGGGCCGAAATCCGGCGAGTGCGGTCATTTCCGCCGCCTCGGCGACAAGCAGGGCGACCAGTCCTACGCGGTGCGCCGCTTCACCGACGAGGTCAACCGGCTGTACGGCGTGCTGAACAACCGCCTGTATGTGAGCCGCTATCTGGCCGGAGACGAGTACACTATCGCCGACATGATCTCCTATCCGTGGACGGTGAACTGGAAGGCGCAAGGCCAGGACATCGAGGAGTTCAAATACTTCAAGCGCTGGTTCGAGGAACTTGGCGCGCGCCCCGGCGTGCAGCGCGGCATGGCGGTGGGCGCGAACCTGTCCGAGGATCCGTCGAAGGTGTCGCCGGAAGAGCAGGAGCGGCGGGCGAAGCTGCTGTACAATCAGCGGGCGCGGCCGGTGCCGGCGTAGGCTCGCATGGTTAGCTACGTCGCGCCCTCCAGCAGATCGGTGATCGCCCGTTCGAGGTGCCGCAGCGTATTGCACACCGTCACCAGGTTGCAGAACGCGGCGTAGCGATACATGTCGGAATCGCCGGTCCCCCACGCGGACCGGTATTCCGGATTCAGCCAGATGATCCGCTTCGCCCGCTGCGCCAGCCGCGCCATGATCTCGGTGCGGGGATCGGTGCGGTTGCCGCGCGCGTCGCCGAGAATGATGATCGTCGTCTTGTTGGTGACCTGCGCGCCCCAGCCATCCTCGAAATCCGCCAGCGAGTTGCCGTAGTTCGACGAGCCGTAGCCGATCGTTCGCATGATCTCGTCGATCGCCGCCTCGATCTCCTGCTTGTCCAGGATATCGCTCACCTCGACCAGCGACCCGGCAAAGGCGAACGACCTGATGTCCGACAGCGCCTCGTGCACGGCATAGAGGAACATCAGCAGGAACTGCGCCATCGGTGCGACCGAGCCTGACACGTCGCATAGCACCATCACGCGCGGCTTCTCGATGCGCTTCTGCTTCCACACGGTGATGAACGGTATGCCGCCCCAGCCCATGTTGCGTCGCATCGTGCGCCGCACGTCCAACTGCCCGCGCAGCCGCCGTCGCCGCGTCTTGGCGTAACGCGCCGCCAGCTTTTTCGCCATCGCGCGCACCAGCACGCGCATCCGGTCCAGATCGCGCCGTTCCAGGTTGGACAGCCGCGCGCTCTTCAGCAGCTCCTCGCGAAATCGTTCCGTCTCGCCGCGTGCGAACAGCACCAAGTGGCGTTCGACAAAGTCGCGCAACGCGTCGCGCAGTGCCTCGATCCGCGCCTCCAGCCGCCCGGCACGGACGATCGCCTCGTCGGCCCCGCTCTGCCGCAGCGCCTCGATCTCGCGTTCCAGCGCACGCAGGCCCATGCGGTCCAGAATGCGCCGCGCATAGAGATTCTTCTGCGTGAAGAACCGGATATTCTCCAACCCCGCCTCGTGCGCCGCCTGCTCCATCGCCGCGGCCAGCGCCGCGCGATCGTCGTCCAGCAGCATCTGCCCGAGCGTGGCGCCGCCGCCCTCGCCTCCGGCGCCATCCCCGCCGACCGTCGGGTCCCGCGCCGACATCGGCTCGGGCAAAGCCGGCGGTTCCACCGCGTCCGCCGCGGCGAATTCATCGCGTTTGAAGTAAAGTTCAAAGCACTCGTCGAACAGTCCTTTCTCGTCCGGCGTCTTCGCCAGCACCAGCCCGAGCGTGTCCTTCAGCACCGCACGGTCGCCGAACCCGACCACATCGACAGCACGCGCCGCGTCGATACCTTCGGAAGCCGAGACGCGCAGCCCGGCCCCGCGCGCCACCTGCAGAAAGCGGCGCAGCGGCTCGCTGGCAGAATAGTCGCCCATCGGAACGAGAGCAGTCGAGGCGCGAAGCGACGCGGGCGAGGGGCGTGCCGCGCGAGCCTCACCCGGCGAGCCATGCTCGCCGACCTCTCCCGCCGGGCGGGAGAGGTGCATCTCAGGCATCCTGCCGTGCCTTGTGCGTCAGGGTGGCGAGCTGCTTGCCGGCGATCTCAATGTCGGCCTCGAACTTCAGCAACACGTTCAGCGTGTCGCGCACCATATCCACTTCCAGCACACCCGCGTGCAGCAGCACCAGCACCCGCGCCCAGTCGATCGTCTCGCTGACCGACGGCACCTTCTTCAGGTCCAGCACCCGCAACTGCTGCACGAAGCTGACAAGCTGGCGCAGCAGCTTCGCCTCGATGCCCGGCACGCGCGAGGCAATGATCTGCGCCTCCAGCTTCTCATCCGGGAAGCCGATATGCAGATGCAGGCAGCGCCGCTTCAGCGCGTCGCCCAGGTCGCGCGTGCTGTTGGAAGTCAGCATCACGATCGGCGTCGTCACCGCCACGATGGTGCCGATTTCGGGAATCGTCACCTGGTAGTCGGACAGGATCTCCAGCAGGAACGCCTCGAACTCCTGATCCGACTTGTCCACCTCATCGACCAGCAGCACCGCGCCGGCCGGCTGCTGCAAGGCACGCAGCAACGGCCGTGGCTCAAGGAACTGTTCGGAGAAGAAAATGTCGCCGAAATCGTGCAGCTTGTTCAGCGCCGCAACCAGCCCGTCGGCGTCGCCGATCACCGAGCCGATCTTGTCCTTCAGGATCTGCGTGTACAGCAACTGCTTGCCGTACTTCCACTCATACAGCGCCTTGGCCTCGTCCAGCCCCTCGTAGCACTGCATGCGGATCAGCGGCAGCTCCAGCCAGGTGGCCACCGACCTGGCCAGCTCGGTCTTGCCCACGCCGGCCGGACCTTCCACCAGGATCGGCTTCTGCAAATGATGTGCGAGATACACCGCCGTCGCGATCTGTCTGCTCGGAATATAGCCGGCCGACCGCAAACCCTGCTCCACCGCTTCGATCGAGGGCAGGGCCAGGGGCGATCCCGGCGGAGACGCGTCGTTCACATCAGGCTCCGCTACTGTTCAGTAGGTCGATCGCATCCGCGCCATCGAATGTCAAACGGCCGACCCGTCCTGGCCGCTTCAGTGGCGAGCGAGGCGCGTGGTGCGATAAAGCGCCGCCAAGGAGATCCGGAAGCCGATGCTGGCAAGCTCAATCTCGCCATCGTCGATCGTCACGGGCTGTGCCGGCCAGCTACCGTCCGGGTTCCGCCGCAGCAACTCGGCGTCGACCCGTATGCTGTGCACCACCAGGATTTCCCGCACGCTCGGCATCGTCGTGTAGGCCCAGACATTCGTCCAGGTTTCCGCCCGGTTGCTGGGCGAGAGGAGCTCCACCAGCAAGACCGGGTCGGTGAGGTCGTATTCCTCTTCCTGATAGTCGGAACAGGTCACCGCGAGGTCGGGGATCCGGTAATTGCTGTCGGCGCAGACCCGGGGAACCACCCCGGGCGTCGGCACCACGCTGCACGGGCCGCCTTGCGCCAGCAGGTGGTTGCCGATCAACCGGTCAAGTTCGCCCAGGATGCCGTTGTGGGTCCGGCTCGCCGGTGCCATCGCCTGCGGCTCGCCATCGACTAGCTGCCAGCGGTGGCTGCCCGGCGCGTCCCATGCCAGGAACTCCGCCACCGTCATCCGATCGGGAACCTTCAGCGCTGCGACCATGGCGGTAGCGTATCACACCGCGGCCAGGCTCCGCACCCCTCGTCGGAGTGGCCGGCCACAGCCTCTCCGCTTACACTGCCGCCCACAGACCAAGGGAGAAGGCGTCGCATGGACTTCCACATCAGCGCACAGCAACGCGAGATGGTCGCCTCGGTGCGCGACCTTGCGCAATCGGAATTCAAGGCATCCGCCCAGCGCTGGATGGATGGCACGTTCCCCTGGGAAAACATGCGCAAGCTCGCCGCGCTCGGCGTGCTGGGCATGTCGGTGCCGGAGGAATACGGCGGCCTCGGCCTGCCGATCCTCGACACCGCGCTGATCCTGGAGGAGATCGCGAAAGTCTGTTACGTCACCGCGATGGCCACGCTCGGCGAGGCGGGCGTGCAGACCCGCGTCATCGCCCGCTACGCGCCCGCGGCGATCCGCGACCGTATTCTTCCCCGGGTGGTCAGCGGCGACTGCATCCTGGCGATCTGCATGACCGAGCCGCACGCCGGTACCGACGTCGCCAACTACCGCACCAACGCGCGCATCGCCGGCGACCGGGTGATCCTGAAAGGCACCAAGACGCTGATCAGTCGCGCGCCCGAGGCCGGCATGTTCATCGTGTTCACCCGCGTCGATGGCAAGCCGGGCCGCGAGGGCATCGGCTGCGCGCTGCTGGAACCCGACACCAAGGGCTTCGAGGTCACCGGCACGTTCCACACCATGGGCGGCGAGAACCTGCACGAGATCCAGTTCCATGATTGTGAACTCCCGCTGGAAAACCTGGTCATCAAGGAGGACGGCTTCCGCAAGCTGCTGTCCGCCTTCAACACGCAGCGCTGCCTGAACCCGTCGATCTCGCTCGGCCTGGCGGAAGGTGCGTTCGACGAAGCGGTGAACTATGTGCGCGAACGCACCGTGTTCGGCAAGCCGATCGCCGACCACCAGGGCATCCGTTGGAAACTGGCGGACATGTTCAAGGACATCGAAGCCGGACGTGGCCTGCTGTATCGTGCCTGCCTGACCGCCAATCCGTTCCCCGATCCGTTCATGGCCGCGGCGGCGAAAGTATTCAACAACGAAATGGCGCTGCGCGTCACCAGCGAGGCGGTGCAGTTGCACGGCGGCTTCGGCTTCACCGACGAATATCCGGTGTCGCGTCTGTATCGCGGCGCGCGTTACGGCACGATCGGTGGCGGCACCTCGGAAACGCTGCGCGACCTGATGGGCAAGAAGATCGTCGGCGACACGGATTTCAGCCAGGGCATTCTCGGGTTGGGGACGTATTGACGTGCTGCTGATCGAAGCCGACGGCAAGGCGCTGTTCGCGGAACAGGGCATTCCCGTGCCGCGTAGCGTGCTGGCGACGACGCCGCCGGTTGCCGGACTGCCCGGCATCGGGCCGTGGGTCGTCAAGGCGCAAGTTCCGGTCGGCGGACGCGGCAAGGCCGGCGGCGTGCTGCGCTGCACCTCGTCGCAGCAGGTCGATGCGGCCGTGCGGCAATTGTTGGGGACGCGCCTCAAGGGTCATCAGGTGGATGCCTGTCTGGTTGAGCAGGCGGTGGAGGGCGAGGAACGCTATCTCGCGGTGATGGTCGATGCGGCGAGCTACGGTGTGCGCGTGGTCTATGCGGCGCAGGGCGGCGTGGAGATCGAACAATCCGGCGCCGTGGCGGGCCATGTCTGCGCGCCGGAGATCGACGCCGTCGCCGCCGCGGTCGCGCAACTGGCCGCGGCCGAACCGCCCGCCAGGCGCGACGCGATCGTGGCAACCGGCCGCAAGCTGGCGACTCTGCTGCTGGGGCATGAGCTGGCATTGGCGGAGATCAATCCGCTGTTCGTCTCCGCGTTCGGCTGCGTGGCGGGCGACGCCAAGGTGGTGGTGGATTTGAACGCGGTGGACCGCCAGCCGCGCATCGCCGCACTGATCGCAGCGCGCCCGGACATCTACGCTGACGCCAACCGCAAGCTGCGCGAGGGCTTCGATTATGTCGAGCTCGATCCGCATGGCGAGATCGGCCTGGTCACCACCGGCGCCGGCCTGTCGATGATGCTGATCGACGAGCTCACCGCGCACGGGGGCAAGCCGCTGAACTTCTGCGACATCCGCACCAGCCAGATGCGCGGCAGTCCGGCACGGCTGCAACGTGTGCTGGAGTGGATCACGTCACGACCGTCGTTGCGTGTCGTGCTGGTGAACATTTTTGCTGGCATCACCGACCTGGCGGAGTTCGCGACGCTGCTGGCGACGGCGATCGAACAGACCCCGGGCCTGCGCGTGCCGGTCGTCGCGCGGCTGGTGGGCCGCGGCGCCGAGCATGCGCAACGCATCCTCGCGGAACGCCAGCCGGGTGTGGCGGTGACCGGGGACCTGGAAGCCGCGATGCAACGCGCCGGCGCCGCCGCCTGTTCTCCGTCGCGATCGCACCATGACGATGCAGGCGCACGCGCATGATCACCACCCTTTCGCGTGCGACGCCGGTCATCGTGCAGGGCATCACCGGTCGCATGGGGCGCACGCATGCGGCGCTCATGCGCGCCTGCGGCACCAATATCGTTGGCGGAACATCGGCCCGCACGGACAGCAAAGAAGCCGCCGGCGTGCCGGTGTTCCCCGACTGCGCCGCGGCCGTGGCCAGCACGGGCGCCGTGGCCTCGGTGGTGATGGCGCCGCCCGACGGGACCCTGGCCGCGGTGCGGGAAGCGCTGGCCGCCGGCATCAGGCTGGTCGTCACGGTGGCGGAAGGTGTGCCGCTGCACGACGCCATCCGCATCGGCCGCGCCACGCGCGAAGCGGGCGCAACGTGGATCGGCGCGTCCACCCCCGGCATGGCAATTCCCGGCGAAGTGAAGCTCGGCTTCCTGCCGGACGTCGCACTGCGCCCAGGCCCGCTGGCGATCATGACGAAAAGCGGCACGCTCTCCTACGAAGTCGGCTACCGGCTGGCGCGCGAAAGACTCGGACAAAGCATCTGGGTCGGCGTCGGCGGCGATCCGGTGAAAGGCCTGCGCTTCGCCGATCTGCTGCAGCCGTTCTTTGACGACACGCGCACCCATGGCATCGTCCTGGTCGGCGAGGTCGGAGGCACCGAGGAGGAGGAGTGCGCCGATGCACTGCTTCGGCTGGGACTGCGCAAGCCGGTTTATGCCCTGGTCGCCGGACGCGAGGCCAAGGAGGGCGTGGCGATGGGTCACGCCGGCGCTTTGGTGCATGGCGAAACGGGCACCCTGGCTGCGAAGACCCGGCGACTGACCGCGGCCGGTGCGCGCTGCTTCGCCTCCGTCGAAGCGCTGATCCGTGCCTGTACTGCCGATTTCCATACGATGAGGACCGCTCCATGAGCCTGCCACTCGCCGGGACCCGTGTCCTCGACCTCACCAACGTCATCGCCGGGCCGCTGGCCTCCTATCTGCTCGCGCTGATGGGGGCCGAGGTGATCAAGGTGGAAGTGCCGGGCGTCGGCGACCTGTCGCGCAAGATGGGCGCCGATCCCGCCATGGGGCGACAGCAGATGGGTGCCTCCTATCTCGCGTTCAATGCCGGCAAGCGGTCGATCACGCTCAACCTGAAGAGCGAGCGCGGCAAGCAATTGTTCCGCAAGCTTTGCAGGGACGCCGATGTGGTGCTGGAGAATTTCCGGCCAGGGGCGATGCAGCGTCTCGGCCTCGGCGCCGAAGCGTTGCGCGCGCTGAATCCCCGCCTGATCTACTGCGCGGTATCCGGCTTTGGCCAGACCGGGCCGTTGGCGCAGCGCGCCAGCTACGACCAGATCATCCAGGGCTATTGCGGCTTGATGGCGCTGACCGGCGACCAGGACTCCGCGCCGGTGAAGGCCGGCCTGGTGGTGTGCGACACCACGGCGGCGATCACCGCCGCCTTTGCCATTGCCGCGGCCCTGGTGAAGCGCAACGCGACCGGCGAAGGCGAGGTCATCGACGTTTCCATGCTGGACTGCGCGCTGGCCAGCATGACGTCGTGGGTGGTCTCCAACTACCTGAACGCCGGCTATGCGGCGCGGCCGATCGGCAACCACAGCCAGACCTCGGCGCCGTCCGGCACATTCCGTACCGGCGACGGCCCGTTAAACATTGTGAACAATGAACAGAAGCAGTTCCAGGCGACGTGCGACGCGCTCGGCCTGGCGGAATTGAAAACCGATCCGCGCTTCGCCGAACGCGACGACCGGATGACACACAAGGCGGAACTGCAGGCGATCCTGGAAGCGAAGCTCGCCGAAGCGAGCGCAACGGCTTGGGAGCAACGCCTGTCCGCCGCCGGCGTGCCGGTCGGTCCCGTGCTGTCCGTGCCGCAGATTGCGGAGCATGCGCAACTGCGCGAACGCGGCCAGTTGCAGACCCTGCACGTGCCGGCCCTGGATCGCGACGTGCAAGTGGTGGGGCTGGGTTTCCAGCTCGGCGGCAAGCCGGTGCCGATCGGGTTGCCGCCCCCCGCATTGGGCGAGCACACTGACGAGGTGCTGCGTCGCCTCGGCTGCAGCGCTGATGAGATTGCGAGTTTGCGCGCCGAAGGGGTTGTCTGACGGCCGTGGTTCTCTCCCTCCCACAACGGGGAGGGAGAGAACCTGCAGCACAGGGGGGAAACATGTATTTCGGACCGCCGCCACAGGTGCTGCAAACCGAGGTCTTCGCGACCGTTCCGGACCACATGCGCACCGGCCCCGGCGGAAAGCGCGCCGGCTTCCTGGAAGGTCCCTCCCTCGATCGCGCCGGCAATCTGCTCTGCGTCGATGTGCAGGCCGGGCGGGTGTATCGCGTTTCGCCGCGCGGCGACTGGGATGTCGCGATCGAATATGACGGCATTCCGAACGGACTGAAGCTGCACCAGGACGGCCGCGCGTTCATCGCCGACCGCAAGAACGGCCTGATGGTATTGGACCCCGCCACGGGCGCGATCGAAACCCTGCTGTCGGGCCCCACCGCGGGCCAGCGCTTCCGCGGCCTGAACGACCTGCACTTCGCCGCCAACGGGGACCTGTATTTCACCGACCAAGGCCGCACCGGGTTGCAGGATCCAACCGGCTGCGTCTATCGCCTGTCCGCCGCGGGCAGCCTGGAGTGCATCATCGCCAACGCGCCGAGCCCGAACGGCCTGGTGCTGAACAAGCGCGAGACCGCGCTCTACGTCGCGGTGACGCGTGCCAATGCGATATGGCGCATCGAACTCGACGATCCTGCCCGCCGCGCCGGTCTGTTCGTGCAGTTGTTTTCCGCCGGCCCCGACGGAATCGCACTCGACGACGACGGCAACGTCGTCGTCGCGCACCCCACCATCGGCGCGGTCTGGCTGTTCAGCCGCATCGGCGAGCCGCTTTACTTCATCAAGTCATGCGCCAGGGAGATGACCACCAACGTCGCATTCGGCGGCCCCGACAACAGGACGCTCTACATCACCGAATCGCGGTCCGGCAGCATCCTCACCGCGCGCCTGCCGGCCGCGGGCAAGCGGATGTACTCCCATTCCTGACGTTTCGCACAATTCCGCCCCGGATTGGCGAAGGCAGGCTGGCGCCCGCACTACAATTCCTGCGGCGAGGCGGCGAGCAAGCGCTCGATCGGGTCCCAGACGAAGGCGGTCTGGACCACTTGGCGGCCGGCGAACTGGATGGCGGCCTCGGCCACCGGCTTGCCGCCCAGGCGCTGATAGAACCAGCGGCTCGGGTTGTCCCGCAGCACCCACAGGAACACCGACCGGCAGCCGGTTTCGGCCAGGTGCGCTGCCGACGCCCGCATCAGGCGCCGGCCGATGCCGCGCTCGCGCCAGTCGTCCAGCACGTAGAGCGTCTCGATCTCGCCTTCGCCCAGGCGGCGTCCGCCGATCTCGCCGGCGGGCCGCGCCCGGCCGGCGGTGCCGAAGCCGATGATGCGCGGGCCGCCGGTGAAGCGTGCCGCGGCCCCCGGACTTGATCCGGGGTCTGGCCCGGAGGGCACATCCGGGCCCGAGGCGGTGGCGACGAACACGCCGGTGGTGCCACGGATCGCCGCGTCATAGTACGCCGCCTGGCGCGAGACGGACAGGTTTGCCAGGTAGCCGTCCGGCAGGATGCCCGGATAGGCGCTGCGCCAGGCGGCGACGTGCACCGCGGCGATGGCGATCGCGTCGGCCGGCCGGGCCCGCCTTATGGCGATCATGCCGTCCGCTCCAGGACCGCGGCGAAGAACCCGTCGGTGTCGTGGCGTGCCGGGGTCAGCGCCAGGAAGTCGCCCGCGCAGGCCGGCGCAGTGTCCAACGGCCAGGCGCGGGACAGCGGCACCAGCGAGAAGCCGGGATGGCGGGCGAGGAAGTGCATGACCTGGGCCTCGTTCTCCTCGAACAGCATGGCGCAGGTAGCGTAAACCAAACGCCCGTGTTTGCGAACCAGCGGCGCGGCGGCGTCCAGGATGGCGGCCTGGCGGGCGGTCAGTTCGGCGAGGTCGGCCTCGGTGAGGCGCTGCCTTGCGTCGGGGTTGCGGCGCCAGGTGCCGGTGCCGGTGCAGGGGGCGTCCACCAGCACGCGGTCGAAATTTTCCGCCCGGCGCTTGGCCCATTTGTCGCCGGGCCGGAGCAGATGGCGCTCAGCGTTGGAGACGCCGGCGCGGCGCAGGCGGTGGGTGGCGTTCTCCAGGCGCGCGGCGGAGGTGTCGCAGGCGACGAGTTGGCCGCGATTGGCCATGATCATGGCGAGCGCCAGCGTCTTGCCGCCGGCGCCGGCGCAGAAATCGCAGACCCGTTGGCCGGGGCGTGCGTCCACCAGGGCGGCGACGAGCTGGCTGCCCTCGTCCTGGATCTCGACCAGGCCGGACTGGAAGGCGGGGCCGGCGGTGACCGGACGGCGGCTGGTGATGCGCAGACCCCAGGGTGAGAAGGGCGTTGGGACGGCGTCCAGGCCCTCGGCGGCCAGCGCGGGCTGCGCGGCCTCACGCGTGGTCTTCAGCAGGTTGACGCGCAGGTCCAGCGGCGCGGGTTGCAGCAATGCTTGCAACTCGGCTTCCAGCGCCGGGCCGAAGCGCTCCGCCAGACGGGGCAGTAGCCAATCGGGCATTTCCAGCCGCACCGCGGCGGGCATGCCGCGATGCTCCAAGGTGTGGCCCTCCAGCCGGCGCAGGGTGACAAGCTCGGCGGGGTCCAGCGGCGCGGGGGCAAACCGGCCGCCGGAGAAGGCCGAGGCGATGCCGCCCAGCGCGCCGCCCTCCAGCAGCAGCGACGCGGCGACAAGCAGGCGCGGCGAGGTGGTTTCGACGGGCGACGCACGGTCGCGCAGCCACCAGCCCAACCGGCGCCGGGTCCGCAGGACCTGCCAGACCCGGTCCGACACCGCGCGGCGGTCGCCGCCGCCGATGAACCGCCGGGCACGGAAATAGTCATTGGCAACGGCGTCGGCCGGCCGCGCCCGGGTGGTTTCGATCGCCGCCAGCAGGTCGATGGCGGCGGCGATGCGGGCGGCGGGGGTCACGCCAGCAGGTCGGGCAGGGCGGCCAGGTCGGTGAGCTCGGTCGCCGCGGCGCGCAGGTCGTATTCGGCCGGCACGTGCCCGCGGTTCAGCCAGAACACCTGGAAGCCGAAGCTCGCGGCCCCGAACGCGTCCCATGGGTTGGACGAGACGAAGGCTTGCGCGCCTGGCCGGCCGCCGAAGCAATCCGCGGCGAGGCGGTATACGCGCCGGTCCGGCTTGAACACCCCAACCGTCTCGACGCTCAGCACGGCGTCGAGCCCGGTGTCGATGCCGGCGGCGCGCACCGCGTCGCCCAGCATGCCGGGCTCGCCGTTGGACAGGATGGCGCGAGGGATGCCCATCGCACCGAGGCGCGCCAGCACGTCCGGTACCTCGGGGTAGGCGTCAAGCTGGCGATAGGCCAGCAACACGTCGGCCAGCAGGGCGTCGTCGGTGAGGCCGTGGTGGGTGGCGGCCCAGGCCAGCGCTTCCTGCGTCAGCCGCCAGAAGTCGCGATGGTGCTCCGGGCCCGCCAGGCTGCGCACCCAGGTGTATTCGAGCTGCTTGGCGCGCCAGTCGGCGCTGACCGCCGGCCAGTGCGGGCCGATGCGGGCCGCGTGGCGGGCCATCGCCGCGTGCACGTCCAACAGGGTGCCGTAGGCGTCGAAGATCACCGCGCTGACGCGGGGCATTGGCGGCTAGGACTCCCCGTTCGGGGCAGGGCGCATCGCGGGGGACGGGTGCGGTGCGGTGGCAGGGGGCGGGTGGAGGGCCATGCGTCAATCCTGCCGGTAGTTCGGGGCTTCGCGGGTGACCGACACGTCATGCACGTGGCTCTCGCGCAGGCCGGCATTGGTGACGCGGCGGAAGCGGGCGTTCGCCTGCAACGCGGCGATGTCGCGGCTGCCGGTGTAGCCCATGCCGGCGCGCACGCCGCCGACCAACTGATGCACGGCTTGGGCCACCGGTCCCTTGTAGGGCACCATGCCCTCGATCCCCTCCGGCACCAGCTTGAGTTGGTCCTTGATGTCCTGCTGGAAGTAGCGGTCGGCCGAGCCGCGCGCCATGGCGCCGATGCTGCCCATGCCGCGATACGATTTGTACGAGCGGCCCTGGTAGAGGAACACCTCGCCGGGTGCCTCGTCGGTGCCGGCGAACAGGCTGCCGATCATCACCGCCTCGGCGCCGGCGGCCAGCGCCTTCACGATGTCGCCGGAGTTGCGCATGCCGCCGTCGGCGATGGCGGGGACGCCGCGTTCGCGGCAGGCGGCGGCGCATTCCAGCACCGCGGTGAACTGCGGCACGCCGACGCCGGCGACGACGCGGGTGGTGCAGATGCTGCCGGGGCCGATGCCGATCTTGACCGCGTCGGCGCCGGCCTCGATCAGCGCCAGCGCGCCCTCCGGCGTGGCGACGTTGCCGGCGATGACCTGCACTGCGTTGGATTCCTGCTTGATCGCCGCCACCGTGTCCAGCACGCCGCGGGAGTGGCCGTGCGCGGTGTCCACCACGATGATGTCCACCTCGGCGACGATCAGGGCGCGGGCGCGGATGCGGCCGTCCTCGCCCACGCCGGTGGCGGCGGCGACGCGCAGCCTGCCCAGCTCGTCCTTGTTGGCCAGCGGGTGGGTTTCCGCCTTGTCCATGTCCTTCACGGTGATCAGGCCGACGCAGCGATAGGCGTCGTCCACCACCAGCAGCTTCTCGATGCGGTGGCGGTGCAGCAGGTGGCGCGCCTGGTCGGGGGAGACGTCGGCGGTGACCGTCACCAGGCCCTCCCGGGTCATCAGCTCATAGACTTTCAGGTCGGGGTCGGTCGCGAAGCGCACGTCGCGGTGGGTGACGATGCCGACCAGGCGGTTGGTGACGCGCTCCACCACCGGGATGCCGCTGATGCGGTGGGTGGCCATCAGCGCCTTCACGTCGGCCAGGGTCTGGTCCGGGTGGATGGTGAGCGGGTTGACCACCATGCCGGACTCGAATTTTTTCACCCGCCGCACCAAGGCCGCCTGCTGTTCGGGCGACAGGTTCTTGTGGATGACGCCCATGCCGCCGTGCTGCGCCATGGCGATGGCCATGTCGCCCTCGGTGACGGTGTCCATGGCGGCGGAGATCAGCGGGATGTTGAGGCTGATGCCACGGGTGAGGCGGGTGCTGGTGTCGGTGGCGGAGGGCAGGACCTGGGAGTAGCCGGGGACCAGCAGGACGTCGTCGAAGGCGAAGGCTTCCTCGATGCGGGAGGCGAGGGAGCGGACGGGTTCCTGGGGGGAGTCCGGGGCGTGGGCCCGGGTGGTGTCGAATGCCATGGGCGGGGGAGCCTTTCCGCGACCTTGGCGGCCCGTCTTAGGCGGGCGGCGGGGAGTCTGCAAGCGCGGTTATGTGACGGGATCGGGTGGGGTGGCAGCCGCGTGCGGGCGGTGGTTGCCGGTGGTTCCGAGGCGCGCGCTGGTTGGCGGGAGCGCCTGCACCCGGACCACTGGCTGCCCGGGCCGGCGGCCTTTGCGGCGCCGAAGCGCCGCGGGCGGGGGACGCGGCGGAGGGGGGCGGCAACTCGGTCAGGGCCGCGAGTCTCCGCCGTTGCCGTGGCGGGCGCGGTCTTGCGGCGCAGGCTGTGATGGGCCATTTTGCGTAAATTACATAGCAACGGATTGCGGCCGATGCAGATTTTTCGTGCCCAGGACATGCAGCGCCACGCCGCTGTCCTGCAGGAAGCGGCGATGGCCGAACCGATGATTATAACCTATCATGATCGGCCGCGGCTGGTGCTGATGTCCATGCCGGAGTAAGACCGGCTCAAGGCAATCGCTTGAAAAAGCCCTTGACGTGAGTGGTTTAAGGGCCAGCGCGTAACAGGGGCAAAAGTGTGGGCACGCGGGTGCGACATGCTCCGAACGGCATCGATCAAATTGGTGACGGTAACGAAAATATTGGCGCGGACGCCGGTCATGCGGGGTGGCGTCGTGCCCTGACGTA
>Ga0307372_10003637_pt1 | contig 24418 bp, 17 predicted proteins | sample OX1MG_FD_202533 | JGI IMG/M metagenome (GOLD analysis project Ga0307372, IMG submission 202533) | Soil microbial communities from Risofladan, Vaasa, Finland - OX-1 | ecosystem: Environmental > Terrestrial > Soil > Coastal area > Acid sulfate soil | place: Finland: Risofladan, Vaasa | collected...
TCGCCCTGGTGGCGGCCGGAGGCCTCGCGTTGGCGGCCGACCAGGGCGCCGACCTCGGCCTGATCCCCGCCGTCGTCGGCGTGCTGCTCATCGCCGTGTCCGTCGGGGCCCTCTTCGTGTACGAGCGACCCCTCGAGTGGGTCGTGGGGTGGGCCCTGCGCACCTCCCGGAGGCTGACGGGCCGTCCCCGGGGAGAGCTGGCCGAGCAGATCGCCCGGGTGGTGGAGCGGGTCACCGTCGTACGCCTGAGCTGGCGTGACGTCTCGGCCGTCGTCGGCTGGGGGCTCGCCAATTGGCTGCTCGACTGCGCCTGCTTCGCCTTCTGTTTCCTGGTGATCGGGGCCACGATCCCCTGGGGGGGCCTGCTCCTCGCCTACGGTGCCGGCCAGCTGGCGGCCAACCTGCCCATCACTCCGGGGGGGCTGGGCGCCGTCGAGGGCAGCATCACCTTCGCCCTCGTGGCCTTCGGGGGCGACAAGACGAGCAGTGTCGACGCCGTGCTCGTCTACCGTCTCATCAGCTTTTGGAGCGAACTGGGGGTCGGATGGGCCTGCGCTGGATGGTTGGCGCTCGGGGTTCGGCGGGAGAAGTGGCCGCGCCAGGTGCTCGACGCTCCCGTCGACGTCAGGACGCCGCCGGCGGCAGCAGGGGTGGGACCGCGGTGAGCAGGGTCCGGGCCACGAGGTGCGGCGCCGAGAGGGCGGGACGGTGATGCGCCCACCCCGTGCCCGGCGATCGCGGCTCGCCGTCCGGGGGATCGTGGTGGCGGCCGCCCTGATCGCCGTGACCTCCCTGGCGGGATGCTCGAGCGCCCGCTCCTCGCTGGGCACGGTCGACGGCGGGTGCTTCCTCGCCCTGCCGGCGGCCAGCGCCGCGGTCCACCACCGCGGCCGTCTGCTGGGGGCCGATCTCGTGGGGGTGGGCTCCCTGCGGCACCGGCCTCTCATCTACCGGACCGCCACCGAGGCGCCGGGACCGAAGGTCCGGCAGGTGTGCCTTGTGGCCTTCGGCGGCTCGTTCACCAGTGGGACGGTCGAGCGACCGGCGGGGCACGAGGCCGGCCGCCTGGCCGTGGTGGTGGTCGAGTACCCCCACAGCCGGTTGCTGGGCACGGTCGTGCTCAGCCGGGCCCCGGTCCGTTTCGGTCACTCGCACGCCGGGTTGAGCTGAGCCGCTCTCCGATGGTCGTAGCGTCAGGGGGGCTCGGCGGAGCGGGCGTCGTGAACCGGCCCGACCGCCATGGGCCCTACGCTGCTGGTGGTGGCCAGACCCGACCGCCTCGAGCGCCTGACGGACCTCATCCTCGTGCTGTTGCGCGCGCAGCGCCCGCTGACCCTCGACGCCATAGCCGACGAGGTTCCCGGCTACCCGGTCGACCACGACGCCCGCCGCCAGGCGTTCGAACGGGACAAGCGGTTGCTGCGGGACGAAGGGATCCCGGTCACCGCAGAGCCGGTGGAGGGGCAGGAGCAGTTCGGGTACCGGATCCACCCCGACGCCTTCTACCTCCCGGAGCTGCACCTGCAGCCCGACGAGCAAGCGGCGCTCCACCTCGCGGTCGCCGGCGTGCACCTCGGCGATCCGAGTGGCCGCCATGCCCTGCTGAAGCTGGGGGCGACGGGGCTGGGCGAGTCCCGCCCGGTCGCGTCGTTGGTCCCCCCGCCCGCGTTGGTCCCGCTCTTCGAAGCGGTTCGGTCGCGGGCCGAGGTGGTGTTCGCCTACCGCGGACTGGGGCGTCGGGTGGCCCCCGGAGGCCTGTGGTTCCGGTCGGGGCACTGGTACCTGGTGGGCTGGGACCGGGACCGTGCAGCGGCCCGCACCTTCCGGGTGGATCGCATGGAGGGTCGGCCGGACCCAGGGGTCCCGGGCAGCGGCGAGCTGCCCCAGGGTTTCGACCCGTCCGAGGCCGCGCCCGACGATCCCTGGCGGATCGGGGAGGGTGACGAGGGCGATGCGCTGCTCTGGGTCGATCCGGTGGAGTCGGGCCGCGTCGTGGAGGAGGTCGGTGAGAGCGCGGTGCTCGAAAGAAAGGACGACGGCTCGGTGGTTCTCCGGCTCGGCGTCACGAGCACGGACGCCTTCCGATCGTGGGTGTTGGGTCTGCTCGATCACGCCGAGGTGATCGGGCCGCCACCCCTGCGCGCGGCCATCGTCGACTGGCTCGACCGTTTGGCCGCCGGCTCCTCGCCCGAGGCGGCCACCGTGGCGCCCTTGCCCGCCGGCGGTGTGGAGTCCGCGTTCCCGCCTGCGTCCCAGGACCGACCTGGTTCCTCCGATCCTTCCGGCCGTCCCAACTTCCGACGCGATTCGAGCCACCGGCTCCGCCGCCTGCTTGCCATCGTCGGCTGGCTCGCCCGGGTCGGCGAGGCTCGCATCTCCGACATCGCCGATCGCTTCGGGATACCCGAGGACGAGCTCGTCCACGAGCTCGAACTGGCCGCCTGTTGCGGGGTGCCGCCCTACTCACCGGACGTGCTCATGGAGATCATCGTGACCGACGAGACGGTCAGTGCTGTCCTGCCGGAGGACCTGGCCCGGCCGAGGAGGCTGACGGCGGCGGAGGGCTTCGCCCTTCTCGCTGCCGGGCGGACGATCCTCGCAGTGCCAGGGGCGGACGAGCACGGCACCCTCGCTCGGGCGCTGACCAAGCTCGAGTCGGTGCTCGGTGATCACAACCGCTTGGTGGTCGCCCTTGACGCTCCCGCCATCCTCCCCGAGGTCCGCCGGGCAACCGAGGACCACCGGCAGGTGGAGATCGAGTATCACTCGGCGTCGTCCGACGAGACGACCCGACGGATCGTCGATCCGCTGCAGGTGGTCACCCGCGACGGTCATTGGTACCTCGACGCCTTCTGCCACTCGGCTGCAGCGAACCGGCGCTTTCGCATCGACCGCATCCGCGCGATGGCATCGACGGGGTCGACACCGGATCCGGCGCGCCTTCCTCCACAGCGGATCGGCCCCGATGCGTTCGTGCCGGGTCCGGGAGCGGTCGCCGTCCGTCTCGCCCTCGGCCCCGAGGCGTCGTGGGTCGTCGACAGCATCCCCGTCATCGGTGTCCGGCGTGACGGCGGCCGGGTGACCGAGGTGACCCTTGCGATCGGCGGCACGGCATGGCTCGAGCGGCTCCTGCTGCAGCTGGGGCCCCACGCCCGGGTGCTGGACCCAGCGCCCCTCGTGGATCTCGGTCGCGACGCGGCGACGCGGATCCTGGCGCGCTACCGCGCCCTCACCTGACCTCCGTCCTCGTGATCGGCGACGGAGGCTCCGTGCCTGCTCACGTGCCCGTCTGCTCACGTGCCCGTCGGCTCCGTACCCACCGCCGTCATGTCGTGAGAACATGTGAAAAATCATGAGATAGGCTCAAACGATGTTAGGGATCCGGAGACTCCCGAGTGGTGGTGGCTCGTACTACCTGGCGGACCTGGCCGCCGAGCTGGGGCCGGCCCGGGGGGTGGGCGGCCCCGGCGGGTGGGTCGGCGGCGGTGCCGACGGCCTCGGGCTCGAGGGGGCGGTCGGCGGCCGGGCGCTCGCCGCCGTGCTGTCGGGCCGGCATCCCGGAACGGACCGGGCGCTGACCGCCGGGCGATGTACGGTCGGCGGGTTCGACCTCACGTTCAGCGCGCCCAAGTCGGTCAGTGTGCTCTTCGCCCTCGGTCACGACGAAATGGCGGCCGAGGTGGTGGCGGCACACCGATCAGCGGTCGGCGCGGCGATGGGATATGTCGACCGGCGCGCCCTCACCGTGCGGCGGGGGAGCGGGGAGGACCGCGAGTTGCTCGGCACCGGCGGACCGGTGGCCGCTTCGTTCACGCACGGGTTGAGCCGGGCACTCGACCCGCACCTTCACACCCACGTCCTGGTGGCGAACGTCGCCCAGGGATCGGACGGGCGTTGGTCGGCGGTGGACGGGCGCGGGTTGTTCGCTCATCGCGCAGCGGCGGGCTCCCTGTACGAAGCGCAGCTCCGGCATCACCTCACGGCCGCCTTGGGGATCGAATGGGAGCACCGCCGTAGCGGCCGGCGCGAGATCGCAGGCTTGAGCCCCGCCGTCCTGGGAGGCCTCTCCAACCGCTCGGCCGAGATCCGGGCCCATCTGGCCGGGCGTGTCGCCCCGACGGGCCGGGCCGGACCGTCGGGGCGCGCCCGGCACGTGGCCTGGGCGGTGACCCGCGAGGCGAAGGTCGCCGGTATCGAGCGGGACGACGTCGTCTCCCGATGGCGGGCCGTAGCCCACGATGCCGGTATGGGGGAGCTCGAGCTCGCCGCGATCACCGGTCGCCGGCTCGACCCTCTGGCCGGTGTGGACGAGCACCGGTTCGCGGCCGCCCTGATGACTTCCCCGCATGCGCTCACCACGCGCCGGGGTGTCCTCGCGGCCTGGGCGGAGGCGCTGCCCCGCGGAAGCCCTGCCCATGACGTGGAGCGATCGACGGATTGGGTGCTGGGGCTCTCGGGTCCGAGGGGAGGGGGGACCGGGACGGAGACGGCCCGGGGGGTTCGCGAGCCGGTTCGTTCCCTCGCCGGGATCGTGCCGCGCCGCTACCTGCTCGGCGCCCTGGGCCCGCGGCCGATCTCCATCGAGCACCAGCAGGCATGGCGTGACGCGGCGGACTCCATCGACCGGTACCGGGATCGGTGGGGAGTGACCGATCGGTCCGATGCGCTCGGTGGCGATGCTCAGCTCGGCCGCCTACCGGCCCGCCAGCTCGCCGACCGGATCCGGGCGTCCAACCGCGTCAGCGAGATGCTCCGCCGGTTGGGTCGTGACCGCGGCGCGACCCTTCATCGGCCGCACCTTTCGATCGGGCGCGATTGATCCTCAGCGCTCCCGCTCGGGGTGCGTGGCGCCGAGCGGATCGGTGGCGCGACCGGTCTCGTCCCCGCGTCCGGAGGGCAAGCGTTGCCGATCCCGGAGAGACCCCTGCCGATCCGGGCCAAGGAGCTCCCGCCATGGTGACGAGAGGTGGGCAGGCGAAAGGGCGACCCATCCGAACCGGTTCCGCGCGTCGACGGCGAGCGCAGACCCCGGTCGACCTCGGGCGATGGCGTCCATCGGCAGCCGCCGCCTCGTCACCGCCGAGTCGCTGAACGACGGGTGCACCCTGCCGTCGCCGCCCTGGGCGGACCCCACCGTGCGGGTTCTCCGCTCCTCATCGCCGGCCAAGGACGACAGGGTCTGGAGCGTGGGGATGTCGGCGATGCCACCCAGCACGACGGTCGTGCCGAACAGGGACACGAATCCCTCGGCCTGCGGGCCCCAACGGGCACGGGCCTGCGAGAGGTCCTGCAGGCATACGAGGGTGAGAAGTCCCTGGCCGGCGCCTTCGCTGACCATCGCGGGCAGGTCGGGGATCGGTGCGATATTTGCTGCTTCGTCAATAGCCAGCAGTACCGGTGGGGATCCGGTGCCCGACGAGGCGCGACGGTAGGCCGCCTCGCGTATCTCACCCAGCACGCCGACGACGAGTGGAGCGAGGACCTGCTGCTGCCGACCGGTCGCGCAGATGTAGAGAGTGCCCGATCCGGCACAGAACGAGTCGGCATCGACGAACGGGGGCTCCGTCGACGCGAGCGCGGAGCTCGATCGGTAGGCGGCCAGCACCCCGGAAGCGGTGGACCAGATGCCCGATTGCTCCCGGTGATCGGTGGCAAGGATCCCGGCGAGGAGATCGGTCGCGGCACGGTGGGCTCCCGGGCGGTTGGCCAGAGTGTCGAGCGCGTCGGCACCTTGATGCCGGTCGACCCAGCCGAGGACAGTGGACATCGGCTCGTCGGCGATGGAAGCGGCGTGCAACAGTGGCGCGAGCAACGCCGATGCGCGCTCGACCCAGTGGGAATCGACCGGAGAACCCACTCCGGGTCCCCCGACGGGACGGGAGGCCCTCACCATGGTGTCGGCATTCAGCAGTGCGCCGTCCCACGATGAGCTGGCGGTCACCGGTGACCAGCCGACCCGAGTGACACCGGGTGGAAGCTCGATACTGCCGCTCGGATCGTAAAGCAGCGCGCTGCCTCGCCCGGAGCGCAACGCGGCGGTCGCACGAAGGACGTCGGGCTTGGTTGAGGTAGTGACCACGGCTCCCTCGGCACTCAAGACGTTGGGGATGACCAGGGAGGATGTCTTCCCGGAACGGGAAGGCCCCAGCACGAGCGTCGACCGCCCGGGTCCCGACCATGCCCAACCGTCGACACCCTCGCCGAGGTAGATCCCGCCCCCGGCCGCCCTCGAAGCCGCGTGAACGGCCCGTAGCGCGCGCTCGGAGTCGCCATCACCCCACGACCATCCCACTCGCTCCGCCGCCGCCGACATCGTCGTTGATCTTCGCACTCGGCGGATGCGAGATGAAAGGTTCATCGCGCTTGTTCGTGCGCGGAGCGTCGAGCACGTCGCCTCGCTCGTCGCGTTCCTCGGTGTCGCGCCGCTGGGGACGATGCATCGCAGTGGATCATGTTCCCGCGGGGCGCCGTAGTGAGCGGGCGCGTGGTGAAGGTCCGCGGGTACGAGTGCGAAACGGCTCCGAATTCGCGTCGACCGGTCATGTCCGTCGCCCTCGCGCGGGGTTCGATCGCGACGAAACGCGAAGCAATGCTTGACCTGGGGAGGAAAACGAACTGTGATTGTACGCAGCCCGAAGCGCGATGGAGGAATTGTGAGCATGCACGCAACGGTTCGGGAAACCTGTGGAGGTCTTCGCGATGCGAGTCGCGCCGAATCTCCGGAGCGTGCTGATTGCGTTCTTTCAACCGTGCACAGGGTGATCGGGAGCACGACGATCGGCGGAAGCGGGGCAAAGCGCTCCGTGGAGCGCCTTCGGCATGCTTCACCCCAAACCAACCAGTCATGGGAGCTCCGCGGGCACCGGTGCCGTTCACGAACGGTCGACCGCTGTCCCGTGTCTTCTCAGCGCTGAAACCAAGGAGGAATCTGTGGCGATTGCCGTGAAGAAGCGAGCCCCGGCGAAACGGGCCGCCAAGCGGGCCCCGGCCCGGAAGGCGACGAAGAAGGCGGTGGCCAAGCGCGCCCCGGCGAAGAAGGTCACCAAGCGGGCCCCGGCCAAGCGCGTGGCCAAGCGCGCCCCGGCGAAGAAGGTCACCAAGCGGGCCCCGGCCAAGCGCGTGGCCAAGCGCGCCCCGGCGAAGACAGCCACCAAGCGGGCCCCGGCCCGGAAGGCGACGAAGAAGGCGGTGGCCAAGCGGGCCCCGGCGAAGAAGGTCACCAAGCGGGCCCCGGCCAAGCGCGTGGCCAAGCGCGCCCCGGCGAAGAAGGCCACCAGGGGCAGGTAGCCCGTCATCTGTCGCCTGGCGGCGAGTGCGGCCAGGCGGGTGAACGGAACAACGCGGCGAGCGGGGATCTCCGGGTCCCCGCTCGCTCGCGTCGGGGCCGGCGAGGCGCGCTGTCGAGACGAGATCGTCGAGATCGTCGAGATCGTGGGCGCGACGGCGATCAGAGATCGTCGATGAGGTGGAAGCACTCGCCGAGGGTGGCGCCCCCGGCTCGACCGTGCTCGGCGAGCTGCTGCCTCATCCGGGCTGCGAACTTCTCGACGGCCTCCGACCGGGGCCACGCAGGAAGGTCGCCGTCTCCGGTAACGGTGTCAGCCGCCAGCCCGAGCGTCGTCTCGAACTGGCTCCGATGGGCCAGCAGCGCGTGGACCTTGGTGTCGGCGAAGCCCGTCACGTCCTCGACGTGGTTGGGGATGTCCGCTTCCCACAGGAGCAAGGCCCGGGGGCGATGCGGTGGAACGTCCTGGTCGGCGAAGAAGAGCGGATCGCGGGCCGCGACGATCGAGTCGGTGAGGATGAACCCGGCGTTGCGGTGGTCGGGGTGGAGCCGGTACCGCCTCCAGGGGTCGTGCCCGAGCACGACATCGGGTCGGGTCGACCGAATCCACCTGCAGACGTCCCACTGCTCGCGGATCCCGTTGCGGAGCTCGCCGTCGGGCCAGCCGAAGAACGCCACGTCGCTGCTCCCCAGCCGCCGGGCCGCCTCCCGCTGCTCGTCCTGCCGGGTCGCCACCAGGGACACCGGGTCGCGATCGGGGTCCCACGTACCTTTTGCGCCGTCGGTCAGGACCAGGAGGTGGACCTGGCAGCCGGCTGCCGCCCACTTGGCCAGGGTGCCGCCGGCGCCGAGCTCGATGTCGTCGGGGTGGGCCCCGACCGCGAGGGCGACCTGTGGGACCGGAAGGTCCACGCTCGCCGTCCCCGTCCCGGGCAGGCCGTCGACCTCCACGACGCGTCCCGCAGGGCGGGTTGCGGCCCCGTCGTCGACGTCGGTCATCGACGGGTCATCCATTACCCGGTCGTGCCCAGCGCAGATCGGCGGGCCAATCGACGTCGCGGGAGAGGTCGGGCACCCGGAGGACCCGAACGGGCAACCCGAGACGACTGCATTCGGACAGGTGGCGCTCGAACGAGCCCGGGCCGTAGGAGAACCGGAACCCGCTGCGCACCGGGAGCCGGATGACGTTGGTCCCGTCGTCGCGATGATCGGGCACGAGCGTGATCCCGTCAAAGCGCTCGAGCACCCCGAGGCCCGAAGCCATCGGGAGATCGCCATGGGCGACGGTGACCTCCACCACCCCCATGCCGGCCAATCGCTCCACTCCGGCCTCGACGGCTCCGTTCAACCCGCGCCCGGGTTCCCACACCACGAGGGCGCCACGCGATCGGGCCCAATCGGCCACCGCGGTGTCGTCGCAGACGACGGCCACTGCGAGCGGGACCGCCGCAGCCAGCACCCGCTCCGCCATGTCGCGGACGAGCGCGAGCCGATCGCTGTCGGTCAGCGCGGTGCCCAGCCGCCGCTTGGCGTCGGCGAAGCTCTTCACCGGCACCAGGACGGCCTGCAACCCGAGCAACGGATGGGAGGACGACCGTCGGGCGGCCTGCGGGCCGGTCACGGTGCCGACGGTCATCTCCCCAGTGTAGGAGGGAAGCGGCCCGGCAACCTGTCCCGGCCCGGCGGGACGATGGGGACGCACGGACCCCGTAGGCTCGGCCCGGTGGGGGAGATCACCGTCGGGATCATCGGCGCCGGATCGTGGGGGACGACGGTGGCGTCGCTGATGGCGACCAAGACGAGGGCCGTGCTGTGGGCACGACGCCCGGCCCTCGCGGAGGCCATCAGCCGTACCCACGAGAACCCTCCGTACCTGAAGGGCCTCCCCCTCCCGGGTTCGCTGGTGGCGACCGCCTCGTTGCGGGAGGCCGTCTCCGGGGCGGGAGTGGTGCTCATGGCCGTGCCGTCCCACGGGTTCCGCTCCGTTCTCACCGATCTCCTGCCCTCGCTCGCGCCCGGAGTGCCGATCGTCAGCCTGGCCAAAGGGATCGAGTCCGGCTCCCACCTCCGGATGTCGGAGATCGTCGCCGAGCTGGCGCCCGACAATCCCGCGGGGGTCCTGACCGGGCCCAACCTGGCGCGTGAGGTCGCCGAGGGACAGCCCGCGGCGAGTGTCGTGGCCCTGCGCGACGCCGACGAGGCGGCCAGGATCCAAGAGCTCCTCCACACCCGCACCTTCCGCGTCTATACGGGTTCCGATGTCGTCGGGTGTGAGATCGCCGGGGCGACGAAGAACGTGATGGCGATCGCGGCCGGGATCTGCGACGGGCTGGGTCTCGGGGAGAACACCCGCGCCGTGCTGATCACCCGCGGACTCGCGGAGCTCGCCCGGCTCGGGGTCACCTTGGGTGGCCAGGCCCTCACGTTCGGCGGCTTGGCGGGCGTCGGGGACCTGGTCGCCACCTGCGCCAGCCCGAACAGCCGTAACAGGACCGTGGGGTTCGAGCTTGGCCGCGGCCGGTCACTGGGGGAGATCGTCGGGGGGATGCGCATGGTCGCAGAAGGGGTCAAGACCGCCGGTCCGCTCCTCGGGCTGGCCCGGGCCCACGACGTCGAGATGCCGATCGTCGAGCAGGTGGAAGCGATCGTCGGAGGCCGCCGGTCGCCGCGCGACGCCCTCGTGGCCCTGATGGACCGTCCCGCCCGGCCCGAGTGGGACGAGGCGCTGCTGCGGGGCGGCTCCGGCTGATCCCCGGTCGGAGGCGCGCCCCGTCAGCAGCGGGCGATACGGATGGTGGCGATGCCGAAGGGTCGCAGCTCCAGCGAGCCGACGAATTGCCGGAGCGTCCGGCCGCGCAGGTCGACTTCCCAGGCCTCCACCCCGGCACCGAGATCCAACACCGTCGGGGACTCGCCGGGGTTGAACACGCGCACCTCCAGCATGCCTCCGGAGCGACGGACCGCCGTCACCTCGGCCCCGTCGACGCGCAGCTCGCTGCCTCGCGAGGGCCGGGTGCCGCCGCCGAGGGAGGTGACGACCTCCAGCGGCAGCAGGAGGTCGTCAACGGCGGCCCAGGGGTCGACGTCGCCGAGGACCAGTGCGTAGCGGAGCGTGATCGTCCTGCCGACCAGCTGAAGCCCTTCGACCGGTGTGAGAGGCCCCGCCGGTAACGGCCGGTACTGCATCCCGAGCCGCGAGAGCATCCCGGTGGACCTGAGCACGGTCAGCGCGATCGAGCCGGCCTGCTCGCCTGTCGGGGTCTGGTGGAGATCGACGAGCTCGTACTCGCACACACCCTCGTGAAAGACCGTGAGCCCTCCGGCCGAGACGAACCTCCTCGCGGGGAACGTGGGAAGCCCGAGCTCGTCGGGTCGGCCCTCTGCGGACAACCCCCGCGACACCACGCCGAACGCGCACTCGGCCCGGGAGGAACCGGCCGGCTCGGGCAGGGGCAGGTGGACCCGCAGGCGATGGTCCCGGGACGGGTTCACGAACGACGTGGCGACCCGGAGCGCCCGCTCGTCGGCGCGGACCTCCAACTCGGTCGTCACCGTCGCGACCTGCACGCCCTCCCGGGTCTGGGAGCTCTCGTCGACGCGATCGGGCCACCGGTAGCTCGAGGTGATCCGTACCCTCGCCCGCACGGGACCGCGCTCGTCGATGGTCACCTCCACCGATTCCGGTGTGTCGACGAGCGTGTCGGACAGCGGCGGGGAGTAATTGTAGGAGTCGCCCAGATCGCCGCCGTCGACCAGGCGGCCGAACCCGGCGATGCGGTCGACGGTAAAGGTGCCGTCCGTCGGTTCGACGAGCACGGACACCAACCCGTTGCCCAGAGCGACCGTTCCCCCGGCTCCTCGGTCGACCCCTTCGGGGATCTCGACGGTCACCGGATGGGCGAGGGCCCGGGGCGAGAAGCTCCGCCAGCCGAAGCCCGGGACGGTGGCTGCCCGCGCGGCGATCCGGCGGATCGGGGGCTGGTCGAGGGTGACCCGCACGACCACGTCGGGCCGGGCGCCCAGCCGGGTGTAGAGGTCCTGCTTCACCTCGGCCACCGGGACCCCGCCGCGCTCCTCCGCCCCGATGGTCACCGTCAGGTCGATGCCGGTCTCGTCCTCGTCGATCGCGACGTCGTGCACCCAGGCGCCGTCGCTGATCTTCGTTCCCTGCAGCATGCCGAGGACGGTGCGCATCGTGTCGGCGTCGACGGTCATGGAGCGGGGCAGACCGAAGCGCTCCGAGAGGACCTGCACATGGGGTCCCGCGGGCTCGTCGGCGGAGACGACCAGTTCCACCACCCCCGAACGGGGACGGCTCGAAGGATTGACGACGGCCGGACCGGGATCGGCCAGGGACCTGGCCAGCGCCCCCAACGCTCGTTCGGCCAACCCGGCGGCGATCTGGCGTGATTCGGCGGTTCGTTGCAGGACGGCGTCCACCACGTCGTCGACCGAGCACGCGCAGATCGAGTCGTGGGCCGAATTGAGGACGGCTCCGTGCCACGCGAGCTCCAAAAGGCGTTCGGGCCACTCCGCGGCGGGGAGGAACAGGGCGGCATACGGTTCGGCACGCCGCTCGATCGCCCGTTCGGTCAGCGCGGTGGAGCGCTTCACGTCCACCCGGTTCGACGTCACCCCCATCAGGACGTTGGCCCTCGCTCCGGAGCGGAGCTCGCCGCGCCAGAGGGGGAGGCCCTCGGTCGGCGCCCCGGCCAGGTAGGCGGGGAGGGAGGTGATCTCGAACCGGAGATCGTCTTGGATCTCGTTGGCCTCCTCGATCACCCGGCCCAGCCAGGGATGGGGGCGGAGGTGGTCCGAGCCGTTCATGTACAGGAGGTCGTCGATCAGGAGGTCGGCGACCTCCTTTACATGGTCCGTCGCCCGTCGCACCAGCGCCTTGGCGTCGCTCGGCAGGGACGACCCGTTCCCGTAGCCGACCGGCAGGTACTCGGCGCGCACGGCCGAGCCGTCCGGCGCCTCCCACCAGAAGCCGGTGCTCGCGATCTCCGACGGGACACCGCGCCAGACGACGGCTCGGGGGAGGCCGGCGAGGCGGAGGATCTGCGGCATCTGGCCCACGTGGCCGAACATGTCGGGCAGGTAGCCGACGTCCATGGCGCCCCCGAAAGCTGTCGCTCGGGCAAGACCCTTCTGCAGGTTCCGAACGATGGTCTCGCCCGACACGAGGAACTCGTCCATCAGGACGTACCACGGTCCCATGGTCAACCGCCCTGCCCCGGCCAGGGACGCGATCCGGGCCTCGGCGCCGGGCCGGACCTCGAGGTAGTCGTCGACCATCGCCATCTGACCGTCGAGGAGGAAGTGGGAGTAGGAGGGATCGGACTCGAGCAGGTCGAGCAGCTCGTCGAGCACCTCCACCAGGTCCTGCCGGAACGTCTGAAAGGGTTGGTGCCACTCGCGGTCCCAGTGGGTGTGCGGGACGACGGCGACGCGACGGCTCATGGGCGCCAGATTACGGCCGTGCCGGTTGCCGTTGGCTACGGTGAGAGCGTGCGGATCGCTTTCGCGACCGACGAGCGGACCGGGGTGACCGAGTCCGTGGTCGCCGGCCTCCGAGCAGACGGGCATCTCGTCGACCTGGTCGCCGACGGGGCCGAATGGCCCGAGGCCGGAAGGACGGTGGGCCGGGCGGTCGCCTCGGGGGGCGCCGACGTCGGGGTGGTGTGCTGTACGTCCGGCACCGGGGTGGCGATGGCCGCCAACAAGATCCCAGGTGTGCGGGCCGCCCTCTGCACCGACGCGGCGACCGCAGCCGCCGCCCGCCGCTGGAACGACGCCAACGTCCTGGCGCTCGGGCTCCGGTTGACCACCGAGGCAGTCGCCCGCGAGGTCGTCGAGGCGTTCCTGGCGACGCCGTTCGATCACGCCGAAGCCGACGCAGTCGACCGGGTGGAGCCGGGGGGCTGACGTGGTGGCCCGCGCCGGTCGGCGTCCCACCCTGCGCGAGGAGCGCCGGTTCTGGCGAACCGGCCACCGGTGGGTCGCGGGCATGGACGAGGTGGGCAGGGGCGCCTGGGCCGGCCCGGTGAGCGTCGGGATCGCCATCGTCGTCCCGTCGGTCCGGTCGTCGACGATGCCCGAGTGGTTGCGGGACTCCAAGCTCCTGGTGGAGCAGAGGAGGGAAGAGGTCTTTGACGAGGTCGCTGCCTGGTGCCTCGACGGCGCGGTGGGCCATGCCAGCGCAGCCGAGTGTGACCGTTGGGGCATGACCGCAGCCCTCCGGCTGGCCGCGTACCGGGCGTTGGACTCGCTCGAGCTGCCACCCCACGCGGTCGTGATCGACGGTCCGTCGGACCTCCTGCGCGAGCGGCGGGCATCCGGGCCGTCGGGTGCGCGCGGAGTGACCGAGCAGCTCCCGCTCCCTGCCGTCGCCGTCCCGGGGACGGTGCGCCCACTGGTCGGCGCCGATGTCACCAGCGCCGCGGTGGCGGCGGCGTCGGTCCTGGCCAAGGTCGTGCGCGATCGGATCATGCGGCGGGAGGCGGAGCATTTCCCCGTGTACGGGTTCGAGAGCAACAAGGGATATCCCTCACCCGCTCACCAGACAGCGCTTCGGGGCTACGGCCTCTCGGCCATCCACCGGAGGACCTGGGCATTCGTAAAGGGGCTCCCCCTCGGCTGACCGCCCGTCTCGGGAGGTCCGGGACGGCGGCGCGGGAGCCGGTCGCGGCGGGGGATGCAGACGGACCGGGCCGTCGGACCGAGGTCCGCGTACACTGGGACGTGGTCCGATGGTCTTCGTCTTCGCTCTCTTCGCCTCGCTCGCCAATGCGCTGACCAGCGTGTTGCAGCGTATGGGGGTGGAGGACGCGCCCAAGGACGCGACCCTGAGGCTCAGCCTGCTGACCCACGCCTTGCGCCGCGGCATCTGGATCCTCGGGTTCTCAATGATGATCGTGTCGTTCGCCACCCAGGCCGTGGCCCTTCATTTCGGGAGGCTGAGCCAGGTGCAGCCGATCCTCACGACCGAGTTGCTGTTCCTCGTCCTCATCCTCTCGACCTGGTTCCGCTTTCGCGTGGGCCTCCGGGAGTGGGCGGGCGCGCTGATGGCCGCCGGCGGTCTGACCGGGTTTCTGTGGTTCGCCCAGCCGACGGGGGGGGAGTTGACCCCGAAGAACTGGGAATGGATCGTGGTCGGCGGGGCGTGCGCCGTCGGAATGGTCGTGGCCACCGTTCTCGCCCTGCAGGGTCCGCGCTGGTGGCGGGCCGCGATGTTCGGGACCGCCGCGGCCATCGGCTTCGCGTTCACCGCGGCATTGACCAAGGTCGTCACGACCTACACCTCACACGACTGGATAGCCGTCCTCCGCCACTGGGAGACCTACGGACTGGTGGTCGCCGGACTGACGTCGGTCTTTCTCGCCCAGAACGCCTTCCACGCAGGCCCCATCGCGGCCTCCCAGTCCACCCTGGTGCTCGTCGATCCGCTGGCCAGCATCCTGATCGGCATCGGTCTGTTCGGCGACAACCTGCAGACCTCGGGCTACCACGGCCCGCTCGAGGCGTTGTCGCTGCTCGTCCTGTTCGCCGGCGCCTTCTCCCTTTCCCAATCGCCCCTGGTGAGCGGGATGAAGGGCGATGAGAACGAGCACCACGAGATGCTCTCGCTCCGGTCCGGGTCGAAGCGGCTCGCCGAATCAGTGGCCCCCCCGGCGGTGACGCGACCCTGAAGCCGCCAGCACCGACGTCAACGCCGAGTCGATGTCGGGGTGGACGAACCGGTGGCCGAGCGTCTCGAGACGGGCGGGCAGGGCCCGCTGGCTCGCCAGCAACAGCTCGTCTGCGAGGTCCCGTCCAAGGGCGGCGACGAGAACCGGCCGCGGCAAGGCCAGCCGAGCCGGCCGTCCGAGGGCCCGCCCGAGGGCGCGGGTCAGCTCGGCGTTGGTGACGGGGCGGGGCGCGGTGGCGTTCAGTGGTCCCGACAGGCGTGCATCCCCGAGGGCTCGGACGACCACCTCCACATGGTCCTCCAACGTGACCCAGCTGACGTACTGACGCCCTGTGCCCAGGCGGGCCCCCAGCCCGAGCCGGAACGGCGGCAGCAGGCGGGCGAGGATCCCTCCGACCGGCGCCAGGACCACTCCGGTCCGGAGCCGGACCACGCGGATCCCGGCGTCCGACGCGGGACCCGACGCAGATTCCCAGGCCTGGCAGACATCGGCCAGGAAACCCGATCCGGCGCCGCTCTCCTCGGTCAGCGGCTCGTCGCCCCGGTCGCCGTATATGCCGATCGCCGAACCGGAGACCAGCACCGACGGCTTCGGGGCGAGGTTCGCCAGGACCTCGGCCAGCAGGCGGGTGGAGTCGCGGCGGCTGGCCGTGATCAGACGGCGGCGAGCCGGGGTCCAGCGCCGGTCCCCGATGCCGGCGCCGGCCAGGTTCACGGCGGCGTCGATCGGGCCGGACCGCTCGAGCGCGCCGTGGTCGACCCGCCCGTTGGGCGGGTCCCAGGCGACCGCGTCCGCAGCGGGGGAGGCCGGCGGGCCCGTGGGCCGGACGAGGTGGACCACCCGGTGCCCGTCGTCGCGGAGCCGTCTGGTGAGAGCCCCGCCGATCAGGCCGTGCCCCCCGCTCATCAAGACGTTCATGGTTCCATTCTCCCCCTGCCGTCCCCCCCTGCCGTCCCCCCCCGCCGTGTCCCCCGGTCCCGGCCGTCTCGCGCTGCAGGGGGGAAGCCGGGTGCCGGCCGGCTCCGGAGGTCCGTTAGGCTGAGGAGATGACCGATATGGCCCGTGAGCAGCACTCTGCCGTCACCGGGGTCGGCGCGCCGTCGGCGCCGACGGCAGGTTCCTTCGGGCCCAACGCGTGGCTGGTCGACGACATGTACGACCAGTTCCTCGCCGACCCGTCATCGGTCGGCCAGAGCTGGAGAGAGTTCTTCGCCGACTACCGACCCACCCCGGTGCCGCCCGGCCCGAGCCCCGTGACCCCGCGCCCGGCGGCGCCGTCGGCGATCGACTCGCTGCCCGCGCCCGGCCGGACGGGTGTGCCTGCCGCGCTGCCCGTGCCGGGTGGCGGAGGTGGGCTCGTCGGCCGGGCCCTCCCGGCACCGCAGCCCCCGCCCGGCGGCCCGGAGGCTCCGTCCGGTCAGGGCGCCGGTGGCAGCGCCGACCAGGCGGAGCGGCCGGTGCCGCTGCGGGGGGCGGCGTCCCGGATCGTGACCAACATGGAGGCCAGCCTCGGAGTGCCGACGGCGACCAGCGTCCGAGCCATTCCGGCCAAGCTGCTCGAGGTCAACCGTCAGATCCTCAACAACCAGCTGGCCAGGACCACCGGGGCCAAGGTCAGCTTCACCCATCTCATCGGTTACGCGTTGGTGCTCGCCTTGCGTGGGGTACCGGCGCTCAACGCCTCCTTCGTGAGCGGGATCGACGAGAAGGGCACGCCGGGTGTGCTCCGGCATCGCCATGTCGGCCTCGGGCTGGCGGTCGACATCGAGAGATCCGACGGGTCGCGCACGCTGGTGGTCCCGTGCATCCGGGATGCCGACACCCTCGACTTCCGCTCCTTCGTCGTGGCCTACGAGGACCTGGTGCGCAAGGTGCACTCGGGCAAGGCGACGGCCGACGACTTCGTCGGGACGACGGTGACCCTGACCAATCCCGGGACCCTCGGAACGGTCCAGTCGGTGCCCCGGCTGATGGCCGGCCAGGGGGCCATCATCGGCGTCGGGGCGCTGGCCTTCCCGCCCGGGTTCGAGGCGGCGGACCCGCGGGTGACCGCCGAGCTCGGGATCGGCAAGGTGGTAACGATCACCTCCACCTATGACCACCGGATCATCCAGGGCGCCGAGTCCGGTCTGTTCCTCGGTCGGATGTCGGAGCTCCTGACGGGTCGGCACGCCTTTTACGACAGCGTGTTCGAGTCGATGGGCGTCCCCTACGAGCCTGCCCGCTGGCGCACGGACGTGAACGCCACCGCCGAGACCGAGGCCGGCGTGCACCAGCGTCTCGTGAAGCAGGTGCACGTGCAGACCCTCATCAACATGTACCGGGTGCGCGGGCACCTGATCGCCCATCTCGACCCGCTCGATGCGCACCCGGTGCACTCCCACTCCGAGCTCGACCCGGCCACCTACGGGCTCACCATCTGGGACCTCCCCCGCACCTTCGTCGCCGACGGCCTTGCCGGCCGCGAGGTGGCGACGCTGGAGGAGATCCTGAACCTGCTCCACGATGCCTACTGCCGGACCCTGGGTGTCGAGTACATGCACATTCAGGACCCGAAGCAGAAGCGTTGGATCCAGGAGCACGTCGAGGGTGTCCCGGTCACGTTCACCGACGGCGAGCAGCGTTACATCCTCGATCGGCTGAACGCCGCCGAGGTGTTCGAGCGGTTCCTCCACACCCGCTACGTCGGTCAGAAGCGGTTCGGGCTCGAGGGTGCCGAGTCGACCATCGTGCTGCTCGACATCCTGCTCGACGAAGCGGCTTCGGCCGGCACCGCGGAAGCGGTCATGGGAATGGCCCATCGGGGGCGTCTCAACGTCCTGGCCAACATCGTGGGCAAGTCGTACCGCGAGATCTTCGAGGAGTTCGAAGGGAACCTCGACCCGGACTCGGTGCAGGGCTCGGGCGACGTGAAGTACCACAAGGGTGCCAGCGGGAAGTTCACCGGCCGCTCGGGGAAGAGCATCCCGATCACCCTGTCGTCGAACCCGTCGCACCTCGAGGCGGTCGACCCGGTGGTGGAGGGCATGGCCAGAGCCAAGCAGGACCGGCTCGCCCCCCCGACCGACGGCACGCCGGGGGAGCTCGCCGACCGGGCCGACGTCTTCCCGATCCTGCCGCTCCTGGTCCACGGTGATGCCGCGTTCTCCGGGCAGGGCGTCGTGGCCGAGACGCTCAACCTGTCGGGACTCTCCGGCTACCGGACGGGGGGGACGGTCCACGTGGTGATCAACAACCAGCTGGGTTTCACCACCGCCCCGGAAGCGGCCCGTACCTCGGTCTACCCGACCGATGTGGCCAAGATGGTGCAGGCGCCGATCTTCCATGTCAACGGTGACGACCCGGAGGCCTGCGTGCGAGCCGCCCGGCTGGCCTTCGGGTTTCGCCAGCAGTTCCACAAGGACGTGGTCATCGATCTCGTCTGCTACCGCCGCCACGGGCACAACGAGGGGGACGACCCGAGCTACACGCAGCCCCTCATGTACCAGCGGATCGAGGCCAAGCGCTCGGTCCGCAAGCTCTACACCGAGGCGTTGGTGCGGCGGGGTGACATCACGCTGGAGGCAGCGGAGGAGGCGCTCGACGACTTCAACGACCGCCTCCAGCGGGCGCTCGACGAGGTGCGGGCGGAGCCGCCCCCGCCTCCGGCCCGACTCCCCCGCACGGATCATGCCGGGCAGGCCATCGTGCCGGTCGCCACCGGGGTGGACGAGCCCGAGCTGCGCGCGCTGGCGGGCGTCACCCGCACCGTTCCCGACGGCTTCACCCTTCACCCCAAGCTCGCGCGCCAGTTCGCCCAGCGGGACACGATGGTGGCCGCAGGTCTGGTCGACTGGTCGCTGGCCGAGGCCCTGGCCATCGGTTCGTCGCTGGCGGAGGGGACCGACGTGCGGCTCACCGGGCAGGACACCCGCCGGGGTACCTTCAGCCAGCGCCACGCGGTGCTGGTCGACTACGTGACGGGCGACGAGTTCGTCCCGCTGTCCCACCTGCCGGCGAACCTGGTCCCGCCCCCGGCGTCGCCCGGCGGGCTCTCCGTGTCGCCCGGGCATTTCACCGTCCGCGACTCCCTCCTTTCCGAGTACGCGGCGGTGGGGTTCGAGTACGGCTACTCCGTCGAGTCACCCGACGCCCTGGTGGCCTGGGAGGCCCAGTTCGGCGACTTCGTGAACGGGGCCGAGATCATCATCGACAATTTCCTCGTCGCCGCCCAGGACAAGTGGGGTCAGCATGCCGGGCTCGTCCTGCTGCTTCCCCACGGGTACGAAGGGCAGGGCCCCGAGCATTCGTCGGCCCGGATCGAGCGCTTCCTCTCGCTGGCCGCCAACGGCAACCTCCGAATCGCCGTACCGTCCACGGCCGCCCAGTACTTTCACCTCCTCCGGGCCCAGGTCCGCCGGGTGCCGAGAACGCCGATGGTGGTCGTCACGCCGAAGTCCCTCCTCCGGGCCCACGAGTCCCGCTCCCCGCTTTCCCTCCTGACGTCCGGCTCCTTCGCCGAGATCCTCGACGATCCGGCCGTGGGCGACGCCGCGGCGGTCCGGAGGGTGGTCCTGTGCAGCGGCAAGGTCGCCCACGAGGCGCTCCGCCGCCGTGACCAGCTGGTGGCCGGAACGGCGAGCCCCACGCCCGCGGCGCTCGGCGTGGTAGGCCCGCCTCCGGTCGATCCCGGCGCGGTGGCGGTCGTTCGGGTCGAGCAGCTCTACCCGTGGCCCGAGGGCCCGCTTGCCCGGATACTCGATCGGTACTCCAACGCGGACGAGGTGGTCTGGCTGCAGGAGGAGCCCGAGAACATGGGGGGCTGGTCCTTCGTGCATGCCAGGCTGCACCGGCTGCTGCGTGAGCGGTACTCGCTGCACCACGTCAGCCGGGAGGAGTCGGCCAGTCCGGCCACCGGCAGCGCCGCCCTGCACCAGCTCGAGCAGGCGGATCTCCTCTCGCGGGCGGTCGGCTGAAGGGTGGTCCGACACTGGCGGGAGAGAGCCCCGACCCGCCCCGTCCCGAGGCGACCTGAGGGGCTTCGGGCGAAGGACCCTGGTGGGGAGTGCTTGACTAGCGGCCAGCATGGCTGAAAAGCACCACGTGGTCGTGGACGGATCGAACCTGGCCACCGAGGGACGGACCCTGCCGAGCCTGGCTCAGCTCGACGAGGCGGTGCGCGCCTACGCGGCCGAGGACCCGAGCGCCGAGATCGTGGTGGTGGTCGACGCCTCGTTCGAGCATCGGATCGACGCCGGCGAGCGGGAGCTCCTCGAGCAGGCGGAGCTGCACGGCGAGGTGGTCTCCCCGCCGGCCGGGGCCATCGGGCGGGGCGACGCCTTCGTCCTGCGCATCGCCGAGCGGACCGCCGCGGTCGTCCTCTCCAACGACTCCTTTCAGGAGTTCCACGGCGAGCACCCCTGGCTGTTTGAGGAAGGCCGGCTCATCGGCGGGAAGCCCGTTCCCGGCGTCGGATGGATCTTCACCCCCAGGGTGCCGGTACGGGGAGCGAAGAGCCGCGAGGCCACGAGCAGGGCCAATCGGGACGCGCGGGGAGCGGCCGTTCCTGCACCGGTGAAGGCCGCGGAGCTGGCCAAGGCGGCGAGGAAGGTGGCCAAGGCGGCGAAGAAGGCGGCGGCCAGGCATCCGGACGGTTCGGCGCCCAAGGTCGGGGACGTCTGGCGAGCGCCACCGGCGATGGCCCCGGACGGGCCCGCCGCGCTCGCGCTCGAGCGGGTGGCCGGCGTCGAGACTGCGGGTCCCGAGCCGGCCTTGCCCGGTGGCGGAGCCGATGTCGAGGCCCTGGTGCCGGGGCGTGGGGACGAGGCGGCGGAGATCCCGGCGGGGGGCGGGGAGGAGCTGCCCGCCGGAACGGCCGCCCCGGCGAAGAAGGCGGCCAAGGCGGCCAAGAAGAAGGCCGCCCCGGCGAAGAAGGCCGCCCCGGCGAAGAAGGCGGCCAAGGCGGCCAAGAAGAAGGCCGCCCCGGCGAAGAAGGCGGCGAAAGGTGCCGCCCCGGCCAAAAAAGCTGCCAAAGCGGGCAAGGCGGCCGAGGAGCCCGCCAAGGCGGCGAGGAGGGGGGTGGTCGAAGAACCCCCCACGGAGCCCTCCGAGCCGTCCCAGGCGGCCAAGAAGAAGGCCGCCCCGGCGAAGAAGGCCGCCAAGGCGGCCGAGCCGGTGAAGAAGGCGGCGAGGAAGAGGGCGGCGGCAACTGCCGTTCCGTCCGAGCTGGCCGCGGCCACCGGGCCCTCTCAGGCCGAGCCGGTGGCCGAGGCGGTGGCCGAGCCGGGCCGGGGTGGGGCTGCAGAGCTGCGGCGACGGGCCAGCGTCGTCGACCGCCGGGTCCGGGCGGCGATCGCCGAGGCCACGGCCGAGGCCCTCGATCCGTCGCAGGTCGAGGTCCGGGTGGCGGCCTCGCAGCGAGGCAGGGGAGCTCCGTCCAAGGGCGGCAAGAGGACGAAGCGCCGGCGGACGTCCACGTCACCTCCGCCGGCGGTGAACGAGCCGTTGACGTTCATCATGTTCGTCGCCACCTACCCCATCGGCAGCACGGTGGAGGGCGTGGTCGCCTCCTACACCTCCCACGGGGCCATGGTGGAGGTGGAGCTCCCCGACGGGAGCACCCTGCATTGCTACGTCCCGCTCTCGGGGCTCGGTGATCCCCCGCCGACGAAGGCCCGCGAAGTCCTGACCCGTGGGGAGTACCGCCGGTTCGTGCTCGTCGGGCTCGATCCTCCCAGGCGGGTGGCCGAGCTGGCTCTGGCGCCGGAGTCACTCCCCGGGGAAGCCGGCTGAGGCGGTCCTTCCACCGCTATCGTCCCCTGGGTGGACCCCAAGGACCTCTTGCCCCATCGTGACCCGTTCCTCTTCGTGGACGAGGTGATCGCGGTGGATGCCGGGAAGTCGGCGGCCGGTCGCTGGAACCTCACCGGGTCCGAGGCGTTCTTCGGCGGCCACTTCCCCGGTCGGCCGACCTTGCCCGGGGTGCTCATGGTGGAGGCGCTGGCGCAGCTCGGCGGGATCGCCGTGCTGGCCGACGAGCGGTACGCGGGCAAGCTCCCGCTCTTCGGGGGTATCGAACGGGCCAGGTTCCGCCGCCAGGTGGTGCCCGGTGAGACCCTCGAGCTCGAGGTCGGGATCGGCAGGCTGTCGGCACGAGCGGGAACCGGTCACGGGCGTGCCCACGTCGGGGGGGAGACGGCGTGCGAGGCCGATCTCCTCTTCGTCCTGGTGGACCGAGGGTAGCGCGGGGGCCCGGATGCGGATCGCCACATGGAACGTCAATTCGCTGACCGCCCGGTTGCCCCGGGTGGTCGGATGGCTCGAGTCCGAGCAGCCCGACGTGCTCTGCATGCAAGAGACGAAGCAGGCGGACGCGGCGTTCCCCGTCGAGACGTTCGCCGACCTCGGCTACGAGGCCGTCCATCACGGTGACGGGCGGTGGAACGGTGTGGCCATCCTGAGCCGGATCGGGCTGCGGGACCCGTCGTCGGGGTTCGGGACCGAGGAGGATGCCGGCGGGTGCCGTATCGTGGCCGCCACCTGCGGAGACCTCCGGGTGCACTCGGTGTACGTGCCCAACGGACGCAGCCTCGACAGCGAGCACTACGGGATCAAGCTGCGGTGGTTGGCGCGCCTCAGGGACTACCTGGGGGAGCATTGCGAACCGGGCTCCGGCGTTGCCGTCTGCGGTGACTTCAACGTCGCGCCGACGGACGGCGACGTCTGGGACCCCGAGCACTTCGTCGGGATGACCCATGTGAGCGGTCCCGAGCGCGACGCGCTCCAGGATCTCCTCGACTGGGGTCTCCAGGACGTCTTCCGCCGGTTCCATCCCGAGGGCGGGGTGTTCAGCTGGTGGGACTACCGGGGTGGCGATTTTCACGAGGGCAGGGGCCTCCGGATCGACCTGATCCTGCTCAGCCCGGATCTCGCCCGGCGGGCCACGGCGGCCCGGGTGGACAGGGACGCCCGCAAGGGCACCAAGCCCTCGGACCACGCGCCGGTGGTGGTGGAGGTGGACGAGACCGGTTGACGGCCGGCCGTCGGCCGAGGTCCGTCGGCGGTCGACGCGTCAGGCCCGCGGCCGGTCGGCCACCAGCCGGGCCCGGAGCTCTGCCATCCGGGCAGCGGTTTCGCGTGGGCCGAGGGGCTTCGATTGCGCCTGCAGCCCTTCGGCGGCGCGGGCGACCGCGTCGAGCCATGGGCTCGCGGCGCGTTCGGCGCCCGATGAGCCCGCCTGGTCGTCGCGGAACCGCGCCCAGCTGCACGCCAGCTCGTCCTCGGCCCGGGTCAGCGCGACGTACAGGAGGCGGCGCTCCTCCTCCCTGGCAGCGGGGCCTCGGGCCGAGGCGATGGGGACGAGCCCGGCCGACAGGCCGATCACGAACACGGTCGGCCATTGGAGCCCTTTGGCACGGTGGAACGTCGCGAGCACCACCCGGTCGGGATCCGGCTCCTCCCGGCCGGCCCGGCGCCTCCCGGCGCCCTCTGACCCGCCGTCGGGGTCGCCGGGCCGGCTCGACGGGGTCCGGACGTCGCTGGCCGGGCCGAGCTCCCCGCCCGCGTGCGCGTGGGGCACGAGCGCTCGCTGCAGCACCTGGCCGACGAGGGAGAGCTGGGCGTTCGTCCTCGCCAGCACGGCGATCTGCGACCATCGTCGGCCGGGGCGGTGCGCGAGCCAGATCTGGTGTGCCAGCCACTCGGCCTCGGCGTTGTCGGTCTCGTGGACGGTGATCCGGGGGACCGGCCCGTCCGGCCGCGTGCTCGTCGGGACCCCCTGGTCCGGTCCCGTCCGGGCGGAGCCCGCCGGCGAACCGAGCCCGAGTGCCGCAGAGGCGACGATGACCACCTGCGGCGAGCAGCGGTGGTTCTCCTCGAGCCGGATGACCCGGGTGCCCGGCAGCAGACCGGGCAGCCGGTCGATCAGCGTCGGATCGGCGCCGTTGAAGCCGTACACGGACTGGTTGGGATCCCCGACCACCATGAGGTCGGGCTCGTCGCCGAGCAGCGAGGTGAGCAGGCGGAACTGGGCGGGATTGACGTCCTGCATCTCGTCGACGAAGAGATGCCGGAAGCGCCAGCGGACGGCGTCGGCGAAGGCCATGTCCGCGGCCAGCACGTCGGCGCAGGTGGACAGCAGGTCGTCGAAGTCGAGGACCCGCTGCTGGCGCCGGACCTCTTCGTAGCGTTGGTAGAGCTCGGCGATCCGGTCGTGGGGGAGAAGGGTCCGCCGTCCGTGCCGTTGGGCCTGGGCAGCGTAGTCCCCGGGTCGCAGGAGCCGGGCCTTGGCCCAGCCGATCTCGCTGTCGAGCTGGGCCACCAACGCCGGCCGGGCGGGTCGTGGGCTGCCCCGCCCGCCCCGCCGGGCCCCGCCCCGGGGGAGCTCGTCGGTGCCGGTCGCCGTCTCCGAGTCCGCCCTCCCGGTGCCGATCGTCGCCAACAGCGCCCTGCGGTCGGGGAGCAC
>Ga0307372_10003638_pt1 | contig 24418 bp, 25 predicted proteins | sample OX1MG_FD_202533 | JGI IMG/M metagenome (GOLD analysis project Ga0307372, IMG submission 202533) | Soil microbial communities from Risofladan, Vaasa, Finland - OX-1 | ecosystem: Environmental > Terrestrial > Soil > Coastal area > Acid sulfate soil | place: Finland: Risofladan, Vaasa | collected...
GATCAACAACATCAGGGCCACGGCGATCCCGTCGCGGTCGAGGCGCTTCGAGTGACGTATTGGATTCTCCAAGAAATGGTATGAAATCGCGGCACACGCGAACGCGCCGGCAACCTCGAGGACTCGGACCCAGTCCGACGTCGGCGGATGGACCATTTGCAATGGGAGCATCAACCACACGTAGTGCCACAAGTAGAGGGAATACGAGATGTCGCCGATGTAGCGCATCGGTCGCCACGAAAGCCAAGTAACCACTCCCCCTGCGCTCGATTGACCGGTCCATAGCAGCACCGCGGTCGCGCCACAGGGCCACCACGCCAATACCCCGGGGTACACACTCGTGGTGTTGAGCCGCCACACGACGGCGACCAACACGACGAACGCCACCACCGCGAGAGCGGAGTTTATGTACGGAGTCCGACGCGCCCACGCACTCGGGAGCAACGCAATCAGACCGCCGAGCGCTATCTCCCAGAATCGGGTGAACGGTGAGTAGTACGCCACCGTCGGACTGATCGGCGTCAGGTGCCACGAGTACCACGACGATGCACAAATCGCCGCGACCAAGAACAGACCCAACGAGGTCGCCCGATTACGAATGGGCACCAACCACGTGAGTGAAAACACCACCAGCGGGAAGAAGAGATAGAACTGCTCCTCGACTGCGAGCGACCAATAGTGCGTCACGAGTGATGGCGCCACGCCGGGAATGAAATAGTTGCTGCCAGTGTGGATCAGTCGAAAGTTCGCTGAGAAGAGCGACGCCCAACGAACGTCACCGAGCAACTGCGGGACGAAGTTCGTTCCCAGCAGAAAGTACGCCGCGAACGTCGTCGCGACGAGGGTCAAGGTCGCCGCGGGAACGATGCGTCGAATTCTCCGCGCGTAAAAATGCGCCAGATTGCCGCGAATGTGGCGCCGAGGCTGTCGGAGCAAGAGATTAGTGATCACGAAGCCGCTGATGACGAAGAACACGTCGACACCGACGTACCCCCCTCCGAAACCGGGCACGCTCGCGTGCGCCAGAATCACGAGAATTACCGCGATCGCTCGAAGGCCCTGTATGTCCGGTCGAAATGTCTGGTGGGCGCTTCGGTCGCCGGTCACGGTGCCGGTCTCTACGCGATTGAGACTGTCCTGGTCGAGATCGGGCACGGACTCGACGCTACATCCACGCGTATCGCCCAACGTGTGTTGTTGCGTTCGATTCGAACTGGTTGAACCCGTAGAATGTCCAATCACCAAAAACTCCCCCGCCAAGAAATCGTCGAGCCTGGTGAAGCGAATTGTGGCGATTGTCGTCACCGGTCTCACCTTCTATGTAGCGCTCCCGGCATTTCTCAAAGTGGTCTCGGCATGGCCAAAACTGTTCCATTTGAGTGTCTTGTGGCTCGCCTTGATGTTGGCTGCCGAAGTCGTGAGTTTTACGTGCGCGATGACGCTGTTGCGATTGCTTCTTCGAACGAAGCAATGGTTCACGGTCATCGCGGCCTTGCTGGTCGGCAACGCCGTGACCAACATCCTTCCGGCCGGCGACGTCGTGGGTGCCGGCGTGCAGTATCAGATGCTCGCGATCGGCGGCGTCAATGCGGCCTCGGCGGCCGGCGGTCTGGCGGCGTCGACGATCATCGGACTCGCGGGACTGTTTTTGCTCCCGGTCTGTGTCGTGCCCGCCATCCTCGCTGGCCTTCCCGTGAGTCCCGGACTTGCGCACGCGGCGTATCTAGGAATTGCCGGATTCGTCCTCATCGTGAGCTTCGGCGCAATCCTTCTCACCACCAACGGCTTGCTGACGTGGTTCGCAAGAGCGCTTCAGCGCGTACTGAATTCCATTCCCGCGAGAAAGACCAAAACCACTGATCTTCCCGAACGCCTCATCGACGAACGCAACCTCCTGCGTAAGAATCTGGGCCGACGATGGCGTGAAGCCGTGTTCCTCATCGGCGGGCGGATCGGATTCGACTATTTCGCGCTGCTCTGCGCCTTGCGAGCAACGGGTGCGCAGCCCAACGCCCCACTCGTACTCTTGGCGTACGCTGCGACCGCGGTCATCGCGCTCTTGCCCTTAACGCCCGGCGGCCTCGGAGTCGTTGAGGCCAGCCTGAGTGGATTATTGGTGCTCGCCGGTGTCGGCAGCGCCAGTGCCATCGTCGCGACCCTGGCCTATCGCCTCGTGACGTACTGGCTGCCTATCCTCGCTGGTGGTGGCCTGTACGTAGCCTTTCGCCGCCGCTACGGCCCGGTCAAGTTTGGTGCAATCACCCGTCAGTCGTAAATGACGAATTGTTCGACGATCGATCTACTTGCTGTCATCGAGCAGATTGACCATGTCGTTGGCGTGCTCTTCTTCGACGGCCAAGATCTCTTCGAGCATCCGTCGCGTGGTGGGGTCGCCGTCGCCCAGCCAGGCGATGATCTCGGAGTAAGAACTGATTGCGATCCGCTCGGCGATGAGATTCTCCTTGATCATCTCCGTGAGGCTGGCGGCGGTCTTGTATTCCGAGTGCGCACGGCTGCTAATGCTGTCCGGGTTGAAATCCGGTTCTCCCCCCAGTTGACTGATCCGCGCGGCGATCAACTCGGCGTGACCCTGCTCTTCTCGCGAGTGCGTCAGAAATTCTGCCGCGACTGCCTCGGAATCGAGACCATGAGCGGCGAAAGAATGCTGTTGATAACGAAGCACGCAGATGATCTCTGTGGCGAGAGATTGGTTCAGAACCTCCAGAACTCTCGGAAGGTCAGCGCCGTAGGCGTCGGTGATCGAGCCCTTGCGAAGATTCTTTCGGGCATTCTCGCGAAGTGTCTTCACGTCGCTTAGAAATTTGGCCATTGAATCGCCGTCCTCTCGGTGTTCTGGGTGCAATTCATTTCTGGCACCACCTTAACAACAAGGTCGAACGCAACGCAACGGGTCGCGCACAACACTGACCGCATCCGGCCACGTCCGCTCCATAACTCGGCCTCGTAGTAATCACGAGTTGCGATGGATGTTGACTTGTTCGGAATCGCTCGAGTGCCGCTGCCCTGTGCTCGCACTGTCTTACCAACGACGAGTCCACTAAGTCAACCGCACCGGCGGATACGAAAATCCCAACATCCACAGCAACTCGTATTGCACACTTCCGACCACTTACTCGTTGCAACTCGTTCTCGATTCGGTAGAACGAAACTCCGGCGATGACCCTATGCGAATCGATCCTCGCCACACCGGCATGCAACGATGTACAGCTCCTGGCGAAATCGCGCCGAGTGAACTGCAAGCGTTCCGAAGCGAGTCCGTCATTTGGGACCTTACGCCTTCGTTATAAGAAACGCATCAGAATTTTCTATGGTTCGTCCTATCGGGGTGGTTATACCGAGGACCAGGGATTATGTGCAATAGAACCCCTCACAGTAATTAAGGTTGAGGTCTATGCCCCGGAAGGTTTTACGCAGGTCGCCCTCCACGATGGCGAACGTATGGATCTCTGGTGGCGTCGCGGCGATGATCGCCGTCGCAGCCATCATCGTGAAATCTGAGTTCGATCATCGTCGCGGACCGATGCACCATTCCTACGTCGCCTGGCTCACCGTTCCCGTGGTTCTCATCGCTGGCATTTACGCCGTCGGCCGCCTCGCCGACGGAATGGGAAGATTCTTAGCTCGACGCGAGATCGAAGCTGCGGGTGCGGTGGTGCGACTCATCGCGACCGGCGTCGGCTACCTACTCGTGTTGATTGCCGTCTTCGAACTGCTCGGCGTCTCGATTTCTCATTTAATCATCGGCTTCGGTCTCGCCGGCGTCGTGCTCGGCATCGCGGCCCAACAGAGCCTGGGTAATATCTTCGCCTCGCTCGTACTGCTCTTCGCTCGACCCTTCAGTGTCGGCGAGCACATCCGAGTTCGTTCCGGTACCGTCGGGGTCGTTGACGCGTGGGTGCTCGACATCGGACTCACCTACGTGACGCTACAGACTGAAGACGGCCTTTTGAAAGTTCCGAACTCGGTCGTCCTGGCGTCGGGAATCGGCAAACTCGATACGCCACCTCATCGACTGCCGTAAGGCGCCACATTCATCAATGATTGGAAAGGAGTCTGACCATGGGTTCAACAGGCGACAAACCGAGGAAGCCGAGACGCCGACTCGCGAGAGTATCGAAGTATCCCGACTCGAGCGGCAATCCTTTGGCCGGACTGACGGGCGGCGGCGACACGTCGGCTCCCGGCGAGAGTCACGGACCATCTGAGCACCATCACCCCATCGGACGCGTGGGCTCGGCCTTCTTGTGGTTGCTCGGACGTCGACGCACTCCAATGGCTCCGGCATCAGAACCTGCTCCCTCGCACGAACACGAGGTCGAGGACGAGCGCGAGGACGAGAGTTAGTCCGCCCCTACGGCCCACCGCAATTCGACGCCATCGCCGGTGATGGATGTGGAGGCTGAATCCCTCTAAGGCCAAGGCTTTGTGGCGCCACTCCCCCTTGAGAAGATGACCTACGTCACGAACCGTGAAGGAACTCCTCGGGACCGAACGCGCTGCTTCCACGTTGGGAGGCGATCTCGATGCCGTGTTCACCGAGTTCGGATGCCGCTGCGAGCGCCGCACGACCGAACTTCTCGCGCACGTCGTCCACTGCGTCACGCAGTGCTTCGTTGGAGACCTGGCGCTCGCGCGAAATCGCCTCGGCCTGTTCGCGCGGATCATTGGACGTGGGATCCAGACCGAACGTCAACTGCAGGTTGTTGTCCTCTCGCTCAAGAAACGATGAGGCGTGAATGGCCAAAAGGCGAACCGAGTTCGCCAAGTCGATCGACTGCAGCAGTGCCTCGGCGAGGGTGAGTATCGCGAACTCGTCATCGATGCCGAACGAAAGCGTCTGAGAGCGACTGACGCTCGTGAGGTCGTCGAAGCGTACGATGACCGTAATCGTGCGCGCGACGCGACTCTGAGCGCGCAGCGCTCGCGCCACGACCGCGGCCTGGGTCTTGGCGGCTTCGACGATCGCATCGATTCCACTCAACGACTTCGCGAAAGTCTGGTCGTGGCCGACCGACTTCAGGACCCGGTCGATGGTCACCTCACGCTTGTCTTCTCCATGCGCGTAGGCGACGAGTGTCGAGGCCATCGCCACCCCCACGTGTCGGGCCAATGTCGATTCGTCGACCTTGGCGAGGTCTCGGACCCAACGAAGTCCCAACTTCTGCAACTTCGCGGCGGTCGCGGGACCGACGCCCCAGAGAGCGCGTACCGGTAGTTCTTCGAGCCACTTCTTCTCGAGGGCCGGGCTAACCCACACGACCCCCGCACCCTCGACGAGTTGACCGTCGACGACGGACGGTTTGGATTCCTTGGAGGCCAGCTTGGCGAAGAGTTTGTTCCGCCCGAGACCCACCCCACAGAGCAGACCGAGTTCACTCATGATTCGTCGTCGAAGTTCGGCCGCGGCCTCCATCGGCCACACGCGCAACCGACGCAGACTCGAGAGGTTGGCGAACACTTCGTCAAGTCCGAGTGGTTCATATTCGGGCGTGAGATCGCGCACGATGTCATGGAACTGGCGTGAATAGGCCTCGTAGCGATCGAAGCGACCGGGGATGATGATGAGTTCGGGACAGCGACGCCGAGCGATCACGCTGGGCATTCCGCTTCGCACCCCGTAGCGGCGGGCTTCGTAGCTCGCGCTGGCGACGACGCCACGCGCTCCTCCGCCACCGACCGCCACCGGTTTACCCCGGAGCGAAGGATCGTCGAGTATCTCGACCGACGCGAAGAACGCGTCGAGGTCGATGTGCAGGATCGGCGCGTCGTCGACCGATGGGTTCTCAGAAGGCGAGTTCAACGCTGCGAAATGCCTCACCGAACTGGGCCCCGACGGGCCGTCCCGCTTGTTCGGCCCGCCCGTAGACGAGTTCACGAATGGCGTCGGCGTCACCGGCCAACTGGGAACTATGCGCCAAGACGGCCTTCACTTTGGTGTCGATCGTGCCCGAGATGTCGGCGACCACGTCCGGTTCGTGCGTGCCGCTGAGCAAAAGACGGGCGACCTGATGGGGTTCGCCGCGATCCGGGAAATACAGCGGCATCGCGGCCGCGGGGGCGACCGCGTCGAGAAGCGCCCAACCCGTTTCGCGGTGGTCGCGGTGGTTCACGTAGACGCCGGCGAAGAACGTCGCCGTGGGATCGGGTCCGACCACCACGTCGGGCCGATATTGACGGATGAGCCCGACCAATGTGCCACGCAGCTCTTCGTCGTTGTTCGCTTCACCGTCGGGTCGCATGAGCTTCGTCACGGTCGCGGCACCGAGCAGATCGGCCGCGAACTCGACCTCGGCCCCTCTAACTTCGCGCACCGCCACCGCATCAGCCATCAGCGCGTGCGAGCCCTTGTCGCCGTCGCACACGACGACCAGGTGTACAGCGCAACCATCCTGGGCCCATTGGGCGAGCAGTCCACCGGCCGCGACATCGGCGTCGTCGGGGTGGGCGTAAATCGCCATGGCGCACTGCGGTTGGAGATTGAGCGCACGCATCAGCCGCGCAGTTTGGGTGCGGTGGTCTTCACGAGCATGCCAATCTCGCGCGCGAAGTCCTCAGTCCCTTCGAACCCCTTGTAGACCGAGGCGAATCTGACGTAAGCGACGTCATCGACGTCACGCAGGGCCTCAAGCGCCGCCATTCCCACCTCTTCACTGGTCACGTCGCGGTTGAGTAGGCGCATCGACTCGTCTATGGCCGTCACCAACACTTCGAGGTTCTCCTCGTCGACCGGGCGGTTCTTGCTGGCCGCGCGCATTCCACGCAGGATCTTTTCCCGGTCGAAGGACTCGCGGTCCCCAGAGCGCTTGAGGACATAGAGACCAATCTCTTCGATTCGTTCGAAGGTGGTGTAGCGCTGGTTGCAGTTCGAACACTCGCGGCGGCGCCGGATAGCCACGCCATCTTCGGCAAGGCGCGAATCAACGACGCGGTCGTCGTCCGCCGAACAAAAAGGACAGCGCATGCCTTGAGGATACACCCAAATCCCTTGCAATTTAGGGGATTAGAATGCGCTCGCCGGGTACGACGACCGTCGAATCGAGCTCGTGAACGAGGTCCGCCCGAGCCACTTTCGGGTCAATGGGATTCATCATTCGAGCAATCGAACTGACCGAGTCGCCGGGTTGCACGGTGTACTTCATGCCCGATGCGAGGACCGAACCGTTGGCCAAATCACTCGGCAGACCACTCCCAGTCTCTCCTCCGAAAGCGTGTCCGGGCCATGCCAAGATCACGAGTCCCGTTACCAGTGCGAATGCGAGCAGAGTGCGGCGGCGACGCTTCAACATACGTGCACGGGCCGCGCGTCGAATCGCCAGCGAGGGACCAGTGCGAAACACCTCGGGAGTGCTCACCAGACGAAGATGTGGGCGCTCCGGAAGAGCTTCAAAGGCCTCAAACTCCTCGATCTCTACAGCCGCCATGGCTGACCCCTTTCACGAACACCTGTTCGTATAGTGTAAGGCGAACAAGTGTTCGACGCAAGAGTAATTTGCGTCTGTGACAACGCCGCTAAAACGTCCGCATTTCAAGGAGTTTGCGACCCAATCGTCCAAATTCGTTCCTTTGGGAACTGTTGGATTTTCGTGCACCCGAAAGGGATGGCCCGGCCTCTCGAAGTTCTTTCACGAGTCGAATTCGGTGACGTCGTACCAACTCGGCGCACTGGCTGGTCAGCCGGTCATCGGGGTGGTCGTGGGAGTCGGTGACTTGGCCATCGGTAACCCAGACAATCGGCTCACTAAGGTGTCGCTGTCGAATGGCCCAGGCGAGAACCGCCCCATCGACGCCATTGCCGATATTCCCCGACGGAATCGTCGTGGTGACCGATCCCCTGTCGGCCAAGACCCACACGTTCGGAGTCAGCCCAGTGTCGCCCGGCCGGTGGCTGTAGCCAATCACCAGTGCGTCCGGTGCGCGACGAAGCAACGTCGTCAATGACGCTTCATCGATCTCCATTGAACCGGACTGATCAATGATCACGATGCCACCATGGCGCGACGCGCGCCGTACAAAGGCGCGCTTCTTTTCGTCGGTGAGCAGGCGACTGGGATAGCGCATCGTGGGACCACACGTACTCGCACGATCCCGTCGCATGCCTGTACCCCTTGGACGCGGGGACATCAACAACGTCTCATCGAATTTCAAAGGAGCAAATCGTCCGGTCGGTGGACGTCGACCACCCGGCTCAAGCGAACGACGAAAGTTTCGAAGCTCCTCCGGCGTTGCCGGAGGGCGCGCCTGCATTGTTTGGGTGAGGATGCGGGCGAGCACGATCGTCGAGTTGGCGTAGCCGCTCGGCAGTCCTTCTTCGTTCAACCGGGTTGCGCCAAGTGTGGCGCTGGACAATCCGTCCAGAATGGCCAGAGCTCTTTTTCGCACGGCACGAAGACCAGGTAGCCACGTTGGTTCGACCCGACGAATTCCCGCGAGGTACTCCTTCTCTCCCCCGGTGCCCAGTACGGCCATCAGAAAACAGACCGCCTCCGACCAGTCCGCGCTCTCGGCAATGCGTCGAGCGCCAGCTTTCTCCGAGCCGTCGCGCAGCAGCGACACGTTGAAATCAAGTCGCCCGATCAGCGTGTTGATTCGAAGTTCTTCAGCGCACTCGAGAGCGCGAGGCGACGTCTCTTCGATCTCGCCGTAATGCGCAAGAAGGTGCGGGCTGACACGGGCGTGCATCAATTCGTGAGCTTGAACAACTCGAGACGTGGCGTCACTTCCGAGGGGAACTTCCAGTATTCGCTCGGTCAAGTTACAGCTCGCTTCGCCGCGGCGCGTCGAACCGGGTCTCACGGTCCACGGAGCATTGACGAAGCCGTCGTCGCGACCGACAACCAACTCGGGATAGATGGTCGCGTTCACGTGATCGAGGCGATCGCCAATGCGTCAAGGACGCTTGTACCAGCGTCATCGCCGAAGACCAACTGCGACGCTCGCTCGGCGCCGAGGTGTCGTCGCAGTTCGTCAAAGGCGTAGAAACTCCGGAGCGACACTCGTCGATTGGCCGGTCCGAGTGATCCAGAGAGTGCCGGTCCGCGAAGGTCGCTGCTGAGGCTCGCCAAAGCCGAGACGTGCGGTCCGTCGATTCGAATGTGCACCGGAAAGCGATCGCGAAGCGACGGCGGAATGTCATCGAGATCTTCGATATTCGTGGTCATCACTACGGAGAATTGCGGTCCGGGACGCACCCATTCATTGGTCTCGGGGTTGCGCCACCGCGCCGATTCCGGAGAATCGGTCATGGCGAGCAATGTGCTGAGGGCGTCACCGGAGGCGCGGTCGACCTCGTCGACGACGAGGCGTCCGCCTAACCCACCCGCACCGCGCCACGCCCGAATCGCGGGGCCCTCGCGCCATTCCCAACGATTCTCGCCAACGGGCATCCACGTGCCGGTGATCTCACCCGACGTCAGATCTTCGGTGCATACCAGTCGTTCCGCGGGACTCGCGCCAACTCCGTGATGCAGCGCGGCAAACGTTTTGCCCGTGCCAGAGGGACCATAAAGCAGGACCCGCGATATTCCCGCCGATAACACGTCGGCGAGATCGCGCCAACACGAATTCAGGTCTTCGTAATTCTCACTCAATGTCAAAGGGACTCCTCAAATGGGAGTCTGACAACGGTCGCCGTTACCCGACGAGTCCCCTCCATCGCCGATGAATCTCGACGATGGAGGGGGCCCTTTCAAAAATTAAACGCTCAACTCGCGCTCGATGGCTGCCAACTCCTCGGGCGTACCTTGGATCTTTGGTCCCTTGAACCACTTTCGAGCCGACACCGCGTACCAGATGCCCGCAAAGCCAATCACCGCCACGACCGCGACCGGCGTGTAGTTGAAGTCATCGGCGTTGATCGGCGATGTCGCCGGCAGCATGAACAAGATGCAGATGATGACTACCCAAACAATGGCGATCCACCCGAAGACCGGACCCCATTTCCCCAGCTTCCAGGGCCCCGGCGTGAACGCGGCACCGTTGATCCGTCGCAGGAGGACCGGAATCAGATAGGCGACGTAGAGCCCGATTACCGCGATGGACGTCACAGCGGCGTAGGCGGTTCCACCGGTGTTGCCAGGAAGCAGAGCGGGCGTCGTCAGGATGAAGGCGCCCACCGCACCGAACCAGGCAGAGTGCACCGGCACGCGGCTGCGCTTGCTGACGTGGTGCCAGTAACTCGAGAACGGCACGGCGCCGTCACGCGAGAAGGCGTAGATCATTCGAGAATTCGCCGTGATGGACGCGATGCCGCAGAAGAACTGAGCCCCGATTACCACCAGCACCAATATCTCGCCGAGGACTTTGCCCGTGGCGTACACGAACACGTTGCCCCACGGTACGCCGCCGGCGAATGACGCGTAGCTGTTGTAGGTCGTTCCGGCGATCGTCACCGAGAAGCCGTGGACGAAGTGCGGGATCGCGGCGCTCACGCCAATAAGAAGGATGAATCCCGCGATCCACGACACCCAGATCGAAGTGACGATGCCCTTGGGACCCGAGACCGAAGCGTTGAGGGTCTCCTCGGTGACGTGCGCCGACGCGTCATATCCCGTGAAGGTGTACTGGGCGACCAACAAACCGAGCAGGAATACGTAGAACGGAACGGAGAATCCGGAGAGTCCTCTGAAGGCGTCAAAGCCCCCGGACCCGAAGAGGAAACTCGCGCTCTGGTGACTGTGCGAGTGCGGCGCGATGAAGAGCAGCACCACGATGACCGCGACGCCCGTGAGGTGCCACCACACTGAGACTTTGTTGAAGAGCGCGACAATGTTGACTCCGAAAGTGTTGATGAGTCCCTGGATCAACAGCAAGATTGCCGTGAGTAGCACCACGTGCCGATTCGATGTCCACGTCGCATTGCCCGACACCAGGTAGATGAACTCGCCCACCGAATAACCGCACCCGAAGGTGATGCCGGCGGTGACCGCGACCTGACCAAGGAGGTTGAACCAACCGGTGAACCAGGACCAGATCGGGCCGCTGTTTCCCGGGGCCAACTTGGCCGACCAGTAATAAAGACCGCCCGCGGTTGGGAACGCTGAGCAGATCTCGGCCATGGAGAGGCCGGCGAACAACACGAGCAAACCGACCACTGCCCAGCCCCAGATCATCACCGGAGGACCACCGTGATACAACCCGTACGAGTAGAGGGTGAGACATCCCGACAGAATTGAAATGATCGTGAAGGAGATCGCGAAGTTTGAGAACCGACTCAATCCTCGATTGAGTTCTTGGGCGTAGCCCATCTGATGCAATCGTTGCTCATCGCTCGTCGCTAGCGCAGTTGCTGTCGAACTGTCGTCACTCACTGAGTCCCCCTCGATTCAAATGGCCTATACCATTAAGCGAGATACTAGAACTTCTTTGGCCTCCGGGCGCGGAATACTGCCCTGACTCAGCCGAGAAATAAGTCGCTTTTCGTACCAGATCCCAGATCGTTGCGTCCTCACGAACAGACCATCTGATTCGTTCAGCGGTTCCGGTTTTCGAAGTCAGCGTCACGCCAAGCTCGCGTGACGACACACATCGGGCCAACGCTCTGACCGGTGTCAAGTGAATGCACTCACGTGATCGTGAGCGTCGTCTCGCTGCACTCCGAAGGACCATTGCATTGTTTATTGAGTAGCCTCAGCGCTTAGATTGAGAAGACGTCTTCGCCCGAACTTGTCGGGCGTCGCCGACGCGAGGAGCCAGAGTGACCATTAAGAACGCCGGTCGACCAACGCGTGACGAACTCGTCGAACTGGTCGACGACGGCGAGATCGACACCATCATCGTCGCGATCACGGATATGCAAGGTCGCGTGCAGGGCAAGCGTCTCGACGCCTCGTTCTTCTTCGACGAGTTGGCCGATGGCGTCGTCGAGGGCTGCAGTTATCTTCTGGCCTCCGACGTCGATATGCGCACGGTCGATGGTTTCGCGCTCACTTCATGGGAGCGCGGCTACGGCGACCTCGCGTTCAAGCCGGATTTCTCGTCGACTCGCCTGGTGCCGTGGCACGAAAAGACGGTCATCATCTTCGCCGACGTCGAAACGGTCGACGGCGTACCCGTCGCGCCCTCACCGCGCCAGATCCTGCTCGCCCAGGTGCAACGCCTCGCCGATCGGGGCTGGACTGGGATCACCGGCACCGAATTGGAGTTCATCGTCTTTGAAGACACGTACGAGCAGGCCTGGGAGGCCGGCTACCGCGACATGACGCCGGTCAATCAGTACAACGTCGACTATTCGATTCAAGGGACCTCGCGCATTGAACCGCTGCTCGGTCGAATTCGTCGCTCCATGCGTTCGGCCGGCATGGTGGTCGAGTCCGTCAAGGGTGAGTGCAACTTCGGACAGCACGAAGTCGCCTTCAGGTACGACACGCTGGTGGAGAAAGCCGACGAGCACAGTCTGTTCAAACTCGGGGCGAAGGAGATCGCCGCCCAAGAGGGCGTGAGTTTGACGTTCATGGCGAAGTACGACCAGCGCGAGGGCAATTCGTGCCACATCCACCTTTCGCTGCGCGACAAAGACGACACACCGGTCTTCGCCGGCGACCGCGATCACGGATTCTCCGAGGTCTTCGAACACTTCCTGGCGGGGCTACTCGCCCACGCGCGGGACTTCTCGATGCTGTTCGCACCCAACATCAACAGCTACAAGCGTTTCGTCGCCGGATCGTTCGCCCCCACGGCCCTGCTGTGGGGGCACGACAATCGGACCTGCGCGTTTCGTGTCGTCGGTCATGGTCCTTCATTGCGCTTCGAGTGCCGGATCCCCGGCGGCGACGTCAATCCGCATCTGGCGATCGCGGCGCTCGTCGCGGCCGGTCTGCAGGGTGTCGACGACAACCTCGCGTTGCCACCGATGTTCGTGGGTAATGCCTACGAAGCCGATTCGGCGCGCGTGCCGACAACACTGGCTGAAGCCACCGAACTATTCGCGGAGAGCTCGGTGGCGCGAGCGGCCTTCGGTGACGAGGTGGTCGATCACTACGTCCGCGCCGCACTCGTCGAGGTGGACGCTTTCAATGCCGCAGTGACTGACTGGGAGCGCTACCGAGGATTCGAGCGACTGTGAGCACACTGTCAGTGGTCAATCCGGCGAACGAGACGCCGGTCGCCGAAATCGAGCTCTTCGATCTCGAAGCAACCGACCGCGCCATTGCACGCGCCGCACTCGCCGCGAAATCGTGGCGAGACGTTACGCCATCGAGACGAGCCCATCTCCTGCGACGCTTTGCACAAGTGGTCGATGAACACGTTGAGGAGTTGGCGCAATTGGAAGTCGCCAACTCGGGTCACACCATTGGCAACGCTCGCTGGGAGGCCGAGAACGTGCGAAACGTGCTCGCCTACTACTCCGGCGCGCCGGAACGTCACAGCGGCAAACAGATTCCCGTGGCTGGCGGTGTCGATCTCACCTTCTACGAGCCGCTAGGCGTCGTCGGCATCATTGTGCCGTGGAACTTCCCTATGCCAATTGCCGGTTGGGGCTTCGCACCGGCCCTGGCGGCCGGCAATACCGTCGTCTTAAAGCCAGCGACCCTTACTCCCCTGACCGCAATTCGTCTCGCCGAACTCGGTCTCGACGCGGGTCTGCCCGAAGACGTCTTTCAGGTCCTGCCCGGCGACGGCGGCGTGGTGGGTTGGCGTTTCGTCACCCACGAAGCCGTGCGCAAGGTCTGCTTCACGGGTTCGAGCGACATGGGTAAACGAGTGATGGCCGGCTGCGCCGAACAGGTGAAGCGCGTGACCCTCGAGCTCGGCGGCAAGAGTGCCAACGTGATCTTCGCCGACGCCGATCTGGAACGCGCCGCGGCCGGTGCGCCGTCGGCGGTCTTTGACAACGCCGGCCAGGACTGCTGTGCACGCTCGAGGATCCTCGTCGAGGCCTCGGCTTACGACCGGTTCATGGGACTGTTCGAGGTCGCGGTGAAGAACTTCCGCGTGCTTGACCCGGCCGATGAGAACGCCGAGATGGGTCCTTTGATCTCGGCCGGACAGCGCACGAGTGTCGACTCCTTCGTTGACGAGAAGTCCGTCGCCTTCCGGGGCGTGGCTCCGACAGGACCGGGTTTCTGGTATCCGCCGACGGTGTTGGAATCGCGAGACGGCACGGACCGCGCATTTCGCGAGGAGATCTTCGGTCCGGTCGTCTCGGTACTGCGCTTTGAGAGCGAAGCCGAGGCCATTCGTATCGCCAACGACAGTCCCTACGGCCTGTCGGGATCGATCTGGACTCGCGATGTCGGACGCGCCTTGCGTGTCGCGCGCGGCGTCGAGACCGGAGCGTTGTCCGTCAACTCGAACTCCTCGGTCCGCTACTCGACGCCCTTCGGCGGCTACAAGCAGTCCGGCATCGGTCGCGAACTCGGACCGGACGCGCTTCGCAGTTTCAGTGAAGAAAAGAACGTCTTCATCTCAACGGAGGAATGATGGGTCGATTGGACAACAAGGTGGCGGTCATCACGGGCGCCGCGAGCGGCATCGGTCGCGCTACCGCGCGACGATTCGCATCCGAAGGAGCGAGCGTCGTCGTGGCGGACTTCGATGCCGAGCACGGCCCGCTGGTCGCTGCCGAGATCGGTGGGCTCTTCGTGCAGGTGAACGTCGCCCAACAAGACAGCGTGATCGCCATGTACGAAAGGACCGTCGAGGTGTACGGCGGTATCGACATCCTTTTCAACAACGCCGGGATCTCACCGGCCGACGACGATTCGATACTCACCACAGGCCTCGACGCCTGGAAGCGAGTCCAAGACGTCAACTTGACTTCGGTGTACCTGTGTTGCAAATACGGAATCCCCCACCTGCAAAGCCGCGGCGGCGGATCGATCATCAACACGGCCTCCTTCGTCGCCGTACTCGGTTCGGCGACGTCGCAGATCTCCTACACCGCCTCCAAGGGCGGCGTGCTGGCAATGAGTCGCGAACTCGCGGTGCAGTTCGCGCGCGAGAGGATCCGTGTGAACGCGCTCTGCCCCGGACCGGTCAACACGCCGTTGTTGATCGAGCTCTTCGCGAAGGACCCCGAGCGCGCCGCGCGCCGCCTGGTGCACGTGCCGATGGGACGCTTCGGTGAACCCGAGGAGATCGCCAACGCCGTGCTCTTCTTGGCGAGTGACGACGCGTCCTTCGTGACGGCGACGACGTTCATGGTCGATGGCGGTATCCACGGGGCGTACGTCACGCCGCTGTGATCACCCACGCTTATCTCGGCGTAACTACTCCGGTTCGCTCGCGCGCCACCACTCTCGAACGATGACCTGGATCGTGGCGGCCATCGGCACGGAGAGCAGGACCGCCACGAATCCACCGGCGAGTCCCGCCACCCATGCGCCGAGATTGGCGCCGATCAGTACCGCGACGAACACGAGGAGCGGATTGATCTTCACGGTACGACTCATGACGATCGGATTCAATATGTGATTCTCCAGTTGGGTGTAGACGATAAAGACGATCGCGGTGACGAGACCCGCGGTGAGTGAGTGCGCGAAGGCGAACAGCACCGTGGGGATACCCGCCAGTGCGCCGCCGATCGTCGGCAGAAAATCAACGAGCGCGACCCACAGCGCCCACAAAAACGCGTACGGCACGCCGAAGATCAAGAGCGTGATGAAGACCACGAGCCCGGCGGCGAGCGAAGTCAGCATGTCGCCCAGGACGTAGCCCGACACGGAGCGCGAGATGATCCGTCCGATGTGTCGGTAGCGCTTGGCCCGTTCCGGCGCCACCAACCGCGTCAGCGAAGTTCGAATCTTCGGCGCTTCGATCAAAAGCAGAACGACAAAGGCGAAGACGGCCACCAACGACAGCACCTCTGATAGTGCGGCCCTGCCGAGGGCGAGCGCCGGCTTTCCCAGTCCGCTCGCCAGCGAGGTGAGATGACTTGAATTGCGTGTGACCCACCGTTCGACGTGATATCTGCGAAAGAGATGACCGATCCATCCCTGACCGTGCTCGGCACTTCTGACGTAACCCGGCAGGGCCGTCGCGAAGTGAGTTATGCCATTGACGAGGGGATAGCCGAACAACACGGCCAGTCCCATGAAGATCAGGAGTGCGACGAACGTCACGATGGCGACCGCCCCACCGCGGCGCTTCACCCGCCAGTGCTGCAATGCGACCACGAGCGGGTTGAGGATCAACGCGATAAAACCGCCGACCACTCCCAAGAGCAACAGGTCACGTAAGTGATAGATCAGCTGACCCGCAAGATAGACGCCAGCCACCGTGAAGACCGCGAAGAGGATCGTGAGGACCGGCACCGAATTGACATCGGCGATGCGTAGTATTCGACGTCGGCGATTCTCGGAGACGTCTTCTTCTTCAGGCTCTGCGGAGGCGGGCTCGCCAGGCGGCGTTCGTCTTACCGGCATTGGGTCAAACAGTCCCGTATGAACATCTCGACATGCTAACCACCAACCCACGGTTCTTCTGAGACCCGAGAACCCCCCACACCGGTGCGCGCTCGACGACACAAAATCAACGACGTCGCGTCGGATGTTCAACGTGCGACGGGTTTGGTCATGGCAGAATGACGAAATGGCACACGACGTTTACGACGAATCATTCCAATACACCATCTACATCGACACCTCCCCGAGACGACTCTGGCGGGCGTTGACGGATCCAGTCAAGACCCGTAAATGGTGGCACGTCTCGTTCGTTACGGACTGGAAGGTCAACTCTCCAATGGACGTGAAGATGGGACACCTCACCATTCGAGACCCCGAACAGGTGATCCTCGAGTCACGGTCGCCGGTCCGACTCGCATACACCTGGCACACTTTCACGCCCGAGTGGGCACGCGTCAACGGTTATTCGGAAGAGGATCGTTTGAAGTTCGCCCATGAACCGCGCTCCAAGGTGGCCTTCGATATCGAAAAGACGCAGGGCGTCGTGCGACTCACGCTTCGCCACGACGGCTTCGATGCCGGAAGTATCGTGCTCGAAGCGATTCGAGAAGGTTGGCCGCCCCTGCTGTCGAGTCTCAAGACGTTCCTAGAGACGGGAGAGCCACTCGATTTCTCGATGCCGTGAGAACTATCACATATTGACCGTCACGTGTCAACGTCGGAACTCTTTAGATGGTCTTCGTCACGACGATCCTGAGAGTCCAGAGGATGGCCAGATCGGGACACATGACACCGGGCTTGCAGGATTCGGTGCCGGTGTCATGAATCGTGGCGCGGCCAACATTCGCCGCGTGGAGGACCGCGCTGAAGACGCCGATGGAGTCTCGTGAGATCGACGTGACCTTCACCGCCCTAGACGTGCTCGTCGGATTACCCCATCGAAACCCGGTGCTGAGGTTCAAGCGAGCATTGCCTCCAAGTCGAATCTGCACGACACACGGGGTCTTCGAAACGATCCGCACCGACGGATTCAACACGATGTCGCACGTGGACTGCCCTGGCGTGGCATGAGGTGTCGAAGCGCGCACCTCCGAACCCGTCCAGGCGATCGTTGAGACCGTGAACGCCGTCACAATCAGCGCCCGGCCAAGGAAGGTACCGAAGGTTCCCTTCATGCGTCCATTATCCCACTACAACGCTGCGGAGTCACGTCGTATCTTCCTGTCTTGTGAATACGAGAAAAGAGTTCACACCCCAATGATCTGTCGTTACAAGACCGCGAATTACCGTCGAGCACGTGATAATCAACAACTTAATGTTGAATTGAATTGAGTTCGGCAGCAAGGTGTGAAAATGGTGGGAAAGTACTTCAGCTTTCGGCTCTTGAGAACCGGCACACGGTTGCTGGGGGGTTCGGTGTTTGGTGGAGAATTTGGTTGATTTTAGTTGAAGTGGATCGACGCAGGCGATTTTCGATCATTGGGTGAAGGTGTGTTTCAGCACCACACCACCGCGCTACCCCTGTTCCGTGTTCTCCGACTGTTCTAGGAGTTCCGTGAGACGGCGAATGTTGCGTCGCGAGCGCCGACCGGATGGAGCCGCACGGCTGACGGCTGCAACTATGAATCGCTTCTGGTGAGGCTCTAGAGGAGTGGTCTTCGCCCTCTCGAGCAGAGTTGCCGGCTTGAGATGGCCAGACTGGAACAACGCCTGCGCCCACGCGAAGTCCTTGTCGCGACCGGCAGCCAACTTGGCAACTGCAAGGTCGTGGATCTCGGGGTAGATCCCCGTCACGTCCCTTTGCCCACGAGACACCACTCTGTGGGCTCGTTGCTCCCAGCCAGGGGGCAAGACCAGCAGTGCGCGACCGATGCCCTCCGCGTAATAACCGTATGTCTCGTGGAAGGGCGTGCCCTCTCCAATCGCGCCATTGATCTGCATCGCCTTGGCGTCGTCCGGGTCATCAAGCGCGGCCAGGTCAACTTCAACTGAAAGCGTGGCGAGTTTCGGCAGCCCTTCGGGGAACTGGGCCAGGGCCGCCTGTGAGCCGGCGACTAACATCTCGTCCTCATTGACCACGTCACCCGCGGCGCGCACGACGTGGTCAAGATCTTCGGGTCTCACAGGCGGTTCTCCACCAATTCACGGCCGCTATGAATTGCAGTCGCTATCTGTTGGCGGACGTCGTTCGGTGATCGTCCGGCCATTTGCGCGACCCGTACGCCGTCGGTGTTCATGATTACTTCAAGCCGCTCTTCGTCGTTGAGTACTCCGGCGAAAGGTGACGCCTGTCGGAGATCCCGCGCCGCCTGATCGGTTGAAGTCATCACAGTGACCAGCCTTGCGACCGGGCCACTGATCAGGTCCTCCCACGCGTCCAAGTACGGCTCGCTGTTCCCAGCGATGTCCGCCGCGCGCAGCACTTTCAAGTTGCGCCGCGCAAGCTCACGCACGCTCTCGGGATCGCTTTCAATCTTGGTCGCAATAGCCCGGTGCATCTCAAGCGTGCGGATTTCGGGGCCCGAGAGACGGGGGCGTAACTCGACGACGAGGTCGTAGCCACCAGCCAGAGCGATGCGCTGCAGGGTAGAGAAGCCCGGGTCGTGACGGCCCTTCGCGTAATCGATGAGAGTCGAGTGAGCCGTACCGGCGCGGCGGGCTAACTCTCGCCCAGAGAGTCCACTCATTCGCTGAAGATTGGTCAGGATTTCGTCGATGGTTTTCATAGTGGTAGTATAACGCATACCACTAAGGGTGCTGCGTTCGAGCGTTCACGGACTCGGCTTGGCGTAAGACTCCGAAAATTACCCTTGGACCGGCTGAATCTGAGGATTTACTAGAAATCGATGGACTTTCCCACCATTTATCTCATCTTGCTGCCGAACTCAATTTGAAACGAAAACGAAAGAAGGTCCTGTGATCTTGGGAGCGCACACCGTCGTCTGTACGCATGACGCGGACGCCGACCAAGCGTTCTTTCGCGACGTACTCGGACATCCGACGGCCCTCAGCGCACGACCTCATTCCTTGTCGAACCTTCCGGCGGTCATGACGTGCTGGTCGTGACGCGACGACTCAGCAGCGCCGCTGACGCCACGCCGGCTAACGCGAAGAAACCGATCGCCAGAAGCGCCCCGTGACGGAATACGACGATCGGGTCGGTCGGGTTGAGGCCGGTCAGAATCGCGATAAGCCCGGCCACACCGAGCACGGTGCCGATCTGTCTCGCCATGTTGAGCACTCCACTTCCGGTGCCGAAGCGCGCTGGCGGAATCGACGCGGTTCCCGCACCGATCAACGACGGAATGGTGAGTCCAACGCCCACTCCGCCGAGCATCTGGATCGGCAACAGGTGCGTGACGTAGGCCGCGGGTACCTGCATCCGGCTGTACCACAGAGCCTGGGCTACGACGTTCACGAAGCAGCCGATCACCGCGACCCGTCCCGCTCCCCCGAGTTTCACCGAAAGACGCGGCGCGACGACTCGCGCGAAGGGTAGGACCATGAGCGGACCCGGCGCGATCGCCAGGCCGGCGTCGATCGCTGAGAAATGCCAGACGCCCGTCAAGAATTCGACCATGCTCAACAAGAAGACACCGAATCCCGCGTAGTAGGAAATGGACGCAAGGATCGCGCCGTTGAATGACCTCGACTCGAGCAACGTGAGATCGACGACCGGCGTGGCGTGTCGTGACGAGCGTAGTACGACGCCGATCGAGGACACGAGCGCCAACACGATGAGTCCGAAGAAGTCTTTCGACGTCCAACCCCAAGAGGGAGCCTTGACGAGGGCGAGGGCCAGAGAAGCGGTGACCAATGCCACGAGTCCGGCGCCCAGTAAGTCCGGACGACTGTTGGCTGTCTCATCGCGACTTTCCGGAAGGACTTTGAGGGCGAGCACGACCGCGACGATGCCGACGGGGATGTTGATCCAAAAGACCCAGCGCCACGACACCTCGACAAGGAATCCTCCGATCACTGGACCAAGTGCGGCACCGAGTGCCCCGATGGCCGACCAGGTGCCGATGGCCTGCGCACGAGCGTGACCCGGGACCGCCGCCAACAACAGTGACAGCGACGCGGGAACCATCATGCCGGCACCGATCGCTTGCACGAGTCGCGCAACGATCAGCAGCGCTACGTCCGGCGCGATCCCCGACAAGATCGATCCGAACGTGAACACGACCAGACCAGCGACGAACATACGTCGGCGCCCGATGCGGTCAGCCCAGCGTCCGGCCGGCACGAGCACCGCCGCAAACAAGATCGAGTAGCCGTTCAGGACCCAGCTCAGTGATTCGAGCGACGAGCCGTGAAAGTCACGACTGATATAAGGGAAGGCCAAGTTGACGATGAAGATATCGAGACTTGACATGAACGCCGCCAGCGCCAAGACCGCCACGATGAGCGCGACACGCTTCTTGGAATATCCCTGGCCCGGCGCATTTGCGCTCGTTACGACTTCGACGCTCATCTCGACCCCCCGTAAGTCCGATTTCTGGACGTACTCTACACAAATATAGCGTGTACGTCCAGTTATCGGACTTACTGGTATATTTGGCTCATGACCACTATTTCGACTGCCCCGCGCACCTGTTCGGTGGCCCGAAGCCTAGAGATCATCGGTGAGAAATGGGCCCTGTTGGCCGTGCGCGAGGTTTTCCTCGGCAACCGTCGATTCGACGAAATGGTCCGTAGGACCGGAGCCCCTCGCGACACCATGACCGCGAGGCTCAAGACGCTCGTAGCGGCTGGCGTGTTAGAGCGCCGACCGGTCTCAGAACACCCGCCACGTTTCGAATATCGATTGACACAAGCCGGACTCGACCTCTACCCCGTCATCGTCGCACTGATGCAGTGGGGCGACCGCTATCTGTTGAACGACGAGGAGCCGCCAATGGTGCTCACACATCACTGCGGTCACGAGCTGGGCGCGGTGACGAATTGTTCGTCGTGCGGCGAAGCGGTCCTCGCAAGTGACGTTCGACCGACGCCTCGAAGCGGCGCGTTGATTCCTCCGCTTGATTGAACGCGGAAATACAAGCGATAACCTTCAATCGGCCAGACCGAATGAGTCGACTGAATTACCAATTTCGATTCCGCCTCAGTCGAACTCTGCCGACGCAAACTTCACGATCACGTCGATCCTGATTCGCCACGCCCGAGCGTGCTTCCACTTTCAAAGCCCCGGTGGTAGCGTTCCGCGCAGGACCAATGCCATGGAATTGAGGTCGTCGCGATGCCTCGACCCACGAAGGAGAAAACGTGCGAAAGTCAATCCTGATTCTCGGAGTGGTGGTTGCGTCCCTCGGGCTATCGGCGTGCGGCAGCAGTACTAAAGCGACGATCGACTCGTCAATCGCCTCGCTGGGAGCTCAGTCCAACCTACAGATTCATTTCACCGCCAGTGCCTCGGGCACCGGTTCGGCTGAGGTCCAGAAGGTTCTGAACGTGGTCTCATTGGATATTCGATACGCGAGCACCTCCGGTGGTCCTCTTTCACGGGCCAACGCCAAGGCCAACAGTGACATCACGATCAACGTGGGTGCGAAACAACTGTTGGACCTGCGCGAGATCGACTCGAATCTCTACGTCGAACTCGACCTTTCGGCCATAAGTGCGATACCCGGTCTGCCGCTCACTGCCCGAGACCAGTCCCAATTGACCGCGTTGCAACTCGTCCTTGGCGCTAAGTGGTTCGAGTTGACCAGTTCACTCATCGCGTCGGAACTTCCGCCGTCTGACGCCGCCAAGGCCACGGCGACGAAGGAACGGGCCATCGAAAGCAAGATCGCCGACGCGCTGTCGAATCTGATCGATAAAGGCCACGCCACATCGCTGGCCTCGGGCGGCTACAGCGAAACTGGAACCTTGGAGTCGGTGCTCCAGGCCATCGAGCCGATTGTCGCGACGTTGGATCCGTCTGCCTCCACGGCCGGCCCCGTAAAAGGCACATACACCCTGACGTTGACCAACGCCGGCTCCGTCGCGACTGGTGGATCAATCTCAATCACTGCACCCGGAGGCGGCGTCTCGGCTGGCGACGCCACCGTGACCCTGCAAGCCGGGGTCACGCACGATAACGACTCCGTCAACACGCCGAGCGATGTCACTGTCATTACGCCAGCCTTGATCCAGCAGTTGCTGGGTTCGACATCGTCGCTCTAACTCGAACCGCGAAACCATAGCGGTACTGGATGCACACGCGGTCTGGGCCGCGCAATAACCAATGAACCTTCCGCGAATCCTCTCATGTGATTCTCGATCGCCCGAGATCAGCGATCATGCCAGCCCAGTGGGGTTGTCGATTGGAGAGTCGATCGCGCGATGTTGATGTAGTCACCAAAGTCGAACACCCCGTCTTCGTCGTCCTCGAAACTCGGAGGCGCCACGTAAAGAACCAGTCGAGCGCCAATGGAACAGACCGCTTGGTCATCGAGCTCGGCACCCGAGGCGAGCGATTCGACGTCCACGTCGTCGGGCAACTCCGCGACGAAGACCTTGAACGACTCCTCGTCCACCGGCGAGTCGGCGTAGAAACTCAGACAGCCGGTCGTCTCCAAAAACGCACCCGAGACCTGCTGGGAGAACGACATGCCGGCCAACTGGTCCTGGGCAATGGCACCTGTGTGCAGCTTCTCGGTGGCGTCGAGGGCGTCGGCGAGGCTGGCGGCAAGCTGCGCCAGATTGGTTTGTGGCGCGAAAGGCACAACGTTGTCAGCTTGTCGCGGCGCGCTGTAGAACGCGCCGAGGGATTTCGTGTCACGGTGAACCAGCGTTTCAATGAAGCCGGTCCCGTAGTTCGTCGTCACTTCGACGATGAAGCATTTCGACAAATCATCCACCCGATTCATTGCGTCAAAGGCAACGTCGAAGCGTTCCGCGGACTCGATCGTGGATAGTTCGCCGAAGCGCTCCGCGATCGGTGCGATGTCATGACCCAATGATCGAGCGATGAAGAGCGCCGCCTTCAACCAGGTGTCCCACGGAACATCAGCGGGTGGAATAAGCGCAAGTGCCGCGACAGAATCATCCACCAGGTTCTTCGACGAACGACGTCGGGACTGCAGCGTTCGGCGCTTGGCATAAATGCGGAGTGTCTCGATCTCTTCCGGACCGAGCGCTTCACGAAACCGGTCGCGTTGCGTCTCATCCGCGACACATACCGCGTCAACGATGCTCTTAACGTCGTCGTCCAAAGGATCGTCGCGAAAACGAATGAAATCCTCATCGACGTCGCGATACGATGCCGCCGTTAGTCGCTCTATGAATTCATTCTCGCCGGAGGTGAAGCTCACGACGACACCCTAAGTACCCAGGCGCACGACTTGGAAAATGATGCGAATTCAATCGAAGCTCCCTGAGTCATACCACACTGTAGGACATCGATTGGCTGACAATTTCCCTTGAATTCGCTCGGAGCGAACGAAGTGATTCACCCGCGCGACCGTATTAGCTTGGGTGCCCCATCTAGAATGAGGTGGGCGAGAGTCGAAGGTTGCGACGTCGATTCAACGTGCAATATATGCGCGTCGCATGTCGAAGTAACTGCTTCAGCGCGGACTTTCCTCCGGAGAGACCGAGACAACAGCTATTGGGAGGACGTACACAATGAGACGATTTATGACGAGTATTGCGATTGGGGCCTTGGTCCTGGGGGGTCTCGCATCCTTCGGAGTCGTAAGCGCATCGGCCGCCGGGCCGACCATTACAGCTACGCCTAGCACGGGTTTGCAGAACGGTTCGGTAGTGACAGTCGCCGGGACAGGATTCATGGACAACGAGACCGTCTACGCCCTCGAGTGCCTCGCAACGGCCAAGAGTCAAATCGACTGTGACCTCAGCACGGCGAGCGCCACCATGACCAGTGCCACCGGAACCTTTTCGACCGCCGTCACGGTTGCCACCGGAACGATCGCCGGTACCACGACGTGCGGAACATCGTCAACTGACGCGAAGATTGCTCGTTCCTAGGCCGCAGTTGGTTCGAGAATCACCGTGTAGCCGAGACTTCGCAGCTGCTCAATAGCACGACTCTTCGCCTTGTCGGGTGCTCG
>Ga0307372_10003639_pt1 | contig 24418 bp, 23 predicted proteins | sample OX1MG_FD_202533 | JGI IMG/M metagenome (GOLD analysis project Ga0307372, IMG submission 202533) | Soil microbial communities from Risofladan, Vaasa, Finland - OX-1 | ecosystem: Environmental > Terrestrial > Soil > Coastal area > Acid sulfate soil | place: Finland: Risofladan, Vaasa | collected...
CGGCGACTCCTCGTGCAGCACAGCTCCCAGGGCGGACGTCAGACGACGGACGTCCCGGCGCAGCGGCGCGGGGGCCGCCGCGCGGTCCGGGCGGGAGGCCTCCGGGTCCACCGCCCCATCGTAGAGGCGAGCGTGGGGCGCCGGATCGGGGTCCCGTCCTACCCGCCACCTCCGGAGGTGGGCGCGCCGTACCAGGCATGCGCGAGCCCCTCGCCATGGCTCTGGCGCGGACCGGTGGGCCGGTCGGTCGAGTACAACGGCTGGCCACCGTATTCGACCTGGCGACAGGTGGGCCGGGAGCAGAGGCCGAAGCTGCCGAGCAGCGGGCGAGGGCCGGTGGATCCGCTCTCGCTGAGTCAGCCGCGGGGACCAAGCGTGGGTGCACCCGATGCTGCCGGCGATCCGGGCGGGACGCTCGACGGTCAACCGGCACACCGTGCGTCCGGCGCCGTTCGGACCGCCCCTACCGGGGGCTTCGTCCCACCGGGCGGGTCGCCCGGGCAGCAGGATAGTCCCGGTCCCGATGACCAGCATCGGCGACCCGCGGACTTCCCGACTGCTTTGGGGTCACCGGCTGCCGCGCGTGGGGCAACCGTCCCCCGATCGGGGAACTAGCCCGCGCCGGCTCCCGCCTTCACAGCTCCCTAGCCTGAGGAGGGTGGTCGCTCCAGGGTCGGGATGGGGCGTCGCCTCGGGACGGGCCCGCAATCGCGAGGCCCGTGTCGAGGTCGAAGAACTGGAGACTGCCCCCGTCCACCGCCAGCGGGACTGTCTCCCCGACCCGGATCGGAATCCGGGGAGAGATCCGGGCGACCCCGAGCCCGCGACCGGCGTGACCGCCGCCGACGGGAGCCAGCGAGGCAGCGGCCACCGCCTCGGTCCGTACCGCCTGGGCATCGAGTCGGAAGTGGACCATCACCTCGGACCCCAGCGACTCGAGCAGCTCGATCTCGGCCTCCAGCGTGCCGGTGTCCCCCGGACTCTCGCGCGCCACCGTGAGATGCTCCGGGCGAATCCCAACCCCCAGCGTGCGACCGACATACCCGGCGAGTGCGGGCCGTGCCGTCAGCTGGACTGCCGGGAGCATCAACCTGTGCTCCCCGAGCAGCACCGCGAGCCGGCCGTCCCGGGCCTCGACCCGGGCCTCGTATAGGTTCATGGCCGGTGACCCGATGAAGGACGCGACGAAGAGGTTGGCCGGGTGGTCGTAAAGCACCTGAGGCGCGGCGCACTGTTGCAGGACACCCGTGGAGATGACCGCCACCCGGTCGCCCATCGTCATTGCTTCAGTCTGGTCGTGGGTGACGTAAAGGGTGGCCACCCCGAGTCGCCGCTGGATGCGCGACACCTCGGCCCGCATCTGCACCCGCAGCTTGGCATCGAGACTCGACAGCGGCTCATCCATAAGAAACGCTGCCGGCTCGCGCACCAGCGCCCGTCCCATCGCGACCCGCTGCCGCTGGCCGCCGGAGAGGTTGGCGGGCTTCACCTTCAGGAGCTCGCCCAGCCCGAGGATCTCGGCCGCCTCCGCAACCCGGCGGTCCGCCTCGACTCGGGGCACGTGGCGCAGCTTCAGCGAGAAGCCGATGTTCTCCGCCACCGTCATGTGGGGATAGAGAGCGTAGTTCTGGAAGACCATCGCGACGTCGCGCTCCTTGGGACTGAGGTCGTTGACAACCCGCTTGCCGATGCGCACGGTGCCGCCACTGATCTCCTCGAGCCCGGCGACCATCCGCAGGGCGGTGGTCTTGCCGCACCCGGACGGTCCCACCAGGACCATGAACTCCCCATCCGCGACGTCCAGGCTGAGGTCGGACACCGCCTGGGTATGGTTGGGGTACACCTTGGTCACCCCCTCCAGCTGGATCGTGGCCATACCCGCGCTGCCTCCTTTCTCAGCCAGCCCTTAGGGCCGCCGGTGGACAGGCCGGAGACGATCCGCCGCGGGGCGAGCCGCACCAACAGGGCGACGGGGATGGTCGTGATCACCACCGCCGCGTCGAAGCGATTGTAGGACCCTCGGAATCGACTCTGCCGATCCGGTCGTGGAGCCGGGCGGAGCCAGCCCGCAGCCTCTGGGACCGGGCTACCAGCTCGGCCCGGAGCTGGCCCCAGCGCGCAGGCTGGGCGTGACCACGTACCAGTTGTCATCGAACCCCTGGCCGTTTGCTTGGCGCGGGCCGGTGTCCTGGTCGCTGGTGTAGAGGGGATGCCCGCGGTACTCGACCTGGTGCCCGTTGGGCCCTGCGACCACACTGAAGCTCCGGGGCGGCTCGCCCCCTGGGATGGCGATCCGGTCGCCGCGCGTGAGCACGGGTCCCCACGCTAGACGGCAGCCCACCGTGCAGGCGATCTGGTGAGGCCCGTCATCGGCGAACCAGTAGAGCGTCCGCCCAGCGCCGTCGGTGAAGACGGTCTCGGGGACGCCATAGACGCTGACACGTGCGGTCCGGATCACCGCGACTCGCGGGCTCCGGGTGGCGGCGATGGCGGAGGCCGGTGCCCCACTTGTCGGGAGCGGATGCGCCAGTCCGCAGGCAGCCAGCGTCAGCGCCGCGGCCGCCCCCGTGAGTCCGAGCCCCACAAAGCCGCCCGATCGCGCCAGTAGGTTCAGCCGCGGCCATGCGCCACCACCTCGTCGCATTCCCCCGATCCTAGCGGCGTCGATGGCGGGGCGTCTTCACGTGCCCTTAACCTTTGCGCGCAGCTGCGGGCGGCGCCGCGCACACGCGGGATGCGCATCGGGGGAGCGTCCGCGGGTGCCGGGATTAATCGCTCCTTAAGCGCGCCTTAGCTCCGCCTTAGCCATCCGTCGCTAGCCTTCCGAGCGAGGAGTCCGACCACTGTGGCCGATTCTCCGCCAGCCCATCCCGACCCGACGAGGGTGCCGCCGGTGACGGGGGTGTCAGACGATTACGGAAGGAGGAGTCCACCCGATGCGACAAGCGATCCGCACCCACCGCACGCTCTTCGGCGTCGCGGGCACGCTCACGGCCGCCGCCATCGCGGTCAGCGCGCTGGCGACAGTTTCCCACAGCGGCGGCACCGACAGGGCGATCCTCACATCACGAGCCCACGCCGCCAAGGTGCCGCTGATCGTCTACTCGGCGCAGGGCTACGACATGAATGTCGTCAAGGCCTTCCAACACGCGACCGGGATCCCCACCGAGCTCGTCTGCGACAGCACCGGCCCGCTGCTGGCCCGGATCTCGGCCCAGCGCAACAACCCTCAGTGGGGACTGCTTTGGGTGGACGGCAATCAGCCGTTCGCCGCCCTCGACCGGCAGGGCCTGATGCTGCGCGGATTCGAGCCGAGCGTCAGATGGAACGCCACCGCCGACAAGGTGATCCCCACCGACAAGAGCTTCGTACCGACCGGCATCACCATCGCCGCGACGCTCATCTACAACCGCAAGAAGGTGGCGGACCCACCCACAGACTTCCGCCAGCTGCTCTTGCCCAAGTACCGTGGACTCCTGGGCATGAACAACCCGTCGATCTCAGGCCCCACCTACCCCTACGTCTCGGGGCTGATGGCCTACCTCGGCAGTGTCACCCAGGGGGAGCGGTTCCTGCTCCGGCTCAAGGCGAACGGCCTGCACATCTTCCCCACCAACGGCAACACCCTGCATGCCCTTCAGATCGGCCAGATCGGGATGGCCACCATTCAGAGCTCCGCGATCATCGGGGCGATTGAGCAGAACCCCGGCTGGGGGATCAGTTTCTTCAAGGGGGTGACGCTGCTGCCCGGCAACATCGGGATCGACCCCAAGGCGCCTGCGGCCGAGGTGGCCGAAGCCAAGCGCTTCGCCGAGTACGTGCTCTCGCCCGCCGGCCAGCACCAGATGCTGATCGGCGACCCCCATGGCGACTCCAACTTCTGGCCAGTGCTGCAGGGCGAGAGCCCTCGGCCGGGCATGCCGCCCTTGAGCTCGGTGCCGTATCAGGTCACCAACCCATATCTCTGGGGTCCCCGCGAGTCGACGATCAACTCGTGGTTCACCACTCACATCGTTCAGTAGACAGAGGACGTGGTCATCGCCGACCGCCTCTCAGCCCGGTTGATCGGGGCGGTCACCCGCCCGGGGCGCCTCGGCGCTCTGGGCGGGCCCGCCCTGTGGGCCCTCTTCTTTCTCATCCTGCTGGTCCCGATCGGGCTCTTTCTGCTGGTCGCCGTCTCGCCCGCGATCGTCGGCCAGGGGCACGCGTGGCTCACCTTCGCCAACTTCGCCACCGCGCTCCAGGGGCAGACCCTGCAGGGGCTGGTCGACTCGCTGGTGGTCTCGACCACCACCGCGGTCATCTCGGTGGCGATCGCGCTCGGGCTCGCCTGGCTGGTGCAGCGAACGACCATCCCCGGGCGCGGGCTGTGGACGCTGCTGGTCTGGGTGGTGCTGCTCACGCCGTCGTTCCTCATCTCTCTCGGCTGGGAGCGTCTGCTCGAGCCGGACGGGATCCTGGTCCACCTTGGGGTTCCGACCACGGGGATCGCCAACGTGTTCTTTGGACCGGTGGGGGTCGTTTTCGTGCTCACCACCAAGGGAGTTCCCTTCGCGTACTTCGCCATCTCGGCCGCGCTCGGGGCCCTGGGACGAGAGTTCGAGGATGCCGCCCGGACCCACGGAGCCGGCCGCTGGGCCGCGCTGCGAATGGTGCTGCCGATCCTGGCTCCGGCCTTCTGGTCGGCGCTGGCGATCGTCTTCGCCGAGACGATCAGCGACTTCGGCGTCGCCACCACCATCGCCGCCACCGCCAACTTTCCGATCGCCACCCAGACGCTCTTCAATGCGGTCGACAACTTCCCGGCCAACTTCCCGGTTGCCGCAGCGGTGGGCTGGCTCTTGGTTGGCAGCGTGGGGCTCGCACTGGTCGCCCAGTCGCGTGCGCTCCGAGGACGCTCCTACCAGGTGCTCAGCGGCCGAACGCGGCCCAGCGTGCGGGTTCGGCTGGGCGGGCGAAGCCGAGTCCTGGCGCTCGCGGCCATGGGCGTGTTCTTCGGCCTCAGCCTCGGGGTTCCCTTCGCCGGGGCGCTGAGCGCGTCCTTGGTCAAGCCCACGGCGAGCACCATCACCTGGCACAGCCTCACGCTTGCCAACTATGCGACCGTGCTTCACCACCCCACCGTGCTGGGTCCGCTGGGGCTATCCGCGGCGCTCGCCTGCGTGGCCGCCACGGTGGCGGTGGTGGTCGGGGTGATCGTCGCGCGCACCCTCACCCGGCGGCGGGCGGGCCCGTCGGCTCGCGTGCTCGACCTGCTCCTGCTGGCGACCGTCGGCCTCCCCGGGATCGTGCTCGGGGCCGGGTACATCTTCGCGTACAATCTGCCCTGGCTCAATGACATCGGGATCCACCTGTACGGCACCCTGATTCTGCTCGACATGGCCTATCTGGCGAACACGGTCCCGTCGACCACGCGGCTGCTGGTGGGGCCGATGGCCCAGGTTCAGTTCGGGCTGCACGATGCCGCCCGCGTCCACGGGAGCGGCGGCCTGCGCGCCTGGCGCACCACCGTGGTTCCGCTGCTGTCGCGCAGCCTGCTCTGGGCCTGGCTCTTTGGGTTCACTGGGATCCTCTTCGAGCTGCCGATCTCCCAGCTCCTCTACCCGCCGGGGCAGGAGACGCTGGCGGTGGCGATCAATGCCGCCTTCGCCAACTACTCCTATGCGCCGGGCACGACCCTGATGGTGGTGTCGGTGGGGTTCGCGGTGATCGTGGTCGGCGTCGTCCTCCTCGTCTTCCGGATCGGCGCGCCGCGCGGGTGGCAGCGGGTGGGGAGCGCACGGTGATCGGACAGGGCCGCCGGATCTCGAGCGCAGACCGCAGCGGGGCGCCGGCGGTCGAGATCGAGGACGTCGTCAAGCTGTATGCGGGTCCCCCCGCGGCCCTCGACCACGTCAGCCTCAACTGCGCTCCCGGTCGCTTCGTCGTCCTGCTGGGTCCCTCGGGGTCGGGCAAGACAACCCTGCTCCGGAGCGTGGCGGGGATCGAGCGCATCACCGCCGGTCGGATCCAGGTGGGTGGCACTCTGGTGGCGGATGGGCGTCTCCACCTCCCACCGGAGCGGCGCGACCTGGCGATGGTGTTTCAGGACTACGCCCTCTGGCCCCACATGACCACGGCCCAGAACGTCGCCTACGCGCTCCGCCGCCGCCATCTCGAGTCCGATCAGGCGCGTCGCCGCACCGCAGCGATGCTGGAGCGGGTCGGACTGGGCGGGCTCGCGCACCGCTACCCCAGCGAGCTCTCAGGCGGCGAGCAGCAGCGGGTGGCGCTGGCCCGGGCGCTCGTGGCCAACACCGGCCTGCTGCTCTTCGACGAGCCTCTCTCCAACCTCGACGCCGACCTCCGCGAGCGATTGCGGGTGGAGATCGCCACCTTGGTGAGGGAGTTCGGCCCCACCGTGCTCTATATCACCCATGACCAATCCGAGGCCTTCGCCCTCGCCGACGAGATCGGGATCCTCCAGGGAGGGCGTCTGGTCCAGCTGGGGACCCCCGAGATCATCTACCGCGACCCCGGCAGCGCCTTCGTCGCCCGCTTCACCGGGCTCGCCGGCGAGATCCCGGTCCACGCCGGGGCTGCGGCCGCCAATGGCCTGGTGTCGGTGGCCGTGGCCGGGACAACCCTGCCCGCCCGAATGCCTCACCCGCTGCCGGTGGGCGCACCGGCGCAGATGATGGTGCGCCCCTCGGCGGGATCCCTCTGCTCCCCCTCCAGCACAATGACTCACCTTCAGGGCCAGGTCCGCGACGTGGCCTTCCGAGGCCGCGGGTACGAGCATGTGGTCGACCTCGTCGACGGCTCCCGCCTCCACAGCCTCTTCTCCGAGGTCCGCTGGAGTCGCGGCGCCCATGTCGGCGTGGCCCTGGATCCCGAAGGGTGCCTCGTCCTGCGGGACGACCCGGTGGACCGGGATGTTCGGCCCCGGGCGTCCCGGGCGTTGGCCGCTCCGGCGAGCACGGTCGACGAGTCGGTCTTGGAGGTGATCCGGTGACCAGCACCCTGCTGCTTGTGCTCGCCGTCTTCGCGGCCTGCACGGTGGAGGCGGTCGAGGCGCTGACGATCGTGCTCGCCGCCGGGGTGACCCGAGGGTGGCGCTCCACCATCGAGGGCGCCGCAGCCGCGCTGCTGGTGCTGGCGGCGCTGGTGGCGGCCTTCGGTCCGGCCCTGATTCGCTACGTCCCCATCTCGGTGCTGCGGCTGGTGGTGGGCGGGCTTCTCCTCAGCCTGGGCCTGCAGTGGTTGCGCAAGGCGCTGCTGCGCGCCAGTGGCCTCAAGGCCAAGCACGACGAGGATGCGATCTATCGGCGTGAGGTGGCCCGGCTCTCCGGACTGCCGCGCCCAGCCGGGGGTCGCGATGCCACCGGATTCGTCATCAGCTTCAAGGGCGTCTTCCTGGAGGGGATGGAGGTGGTCCTCATCGTGCTGTCCCTCGGCCTCTCCTCGGGGCGGCTCGGCTACGCGGTCGCCGCCGCGGCCGCGGCGGTGGTGGTGGTCACGGCGGTGGGGCTGCTGGTGGCGCGGCAGCTGGCGGAGGTGCCGGAGAACGCGATGAAGCTGGGGGTGGGCCTCATGCTGGTCAGCTTCGGCACCTTCTGGAGTGGGGAGGGGGCGGGGATCCGCTGGCCCCTGGCCGATGGCGCCATTCTCGGGCTGATCGCAACCTACGCCGTGGTCGCGTTCGTCGCAGTCCGATTCCTCCAACGTGGCCGCGTGGTCGCGCCTCCCAGCCCCGAGCCGGCATGACGGTGGCAGCCGCTCTGCGGGCGTTCGGACGATTCTGGTGGGACTTTCTGATCGGCGACACCCCCGAGCTCGCGGGAGGCACCCTGGTCGTCATCGTGATCGCCTGGGCGATCGCCCACGGCCCGGGGGCACTCGTCGTCTGCTTCCCGGCCGCGGTGGTGGTGCTGCTCGCGGCCAGCCTCTGGCGGGGGCGCCGCGGCTGATCCGCCACGCGGCCGGGCTCGGGTCGAGCCCGGGGTCAGCCCCGATGATGGAGAGGTGACCCGTCCGCCGGGAGCGTCTGCGGCACGCCGCCCCCTCCCTGCCTCCCTGCTGGACGCGCTGCGGGGGGAGGAGGTGGTGCTGGTGACGTCGCGGGACCACAGACGACAGGGCACGGTGCCGATGTGGTTCGCGATCGCGCCGCCCGGGGTGGTCTACCTCTTCACCCATGCTTTCTCCCGCAAGGTCGAGCGCTGGCGCCGCGACCCCTGGGTCCGGTTGTGCCCGCCCGCGGGGGCGCCGGCGGTGGAGGGCGAGGTCCACTTCGTCGAGAGCGCGGAGCTCGCCGAGGTCGCCGAGCTCGTGGTCGACCGCTGGGTTCTGGCGGGGGCGGTGACGCCCGCGGCCCTCCACCGCCTAGTTGGGGAGGGGACCCACGCCCTGGTCCGCGTCGAGGCGCTCCGCGGCGCCGCGCCTTCCGAATGACCCGAGGGGCTGAGGGAGGCGGCTCGGCGGGTCGAGTCGCCATCGATCGGCCACACGTCCGTGACCCGATCATCAGATCGCTCGGGGGGGTTCCTGCCTACGATGCCAGCAGCGATGTGACACCCACCGCTCGCCAGGAGACCTGGCCTCACTGTGGCTCCGCCCTCCCGCCGGCCTGATGAGCCCTCCAGCGCCGCCGGAACGCGGGCCGAGGCTCGAGCGCTGCGGTTGGTCGGGGACCCGGCGATCGCCGCACGGGTCGGTCGGGGGGCGGTCCGCGCCCCCGGCCCGGGCGTCGAGCCGCAGGGATCGGACCCGGTCCTGGCGGCGACGGTGCGTGCCATCCAGCGCTTCGGCTGGCAGTCAGCATCCCCGCACCCCCGACTGGGACCGGCGTCATCCCGCCGGGTCCCACGGGGCCGACCCGGCCGCGCGGCCCGCCTGGTCTACGGCGGGGGCCTATCGGCCCAGCAGGCCGCCGCGCGCCTGCGGGTCTCGCCCGCGGAGGTCGCCGCCTTGCTCGAGACCGCCAAGGGCGCGGTGCGTCCGCCAGGCGGCTCCGACCGCTGCACGCAGGTTCGCCGCGGGCTGCTCGAACCCGCCTCGGTCGCCACCGGGCCACGGTCGTCGCTGGTGGACGAGGTGCTGGAGCACCTGGACCGCTGTGCGGAGTGCGCCCGGGTTGCCGACGACCGGGCCTTCCTCCTGCGGTGTCTGGAGGTCGGCGCCCTCCTCTCCGACTATCAGGACTCGCCCACGCCAGCAGTCGACCCTGCCGTGGTCGAGGATCACCTCGGCGGGTGCGGCGCCTGCCGTCGCCGTCTGGTGGACCTCCAGGCCGCGGCGGCCACCTTGATGGAGTCGGGACCGGGCCTCTCGCTGGGGGTGGTTCCGCTGGCCGGAGCAGCCTGGATCTCGGCCCGCCGCCTGACCGGGCTGCGCCATCTCGCCCAGCTGGCTCCGGCCCACCTGGCCGGGGGCGCGGTGACGACCGCGCTAGCGGTGGCCACCGCGGCGACGGTTGCGCTGACGGCCGGGCCCACCTGGGCCGCGCCCGCCCGCCCGATCGGGGCGCCCGGAGGGCTTCCGGCGCCGCGGGCGAGCCCCACCGTGACCGTCACCCCGGCTCGGGTGACCCCTCGGCCGCGCGGATCACCGCACCCCAGCTCCGGTCGCCGACCGCGCCCGACGCCCACGCCGACCCATCAACCGCGCCACCCGATCGGGCCGGGGCGCCGGCTGCGGCGCCGGACCCCCGCCCCCCCGGCCCCGACGCGGGCGCCTTTGGTCGCGGTCGCGCCGGCCCGCCGCCACCCCCGGGGCACGGCGCCGTCAGCGGCACCCGCGATGCCCACGGTGGTCCCCTCGCGCCCCCCGACCGCGCGCGCTCCGCGCCCGCCGTCGGGGACGCCCCGCCCGCGGCACCAGCGTTACGCACGGCCCCCACGGCCGCCCGTCCCCCACCCGTCGGCGATGGCGACCCCCGCGGCTCCGGCGATCGCGGCCACCCCGACCGCTCCGTCGCCGTCGCCACCGGCGAGGGCGACCCCGACCGCTCCGTCTCCGTCGCCAGCGGCGCCCGCGACCCCGACCCGTCCCGGTCCGCCCTCGCCAACCGGCGTCCCGCTGCCCACGGCATCCCCCACCCCGACCGCCGCGGCCAGTCCCAGCCTCACCACCACCCCCGCGGCGAGCCCCTCCGCCACCGCCAGCGCGACGGCCACGCCGACCGCCCTGCCCACCGCGACGACGCCGGCACCAACTCCGACCGCAACGGCGTGCCGGAGGTGGCCGGGAGGAAGCGGCAGCGGCCCGGGCGGAACCGGCGGGTGTCCCGGCGGCCGCCGTGAGGGGTCGGCCCGGCGGCGGGGCCGGCACGGCCCTGAGGTCCGCCGGCGCGGGGGAGGCTGACCCCGCTCGGTCGCATGAGACCCGCAGGGCATTGCGACACGCGCGTGGTTGTCTCGCCACGGTGGATGGTGCGACGATCTCAGCGATGCCCAGTCGTGCCGACGCCCTCGCCCTCCTCTTCGAACACACGCAGACCGACTCGCTGCGGCGCCACGGCCTCGCGGTCGAGTCGGTGATGCGGTACGCCGCGAATCGGATCGGCGCCGATCCCGAGCTGTGGGGGCTCACCGGCCTGCTTCACGACTTCGACTACGAGGCGCACCCGGCGGAGCATCCCTTCTGGGGACGGCCGGTGCTGGAGGCGGGCGGCTATCCCCCCGAGATGATTCGGGCGATCCAGGGGCACGCCGTGTTCACCGGGGTGGTCCGGGACACGGACCTGGCCCGCTGGCTGTTCGGTTGCGACGAGCTGACCGGACTCGTGATGGCGGTCGCCCTGGTGCACCCGTCACGGTCGGTTGCCGGCCTCGAGCCCCGGTCGGTCCGGCGCAAGCTGCGTGACCGCAGCTTCGCCCGCAGCGTCAATCGCGGCGACATCGATGCCGGGATGGCCGACCTCGCCATCGAGCCTGATGCCCTGATCCAGTTCGTCATCGACGGACTCGCGGCGGTCGCCCCGGTGATCGGCCTCGGGGAGGCTCGACCCGCCGCCGAGCCGGCTCCCCTGCGGACGGCCTGACTGACCCTCCGCGGCGCCGGCTTATACTCCAGGCCCGCCGTGTGGCGCCCAGGGGAGGTGGCTGAGTGGCCGAAAGCGCCCGCCTGCTAAGCGGGTGACGGGTGTTGAACTCGTCCGAGGGTTCGAATCCCTCCCTTCCCGCCCCCGCCCGCCCGCGAGCGGTGCGCGCGGACGGGGATGGCGGTCCCTGCCGGCGCGGTTGCGCGCCCGCTACCGGGAGACCGTCGCCGAGCGACCGAACGAGGACATCACCATGCGGGTCTTCCTGTCGTTCCTCGCGACCTTCGGAACGGTCCGGCTGGTGACCCACGGCATCCGCGGCGGCTGGCTGCCGCTGCGCAATATCGAGGTGGGTGGCGGGGCCGACCGCCAGGGAGCGCCGCCGCTCCACCTCCATCACCTGGTCCTGGGGATCCTCTCCCTCACCGGCGCGGGCTATCTCGCCCTCACCCGCACCGACCACAGCTGGCGGCGCCGACTCGCGCCCTGGTATGGGGCCGGCGTCGCGCTCACCTTCGACGAGTTCGCCCTGTGGCTGCACCTGCGTGACGACTACTGGTCCCAGGAGGGGCGCACCAGCGTGGACGCGGTGGTGGCGCTGGCCGCCAGCTTCGGGCTGCTGGCCGGCTCGCCGATGTTCTGGAACCGCGCCCTCGGCGAGGTTCTGGCCAGCCCCGGACACGGCGCGGACCCCGTCCCCGAGCCGGTGCGCCGGCCCATGACGACGGGGTCCGATAGGGGATAATCCAACGCTTGAGGAGGGAGCCAGCCGGGGTCGCACCGCGGTGGGGCTCACGGATGGTGGGAGTGCAGGGGCCGAGCAGAGGTGTTGGCTCCCGGCCGTGACCTGACCGTGGACGAGGTGGCCGAGACTCTCGGCCTGCCGGTGGCCATGATCCGCCGGCGAATCGACGCCGGGGACCTTCCGGTCCGATGGATCGAGGTGGACGGCCGGTTGGAGGTGCGGGTGCCGGCCCCGGGGACGGATGGGCGGCCGGGGCTCTCCGACCCCCCGGCGGGCCAGCCCCCGGGGTCCTCGGCGCCCTCGACCCCGGCGCCCCTCGCCGCCGACCCCCGAGCCGACCCGACCCAGGCGGCGGTGGTGGGGATGGTGCAGGCGCGGCGACCCGGCCTGGGGGTTCCCCCGGCCCTGGCCGATGTCAACTCGAGGGAGCTGATCGCGGGCCTCTTCGACCGCTGGGAGCGCGCCCTCGAGCGCCGGATCGAGGCCGAGCAGCGGCTCCACTTCGAGACCGAGCTGGAGCGCCGGGGCCGCCAGGTCCGCGAGCTCCATGGCGAGCTCGATGCCGTGCGCCGGGCGCATGCGACCGAGCTCGCTGAACGGGAGCGCGAGGCGATGGGGCTGCGCGAGCAGCTGCGCGAGGCCGGGGACCGGGCGGCCCGGCGCCGGTCGTGGTGGAGGCACAGCTGAGGCCGACCCGCGGCGTCGGGCCCGCGGCCGCAGGACGACGATGATCGAGTCCAGCCCGATCGAGGATGTACGCTCCCGCATCGATCTCGTCGACGTGGTCGCGCCCCACGTCCAGCTCCAACGGGCGGGACGGGAGCTGCGCGGGCGGTGCCCATTCCACGAGGAGCACACCCCGTCCTTCTACGTCAATCCGGACAAGCAGGTCTGGACCTGCCACGGATGCCACGCCGGCGGCGACGTCTTTCATTTCGTCGAGCTGATCGACCATGTGGACTTCCGGGCCGCCCTAGAGCAGCTGGCCGCGCGGGTCGGCGTGGCCCTCGTCAGCAACCCCCAGGCGATCGAGGCGGAGCGACGGCGGCGCCGGGAGCGCGAGGTGGCGCTCACGGTGCTGCGGGTGGCGGCTGACTACTACCATCACGTCCTCGTGCTCACGCCAGCGGGAGCACCGGGACGCGCCCTGCTGGCGGAGCGGGGAGTCGCCGACACCACCCGCGACGAGTTTCATCTCGGCTTCGCACCCGCCGATCGGCGAGCGGACAACCTCCTGCGGTACTGCGCCAGCCGCGGACACGATGCCTCCCAGCTCAGCGCCGCCGGCCTCGCCCAACGGAGCGCCGGCCGCACCGTGGACGTGTTCCGGCGACGGCTGGTGATCCCCATCCGGGACGAGCACGGCGCCGTGGTGGCGTTCGGGGGCCGGGCGCTTGACGGCGACCCGCCCAAGTACCTCAACTCTCGCAACGGGCCGGTCTTCGACAAGTCGCGCACCCTGTTCGGCCTCGACCGCGCCGCGACGGCGGTGCGGGCGGGCGGCACCGCGGTGGTCGTCGAGGGCTACTTCGACGTGCTGGCCGCGCACGCCTGCGGCTGCCCCGCCACGGTGGCCGCGTGCGGCACCGTCTTCACCCCCGACCACGCGCGCCTGCTGCGCCGGTTCGCGACCACGGTGACGGTGTGCTTCGACGGGGACGCGGCCGGTCAGCGGGCCGCCGCCGCCGCGGTTCCGGTGGTGGTGGCGGCCGGGATGGAGGCGCGCCTCGCGGTGCTGCCCGAGGGCAGCGACCCCGACGACTGCTGCCGCAGCGATCCCGCGGGTTTCCGCGCCCGGCTCGAGTCCGCCCGGCCCGCCTTCGAGGTGCTGGTGGACCGGGCGCTGGGTGACGCCGGCCCGGGGACGGGACCCCGCACCCTGGCCGCGCGCCGGGCCGCGCTGGCGGTGCTCGCCAGCGTTCCGGAGGCGAGTGAACGCGACCTGTATGCGCAGAGGGTCGGTCAGCGCCTCGGGGTGGACCCTCGCCATCTGGTCGAGGACCTCGGGCGGCCGGGATGGGGAGGACCCGCCCGGCCCCCCCGCTCCGGGTCCGTGAGCGCGACCCGAGAGACCCAACCGGAATCGTCCGGTTTCGACTCCGACCCGGCTGGGCACACAACGCTGGGGAGGACCGGCCACCTGCTGGCGCTGCTGCGCCAGCAGCCGGTGCTGGCGCGCCGAGCCCACGAGTTCTACGGAGTGCAGCCTGAGGAGTTCCTCGACCCAGATGCGCAGGCGGTCTACCGCGTGCTGATCGCAGCCGCGAGCACTCTGCCGGAGGACGCCGACGCGACCGGCGCCGGCGTGTCCGGGCGTTCCGACGCAGGCGCGGCCGCGCTCGCCCCCACCCCGAGCGCGGCCGTCCTGCTGGGGAGGCTCGACCGCGAGGAGCTCCCCGAACTGGAGGGCCCCCCGGGGGAGGGTCGGGCGCAGCGCGCCCTGGAGGACGGGGTCCGCTCCCTTCGCCTGGGGGCGCTCGAGCGGCGCGCGCGCCGGCTTCAGGCCCAGGTCGCTGGCCTCGGGCACCACCGCCAGGGTGAGGTGCCCCGGCTTGTCGCAGAATTGGAGGCGGTGCAGCAGCAGATCAAGGCGCTGCGGCAGGGGGCGCCCCCGACCAACCCGGTCCCCTCCGGCGCCGACCGGTCGGCGATCGACAGCGGCACCGCCGGGCAGCTGCCCGCGCGCGGCCTTTCTGGGAGCTGACGTGGCCAAGACGCTTCGGACCCCCGCCGTGGCCCCGGCTGCCCGGACCGACGAGCTGATCCGGCTGGCGGAGCAACTCATCCTCAAGGGCAAAGAGCAGGGCTACCTCAGTCCCGACGACATCCTCCAGACCTTCCCCGAGATCGACGCTGAGCCCGACCAGCTGGAGCGCATCTTCACCCTCTTCCGGGAGATGGGCATCGCGGTCAGCGACGGGGACAAGGACTTCGAGGAGGTCGAGGAGATCGACGACGAGATGCTCTCGACGATCGAGGCTGCCGACGCGGTCTCGCTCGACGACCCGGTGCGGATGTACCTCAAGGAGATCGGCCGGGTGGCCCTGCTCAAGGCAGAGGACGAGGTCCGCTTCGCCAAGCTGATCGAGCAGGGCGACGACGACGCCAAGCACAAGCTGACCGAGGCCAACCTGCGCCTGGTGGTGTCGATCGCCAAGAAGTACATCGGACGGGGGATGTCGTTCCTGGACCTGATCCAGGAGGGCAACATGGGCCTCATCCGGGCGGTCGAGAAGTTCGACTACCAGAAGGGATTCAAGTTCTCCACCTACGCCACCTGGTGGATCCGCCAGGCGATCACGCGCGCGATCGCCGACCAGGCCCGCACCATCCGCATCCCGGTGCACATGGTGGAGACGATCAACAAGCTGGTGCGGGTGTCCCGCCGCCTGCTCCAGGAGCTGGGACGCGAACCGGCTGACCCCGAGATCGGGGAGGAGATGGGGATCACCCCCGAGCGCGTCCGCGAGATCATCAAAGTCTCCCAGGACCCCGTCTCCCTGGAGACCCCGATCGGTGAGGAGGAGGACTCCCACCTCGGCGACTTCGTCCCGGACCAGGAGGCCGTGTCGCCGTCGGACGCCGCCTCACTGACGATGCTGCGCACCGAGGTGGAGGACATCCTGGACACCCTGACACCCCGAGAGCGGCGCGTGCTCCAGCTCCGCTTCGGTCTGATCGACGGCCACCAGCGCACCTTGGAGGAGGTCGGCAAGCGCTTCGGGGTGACCCGGGAGCGGATCCGCCAGATCGAGGCCAAGGCGCTGCGCAAGCTTCGCCACCCCTCCCGCAGCATGAAGCTGCGCGACTACCTGGAATAGGCGGGCCGTCAGGCCGGAGCGCTCTCGTCGAGGGCGAGCGCCCGCGCCGGGCAGGCCGCCACGGCGCGCCGGGCCTGCCGGAGCTGGATGGAGCCGACCAGCGGCCGCCCGTCCAGCTCCGCAAACCCCCAGTCATCCAGCTCGATCCGGTCGGGTGCCCGAAGCACGCAGATCCCGTGTCCTCGGCAGCGCAGGGGGTCGACCCGGAGCCGGGTCACCGCCAGCCCGGGAGCCCCGGCGGCGGAGGGATCGGGAAGGTCGGCGGGGCGCCCGCGTCCTGGCAGGGTCCCCGGCGCAGGTGGCGCTCGACGTCGTCGGCGAAGACCCGCAGCGCGTGGTCGAGGAGCGTCACCGCCCCATCGGGGAGGTGGCAGGCGCCGCGCCCGGCAATCGCGGCCGCCCGGCGGCGGAGCCGGCCCACCTCGCGCCGGGTCGCCCGGCCCCGGGCCAGATCAGCAGCGGCGAGGGCCAGCGCCGGCAACCCGAACCGGCACGGTCCGCACTGGCCGGCGGTCTCGCCGGCCAGGTAGGCGAGCAGGCGGGCGGTCTCCGCCAGCCCGCAGCGGCCCGCGGGCAGGAGCCCCACCAGGCCGCATCCGAAGGAGAGGCCGCGTTCCGCCAGCCGGTCCCGCCCCAGCGGCAGCTCAGCGGCCTCGGCGCCGTCCACCCAGGCGCCGCCGTAGCCGCCGAGGAGGACGGCCGCCGGCAACCGGCCTCCCAGGCCCCGATCGCTGAGGAGGTCCCCGAGACGCTGGGGCCGGACCAGCTCCAGCACCTCGGCGCCGTGGGGGCCGACCAGGGTCATCAGATGGGAGCCCGGTGCCCCCGGCGTGCCCGCCTCGCGGAACCACCGGGCGCCCCGGCGGGCGATCAGCGCCAGATGCGCCACCGTCTCGGCGTTGAGCACCAGGGTCGGCCGGCCGTCGACCCCGTGGGTCGCCGCCGGCCGCCCCGGACGGGGCTTGGCGGCCCCCCCTTCGAGGAACGCGACCAGGCTGCTGGACTCCCCGGCAACGTATCGGGGTGGCACCACCGCCAGCCGGATCGATGGCGAGCCGTGCCGCTCCCGGTCGCGCTCGCCGAGCGCCCGCTCCAACGCCTGCGCCCAGGGACTGGCTTCACCGTGGACCGCGATCACGACCTGGTCGGAGCCCACCGCGGCGGCACCGACCACCGCCCCGTCCAGCACCAGATGGGGTCGCAGGGTGAGCAGCTCGCGGTCCTTGCGGCTCGCGGGTTCGCTCTCGGAGCCGTTCACCACCACCAGGGCCCAGCCGGGCCGGTCCGCCACCGCCCGGAGCTTGCGGACGGTGGGAAAGCCGGCTCCGCCCCGGCCCGTCAGACCACTCTCGGCCACCAGCGAGCGCAGCTCAGCGGGGGTGCGCTCGCGCAGCTCGAGCGGCCCCAGCCGTTGCTGATGGGCGGCCAGCGACTCGGGGCCTGCCGCCGCGCGTGGCCCGGCGAGCAGGCGGGCCACGGGCTCGCCGGCGGCGGGGGCGCGATGCCGCGGACCGGCGGGGTCGGCGGCCGACTGCACCCGAAGCGGCGCGGGGTCCCAGCTCAGCGCCAAGGCAGCGGTCCCCCGGCGACCCGACGTGGCGCGGCAGCCGGCACCCCCGCCGCGCCGGCCGGATGCTCTTGGCCCGCCAGCCTCGAGGATGCGGTGAGGCCGATCACCAGCGCCCCGGTCGCCAGGTACATCACCCTCAGCGCCAGCGTGTCGCTGCCCGCGAGCACGGCATGCACCCACACCAGGGCGAAGGCGACCGCGGCCAGGCGGTGGACCCCGTGCCACGAGCCGCGCCCGACCCGCCCGGCCAGCGCCGCGCTGGCCCCGACCACGATCCCGGTGTAGAGGCCGAGCGTCCCGAGGGCAATCGCGACGGGACGGTAGTGGGCCGCGCCCGGGACCATCGCCCCGACCCACCCGACCCCCGCGTAGGGGTCGAGCACCAGCGCCAGGGTGTGCCCGGCCACCAGCGCCAGCGTCGCCACGGCGAGCGCGGCATGGGTGCGCAGCTGCATCGCGGGGTGGAGCAGGGGCCGGCGGATCCGCCACGGGTGGCGGAACCAGGTCCCGACCACGACCAGGGCCGTGAGCGCGAGGTAGGCGGCGAGCCCCAGCCCGCGGCCGACGATCCACGGCCCCATCCGGTTGTGCAGCAGTGGGGCCAGCGTGGCGGTTGCCAGCTCCCCCACCACCAGGCAGCCGAGCGCGACGCTGACCGGAAGCCCCAGTCCGCCGAGACGACGATCCGCCGGGATGGGCACGGTCAGCAGGCCCGCCACGCGACGTACCTGTCCATCGCGGCGCTGGTGGCCACCCGGCCGTCGTCCCCCACCCACAGGGCGGCCAGGCCCCGGCGGGATGCCAGCGACTCCGCCCCGGCGCGACCGGCGAGGAAGACCACCTTGCTCCAGACCTCGGCCTCCGCCGCGTCCGGCCCGACCACGGTGACCGACCGCAGCCCGTGTCCTCCAGGCCGGCCGGTTCGCGGGTCGACCAGATGGTGCACGGGTCGGCCGCCCGCGGTCCAGCAGCCGAGGCGCACCGACGAGGTGGCGCAGGCCCGATCCACCAGCTGCAGCACCGCCAGGGGGTCGGCTCCGCCCCCGGGGTCCTCCACCCCGACCCGCCACGGCCCGCCGTCGGGGGCGCGTCCGGAGCAGTGGCAGTCTCCGCCCGCCTCCACCAGATGGTGGGGGGCGGCCGGGCGCAGCGCCCGGCTCGCCCAGCTCACCGCCAGCCCCTTGCCGATGCCGCCGAGGTCCACCGGGGCTGAGCCGAGGCGGATCTCGCTGGTGGCTCCGCGGAACCCGGGACGCCAGGGTCCCCACCCCGCCCGCGACCGGGACGGGGCCGCGGGGAGGCGCACGACGCCGGCGCCGAAGGGGAGCGAGCGGCTGTACCCGAGCCGGACCAGGTCCGCCAGCACCCGGGGATCGAAGCGGCCGCCGGTTCTCTGATAGGCGGCCTGGGCCCTCGCGATGGCCCCGAAGCACTCCCGGGGCACCTGGTGCCAGCGGTCGGGGTGGGCGTTGGCCCGCATCAGGGGGCTGGTGGAGTCGAAGCGGGTGCAGGCGCGGTCGACCCGGGTGAACAGCGCCAGGGCCGCCTCCACCGAGCGCTCCACCCCCACCGGCTGGTCTCCGGCCCGGGCACGCACGGTGATCGGGCTCGCCATGGCCCGAGACCGGCGGGTCACCTCCGCAAGGTCAGGGGACACCGGAGGCCCCGGTGGTGGTGTGGGTGGCTGGCGCGGACGCCGGCGCTGAGGACGAGCGGGCCGGGAGCAGCGCGGCCAGCCGCTGGGTGTCAGCGGCGAGCTGCTGCTGTAGCTGCTGGAGGGCGCGGTCGGCGGCCGCCAGGCCGGCGGCGCCAGCTGGGGTCCCGACCCCTGCGGTGGGGGCCGCCGCGGGGATGCCGGCGCGCGCCGCGGTCCAGGCGATGCCGCCCACGCCGGCCGCGACAGCCGCCGCCCCGACCACAGTGGGGGGCAGCCAGCGGCGGACCGCAGGGCGGCGCCGCGCGATCGTGTCCGGGTTGCGGTCAGCCACCGCTGCCGCTCTCGCCCCCGCTGCCGCCACTGGCGCCGGTGGTGGCGTGAACCGGCCCCCCGGCGGCCGACCGCCGGGGGGCCGCAGCGACCAGGGTCCTCAGGGTCTGCTCCTCGCGCTGCAGCACGGACAGCTGCGCAGCGATCTCGGGGAGGGTGAGAGTGGAGGTGGACACCGGGGCACCGGGGGCCCGGGCGAGTGCCAGTGCAGCGCCCGCGGACAGGCCGCCCGTCGCTGCGATCGCCACCAGCCACCGTCGTGCGCTCGCCATCATCGGCCTCCCGTGGTGGGGCTGGGTGCCGCCCGTCGGCTCCAGTCTTGGGGCGGCTGGTGAACGGTGGGTGAAGTCGCGACGCCCTCCGCCACACACATGGGGCGGGAAGGTGCCGAGACCGCCACCCGGGCGGATCGACGGTTCATCCAGGATTCAGAAACCCGACTCAGGGTGGGCAGAGCATTGAACAGATGGGGCGGCGTGCCCCGGGGAGGTGGGGCCGTGACGGGGGGCGACGGCACCAGCTCGACCCCACCGACGGCGCCGTCACGGGCACGCGCCCGCCCCGCTGGGCACGCCCGCGGCCGAGCGCGCCGACCTCGGATCGCCCTGGCCCTGGGGACCGGGATGGCGCTCATCGCGGGGTGGCTCCAGAGCCCCCTCGACCGCCCCGACGCGACCGCTCAGGAGCTGGGCCGGGTGGCGACGGCGGCGCCAGCGGCGCCGCGTCCGTGGATCGCCTGGGCGGGAGCCCACGGAGAGCGGGGCGTCGGTGTGGGGGAGCGAGGCTACAGCCTGCGGCTCCGCTCAGGATCCGATCGGCTGCAGCTGCTGGGTCCCGGCGGGATCACGCTGCGCACCCTGGCGCTGGCCGCGCTGATCGGGCGGCGCGCCCTCCCCGAGGGGACCAGGTTCATCGCCACCACCTGGGGCGCCCAGCTCACGGTGACGGCGGTGGGGCCGGGCGGCCTAGTGCTGGAGGCGGTGATCGTGCGCGCCTGGCCGAGCTTCTTCACCGTCCGATTCCTGGCCCGGCTCGGACCCGATCGCGCGCTCCTGGCCCGCTTCTTCACCCCCGAGGATCCGGGCATGCCGGCGCCGCGCGTGCTGGGGATCTTCACCCCCAACGGGCGCGCCACCACCCATCCTCAGCTGCCGTCGATCCTGCTCGGGATCCGCCCGCCCGCGGTCAGTGCCCCGTTCGCCCCGCCGCCGTTCGACCTCGAGCTGCCGACCCGCAGGCGATGGGTGGGCCTCGGCCTGGTCCAGGTTCCCGACGCCACCCAGCTGGCGCTGCAGCCGGACGGGAGCCTCGGCGTGAACTATCCGCTCGGCCTACTCGCCGGCTTCCCCGACGCGGGGGCCGGCGGGAGGGTGCCGGCGCCGAGCCAGGGCCGGCGGTCCGGGACCGGGCGGTGGCTGCGGTTCCCGGCCTTCGTCGTGACCACCGCCACCGGCGCCTTGGCCGGTCTCGCCGCCTACCACTCCGCCCTGGTCCGGCTGGGAGCGGCCCCGGTGGCCGCCCCCCCGGGGACGCGGCCGAGATGGTGGACCTGGCCGATCGCCGACACCTGGGGCCAGCAGCGGGCCACCGGGGCGGCGTGGGGCTCCCCCAGCTTCACCGCCGCCTGGGTCCGCAGCTTCGTCGCATCCTGGCGGCGCCAGGTCGGGATCCGCCACTTCACCGTCGTGATCGATTCGCGCTGGCAGGCGGCATTCGACAGCCCCGTGCCCAGCCGGCGGTTCGGAGGCGTCGCGGGCATGCGCCGGCTGATCGCCCAGCTCCACGCCGAGGGCGTTCGGGTGCTGCTCTGGTGGCCGCTGTGGGCCCGAGGACAGGGATCGACCCGTCCCCGCCTGCGGGTCGATCCCACCAGCTTGGGCTTCCCCACCGCCATCTCCCGAGCGATGCGCGTCCTGGTCGGAACCGGCCCGCGGTCGCTGGGCGCCGATGGCATCAAGCTCGACTGGGGCTATCACGTGCCCCAGCAGCCGGTGGGGAGGTTCGCCCGGCCGCGGCTCGGGGTGGGGGCGGCGGCCCTGCTCCGCTACATGACCCAGCTGAGCCAGAGTGTGTGGAGGGCGGATCCGCACGCGCTGGTGGACGCCAGCGCGGTCGCCCCCCAGTTCGGCGGGACCGAGGATGCCATCCGCCTCTACGACGCCGGCAGCAACCAGACCTGGAACCAGCGCGCCCTGATCGTGAGCCAGGTCGACCCCTCGATCCTCATCGACGGGGACGGGTGGCGGCTGCCGCCCTCGCAGGCGGTGGTCCACGTCGTCAGCTCCTCGGTGTATGGGATTCCCACCCTCTACTTCGCCACCCGGTGGGCTGGCGGCTCGGCGCTGGGCCGCCCCCTGGCACGATCGCTGGGAGCGGTGATGCGGCTCGCCGCGCAGCGAGGCCAGGGTCGAGCGGTGGCGCTCGCAGCGGGAGGATTCGGCTACGTCGTGCGCGGCCGCCTGACCGCCAGGACCCTGGCCCGCGGCCGGGGCTTGGAGGTGATCCGCTACGGGGCCTGCAAGCGGGGCTGGCGCGCCCAGATCGTCTCGCTCGCACAGGGCTGGCTGCGGGTCCCCCTCCCGCCCAGCTCAGGCCGGCTCTCGGTGCTCGGGCCGAGGGGCGCGCCCGCCACCTGGCGGATCGTGGGCCGGCAGCTCAGGGTTCGGGTGCGGAGCGGCGACCGCTACGTCGTCGCTGGTCGGGGCGGACGGTGCTGACCCCCGAGGCGGCGCCCCACATCCAGACCACACCCAACCCACACCCACCGCTGCCAGACTCGACCCCGATGCGGGTGCTCATCGTGGAGGACGATCCGCGTCTGGCCGCGATCCTGCGCCGCGGCCTGACCGAGGAGGGATGTGCCGCCGACGTGGTGGGGAACGGCCCCGAGGCGGTGGCCGCGGCCACCGGCCACCGGTTCGACGTCATCAGCATCGACGTCATGCTGCCGGGGCCCCAGGACGGGTTCCAGCTGTGCGCCGAGCTCCGCCGCCGGCGGGTGGGAACCCCGGTCCTGATCCTCACCGCACGGGACGCGGTCGAGGACCGCGTCCGCGGCCTGGAGGCCGGGGCGGACGACTATCTGGTCAAGCCGTTCGCGTTCGTGGAGCTGCTGGCGCGGATCCGGGCGCTGGCCCGCCGCCACCTGGTCGACCGGGCCGCGGTCCTGAGCGCCGGTCCGCTCCGGCTCGACACCACCCGGCGCGAGCTGACGGTCGCGGACCGGCGCGTTCCCCTCACCGGCAAGGAGCTGGCCATCCTCGAGGTCCTGATGCTGCACCCGCACCAGGTGCTCACGCGCGACCAGATCGAGGACCGGGTCTGGACCTACGACTTCGAGGGCCAGTCCAACCTGGTGGACGTGTACGTGGGCCGGCTGCGGCGCCGGCTGGCGGAGGCTGGGGGCGGCGCCCCCATCGCCACCCTGCGGGGCCAGGGATATCGCTTCGATCCGAGATGAGCTCGCGGCCCTGGCTGCGGCGCACCCGGGTGCGCCTGACCCTCACGTACGTGGCCGCCTTCGCCGTCCTGGCAGCGGTCGCCGGGGTCGCCTTCTGGCTGATCTTCGCCCACTTCGAGTACGCCACCATCGACCAGGCGCTGAGCGCCCAGGCCCGTCTCATCGACAGCGGCCTGGAGGTGACCGGTGGGCACGTGACCTTCGGCGGGGACATCCCGCTGCCGGCCCAGACCCGCCGAGGGATCGCGGTCACGGCTCTGCTGGTCAATCGCCACGGGGTGGTCCTGGATGGGTCGGGCGACGCCCCAGACCCCCAGGGGCTGGCCCGGGCGGCCCGGAGGGTCCATCCGCGCGGCGTGCCCGTCACTCTCACGGTGGGGGGGCGACTCGATCGGGTGCTGGCGTCCCGGGTGCCCGGCAGCGGGACGATCCTGGTGCTGGCCCGCCCCATCGGCGAGCTGGAGCACACCCTGGCGGAGACCGCCCTGCTGCTGGTCGCGATCGCGGCGGTGCTGGTCGCCGGGGCGGCCGCGCTCGGCTACTGGGTGGCGGGGCGAGCGCTGCGACCGGTCCGCGCGATGGCCGCCGCCGTGCGCGACATCAGCGAGCATGATCTCGGGCGCAGGCTCGGCCTCGACCTGCCCCCCGGGGATGAGCTGGGAGAACTCAGCGCCACCTTCGACTCCATGCTCGCCCGGCTGGAGACCGCTTTCGACACCCTGCGGCGCTTCACCGCCGACGCCGCCCACGAACTGCGGGCTCCATTGACGCTGATGCGCAGCCAGCTGGAGGTGACCCTGCGGCGCGACCGCTCGGTGCAGGAGTATCGCGCCAGCCACGAGGTGCTCCGAGCTGAGCTCGACCGGCTCAGCCGGACCGCCGAGCAACTGCTGCTCCTCGCCCGCGCCGACGCCGGTTCGCTGGAGCCGCGCCGGCTGCCGATCGACCTCGGGGACTTTGTCGAGGAGGTGGCGGACCGGTGGGGGGGACTGGCGGAGCGGCGACAGGTCCGGCTGGAGACCAGCGACGGCGCGGCCGGCGTGGTCCTGGGCGACCCCGACCTGCTGCGGCGCTGCGTGGACAACCTGCTCGACAACGCGCTCCGCCACACCCCGGCCACGGGCACGGTGCGGGTGGCGGTGGCCGCTGTGGGGCCGGCCTGGACGCTCACGGTCAGCGACACTGGACCAGGGGTCGATCCCGCGCTGCGCAGCACCGTCTTCGAGCGCTTCACCCGTGCCGACGCGGCTCGCACCAGCGGCGGGGCCGGGCTGGGGCTGTCCCTGTGCCGAGCGATCGCCCGCGCGCATGGAGGGGAGTGCCTCCTGCTGGAGGGAGACGGCGGGGCCGAGGTGGTGGTCCGGCTCCCGCGCACCGGGGTGGCGGGGTGACCGGCGCGACCGGCGGGAGATCCCCGCATGAAGGTGGCGCTCACCCCGGTGGAGGGCGCTTCATGCAGGCTTCACGACCACCCTCCACGCTCACAGAGATGGCCGGGACAGCGGGCACCGCGACCAGGCAGGAGAGCGGGATCGGATCGGCGACCCGGCTCTGGTCTGGGGGCGGCGGCACCGCAATCCGGCAAGGGCGCACCCCGCGGGACGGGCCCGCGCCGGCGCGACCCGCGCCGCCCACGGGAATCCGGCGGCCCTCGACGCTCGCGCCCACGGCGGGGACGGCTCGGGAGTGGGGCATGACCCCAGGACCCGGCAGAGGGGTCCGCCCCCCATCCGCTGTCCGGCGCCGGTGCGGCTGCCCCAAGCAGCCGCCACCACCCCATGCTCTCTCGGTCGGCGCGTGACCCGACCGAGC
>Ga0307372_10003640_pt1 | contig 24415 bp, 23 predicted proteins | sample OX1MG_FD_202533 | JGI IMG/M metagenome (GOLD analysis project Ga0307372, IMG submission 202533) | Soil microbial communities from Risofladan, Vaasa, Finland - OX-1 | ecosystem: Environmental > Terrestrial > Soil > Coastal area > Acid sulfate soil | place: Finland: Risofladan, Vaasa | collected...
TCAGTGAAAGAAATCGCAGAAACTTTGCCGTGGTCGCCAGCCCTTCATCGATGAAGGCGAAACGCACGAGCGATTGAGCGGGACGTGTCCGGTCGAGAATCGAGATCGGAAAAGTTGCAAGCATTGGGAACAATTTGCCATCGCTGCCGATAAAAACTTCCGGCGCAATCCCGCGATCTTCCGTGAAGAAGCGGACTTTTTCCGCTTCCGATTCAAGAAAATGGTCGCTGTTGTTCTCGAGCACATAGTCGAGCGCCATGAGGCGGGCGCGGACCTGCGCATCGCCCTTTCTGCGCCGGTGCTGCGATTCCGCATCACCGAGCAGCCGATAGATGACTCGCGAAAAGATGTGGTAGACATGCCAGCCCTGTTGGTAGTCGAGGAATTCGATGTGACCGGCAACGCGTGCCTTTTCGAGAAAACGCATCACCAGCGCGCCCTTGTTCCGGTCGGTAAAGTAATCGAACTGGCGGCGCAGGAAATGGCCGGAGTGGATCGCGACCAGATACAGGAACGCGGCCTCGCGTTCCGTGTAGCCCAGCGATTCGAGAGCGAGGATAGGGTCAATGTTCATGGTCATAGCTCCAAAATGCTTTCCATCAATCCGTGATCGTCTTCGATCTTTCCGCTGAGGGATGCGCGGTCGGAGGCCGATGCGTAGTTGCGAAATCCCGCCTGCGCTTTCGCCCGCAGGTGGCCAGCGTGATAAGCAGCAGTCAAAACTTCGATATCTTCGTGGCCAGTACGCGACCCCTGGTCCGGGTCTTGATCGCACTTACGGTCGAGGTCGTACTGGATACGCGCATCGGGAACCTGGATGGTGTTGTTGACGAAAGGCAGCTCGAACTGCTGGGCGACTTGCCGTTTGATCTCCGAGAGATCGCGTTCCGGGTCGGCCTTCCGCGCGACGTAGATGGCCTTCTGTACCTGCGATTTAAGCTCGAAGTCGAGCTGGACGCGGAGATTGCTGCCGCCATTCTGCCCGATATGCTCCGCTTCTTTGAGGTAGGCGCGATAAATCTGCGAGTCGTGTTCAACCTCGCGTGGTTTCACCAATCCGGCATAGAGCCTCTGCTCCTGCGGCAGTCCGGAGATGTGACGCGCAACATCCCGACCATCGCCGGTGAGCGTGACCACTTCGATCCGTTCCACTTTGCCGCCGCGTCCATCGCGGCGAGCGTTCACCGCATCGACCGTGACCAATCCCTTCTCTCGCAAAAAAGCCAAGTCCCGTTCCATGCGTGAATGCCGGTTGTCGTAAATGGTCGCTGCCAGGTCTCGCGTGGTGATGACGCGAAAGCGTCCAACCTCGGCGAGCAACTTCTGTTCTTCCGCTCGCAGCGAAAGGCCCACGATTGACTGCGACAACTCCGGCCTCCGAGGACGATGATCGATCTGCCGGTCGGGATGCCGCTCCGGGCCAATGGCCCTCTGCCTGGGTTCGCGTGGACGCGGATGCCGGACGGAGCGCTCCGGCTGAACACGCTGCGCTTGCGGCATCTGGCGGTCTTCGGCGCGCGCCGCAAGGCTCTCGCGCCGCCGTTCCACAGGAGTTGGTTCCAGTGGAGGCGCAGGTCGCGGCACTTCTGGAACACGACTGCGAGGAATCTCCTGTGGGATATCGAGCCGCATCAGTCTGCCTCCCGCTTGTCATGAGGCCCGAAGTCGAGAGCGGCCTGCGAAACCTCCTGTGCCTGCTGCTTCTTCATCCCTTGCAGGGTCGTGATTTCATACTCGGAAATATCGCCGAAGGACTCCATTTCCCGCCGCGCAGCTTCCTTGGCCGCGCGCACGCGGGCGACCATGTCGAAGGAGCGGTCCATGTATTTTTCTTCGTCGGGATCGTCGAAATTCTTCCGAGGTGGCCGAGATGTTTCCGGCACCTCGGTTGCATCCCGTTTACTCTTCGCCGAACTGCGCGGTGATTTCTTCTGAGAGTTCTGAGTGTCCACTGTGTATCTCCTGGTCGAGGTGTTTGAGTTTGCGGCCTGTATCGCGGAGGAAAAACTTGCGTTCGATCCAGATGGTCAGCCCGAGAATGTTGGCGAACAGCAGCGCGCAATACATTGCGATCGGCTGCAAGTACGCATGCACGATCAGGCTGCGCCACGGAATAAGAAAGTGCATTTGACTCATCAGCCCGAAGCCGAGTGCGAGAAAGATCAGCGTGGCGACAAAGACGGCATTCGCGAGCATTTGAATCCTTTCCGCCGCGACTCGCTTTATGGCGTGCGCGGCACATTGCAGAAGAAATGCGGAGAGGATTTCGCCTCTCCGCAAATTGTGCAGCGCGGGTTACGTGTCCTCGCCCTCGGCACTCTCGTCGACGCCGATGGCTGGAACCTCCAGCCTGCGTATGGTGAGCGCGTGGACTTCATAGGTGGACTGCGTGACCGGGAACCGCTCGCCTGCGACGGTGATGCTGCGGTTATAATCCGAGCGATGCAACTCGCCGATGACCTCGACATACGCGCCCAGCTTCATGCCGCGCGTGAAGCCGCACAGGAACGGGCCGGGGCAAATGATCCGGTGCCATTCGGTGCGCGGAATCCACTCGCAGGTCTGCTTCTTCCAGGTGCCGGACGCGATGCCCAGCACCAGGACCGCGAAGGAACCGTGCTGGATATGGTCCGAGGTGGGAACTTCGGCGTCCTTGCCAAGGAAGCCTCGCAGTGTGACGGCATTTTTTATGTGGAATTGGGGCGGTTTTGCCAGCGCGATTCGCCCCGCCGCCCCTGGCCACCGAGCGCCCGCCGCCGCAGATGTAACGATGAGTTGGGTCAGCATTGTTCCTCGCTTTCAGTTGTGTGCATGGCTGGCGCCGCCTCGATTTGCAACAGACGGTCTGGAGTCGGCACGTCTCGAAGGTTTACGATGAGCTTTTCGTAAGCGGCCAGGCCGTCTTCGACTGCAGCCAGTTCAGGCTCAGAGAGCGGGATCTCTTGTCGCAGTCTCAGTAGATTGGTTTTGGCCTCCAGCATTTGCGCGCGTGTGGACTCTTTCGCCACGTAGAACGAACATTGCGCGCACGCCATGCGGTGAGGGCACTGATCGAAGAAGTCGTAGGTGCAGTATCCGTGGCCGAGATCGAAGAACTTCCACGCATCCTGGGCCGCCAGCCCCTTGCGGATCGCGTCCTGGTCGATCAGCACTTCGATGGCGCGGATGTTCCGCTCGAAGTAGCCAGCCTTTTCGTAGGACTTGGTCAGCTTCGATGGGTTGATCGTCGCGTAGTGCTGAGTCGAAGAGGGACGCTTGTGGCCCAACCACGCCTGGAGTTCAAAGAGCGACATCGGTTCGCGCGCATTGAAGAGCTGCGTGGCGATGGTGCTGCGCGCCCGGTGACTGGTGATGCGGCCACGGACATCTTTGTCGGGGATGCCCGCTTTCTTGCACAGTATGGGGATCAGCGTGCAGTTAAGATACGCGGGGCCGAGTGCCTTGGAACGATACGCAAACAGGTAATCGACCTGCTCGCCTGTCTTCGGATCGATGATTGTCGTTTGCGTAGGCCGCTCTTTTTTCCATGCCTCGATCGTCTCGCCGACGGCCTTATCCACGGGTTTTGAAAATGCCGTGCTCGTTTTATTGACCGGGACGGACAGAAGACAGACGCGTTCGCCCGGCGCGTTTTCCTGCCAACGAATGCACCCCAGGCGAAGCCTGCGGATTTCATCCCAGCGCAGTCCGGCGAAGAGCCATACCACCGATAACGCCCGCACCAACGACAGAGGATAGTAGTTCGTTCTGCCACTGCCCAGGCCTCCGGGGAGAGGCAGGTCCGTTGCAGCGATGTTTAAGCCCGCCCAGATCAACTTGGCCCATACGTCATCCGATATAACGCGGGGATTGAAGCCGATGAGCGCCAGTAGAGATCGCGGAGGACGAAATGCGATATGTGCATCGAAAGCCCGCGGGATCGTCTCCCAGTACTGTAGATCGCGGAAAAAGGTTCGTAGCGAGTAAACAACGCTGACCTTGCTCCTTGCGAGCATGGGCTTGCCGACATCGTGGAAATAGCTCTTTGTCGTGCTGTGCGCCCATTCGCAGACCTTCAGATTGCTGCACATGGCCACGGCTTCGGCAGCGACTGTGCGGGTCCATTGCGCCGGGCTTTCTATGTGGGGGCGTGTTGCATGGAGCCATCGCCCGACCGAGAGAAGGTGACAGTACACCCGACTCCGAGAGGTGCGGGACTGAGTTGATGTTTCATGCCAGTACCGTGCCAGGCGTTCCCATTCATGCGGAACATCGGTAAGTATGGATTCAGGTGTTTCGTCTATAAACTTCGGCCTTAATCCAAGCCGGCAAAGCGGCTGGTCGATGATTCCATCCGACGCCAACACACGAGACAGAGGAATCACGCATTTCTCAAAACCCAGCGTACTGTTCCGCGTTTGAAGCTGGAGCAGGGCCTCCTTTGTGATGTCTTCCACGTGTGGCGATCGTGTGATCAGCAGCAATTGGGCCAGCGTGAGGGGCACAAGCCGCAGTGTGCGCGGGCCATAGCCCGATTTCCGCAGCTTGGCTTTGATCTTTTTCTCGGCTGCCGCGAGCCTCTCAACCCCGAAGACCCGGCGCGCCAGACACGAAAAGACCTGCCGCCGTTTCGGGAAGCTCGCAAGCGCATCAAAACCCCGCAGCAGGAACGCCGCCGCGATGATTCGGTTGCCGTCGTGCCGACGGCACTCCACCGACTCGATCCACTCCGCGTCCGTCCACGCCCACAGAGTGCGGTCCCGGCGCCCCATCTCTTCCAGCAGGTAAAAGACCAGGGAGCGGCGTTCCGGTCCCTGGAATTCGATGTGATCGAAGACATCGTGCAAGGGACGCGCAAGCCGTTCGACGGTATCGAGCGACGGCTGCCGGGTCTTGCTGGATTTGACTCGCGACGGCAGTTCCACCGTGAGGAAACGGCGCTCACCGGCAGTCAAACGGTATCGCCGGTCGTACTTTTTCGCGTCGATCGGCCATGTCCACGCATTCGTTATTTTTCTCGCGCTCATCGAAACAGCCTCCCCATCGCTTCGAGGCGCTGCTGATGCAGTTGCGTCATCGTGGCGTTCAACTTGGCCGCCAGGTCGCGCGCACTCAGATGTACATAGATCATGGTGGTCTCTATGCTGCGATGACCGGCGAAGATGGCGATTTCGTGGATGTCCCAGTCCGCTCGTGCCAGGTCCGTCAGGCACAGATGGCGCAGCGTATGCGGAGTGAAGCCTGCGGCCCCGGCGCGTCTTGCGATGAGGGCGACGATCTTGGACCACGCCCATATCGAGATAGGCTTTGCACGGTTCCGCGGCGAGTGCGACAGGAACAGTCGTCCGCGCTCTCGGCTCAGAGTCCGGCGGTGTTCCAGATACTGGCCATAGAGTTCATCGGTTGTCAGCGAATAGGGCAAGACGCGTGATCTGCGATTTTTAGTGGTCTCAGCGCGGACGCGGAGGGTGCGCCGCGATGGATCGATGTCGCCCGTTTCAAGCAGACACAACTCTTCCCGCCGAAGTCCGGCATCGTAACTCATGGCCAGCATCAGGCGGTTGCGAATCGGCTCTTTCGCAGTCTCGCCGAGAACCCGGCACCATTCCTCCTCTGTTGGAATTGTGGGTAGCTTGTGCTCTCGCTTCACCAGTGGTCGTGATGAGCGGCCTTCACCCTGGCGGAACGGATTCCTTGTGCGGTGTCCCTCTTCCACCAAAAAGTCATAGAACATCCGCAGCGCCGCCAGGTGCTGCTGGATCGTCGCATTCGCCATGCGGATGTCCGGCGCTTCCGGCGCGGCGGAGGGTTTCACAAGATCGCGCAGATAAGCCCCGACGATTTCCTGGCCGACCTCGTGGGGCTTTGCACCATACGTGCTGAGGAATCGAAGGTATCGCTCCAGGTTGCGTCCATAAGCATCGAGCGTGTTGAGGGCCAGTCCGCGACACGCCTGAAAGCCGAGCCATGCACATGCGTCTTTCTGGCCTGCTACAAGTGGAACGCGGTCCCATTGAATTTCACAGATGAGTTGGTTGGACTTCAATCGGTTCTTCTCCACGGCGTGATTTGCCGACCGAGCGCGCCTTTTGGGTCGCCGGTCGGCAGCCAACTCATCGTTACATCTGCGGCGGCGGGCGCTCGGCGGCCAGGGGCGGCGGGGCGAATCGCGCTGACTAAAACCGCCCCAATTCCACATAACTGATATGAAGATGTTCATGATTGCGCCTCCTTCCGGAGAAGGAACGCCGCTTACGCGGCGTCCTCCTCGGAAATGGATTCTGTATCTGTATCGGAATGCTGGGGCCGTGCCAGCTTCTTGACGATGCTGGCCCGGACTTCCCAATTGCGGCGCTTGACCTGCGTTTTCTGCTTGCCGTTGCCGACTTCTGCATCGAACTCGGAGCTGCGCAGTTCGCCTTCGACCTCGACGTAGTCGCCCTTCTTCAGGCCCTTGGCGTACTCGGCGGGTTTGGCGAAACAGACGATGCGGTGCCACTCCGTGCGCGCGACCCACGCGCCGGTCTTCTTGTCCTTGTAGCTGGACTTGGTGGCGAGTGAAAGAACGATGACGGACTTGCCGTTGGCGGTGGCCTGGGACTGTGCGTCTTTGCCGACGAAGCCCTTCAAGCGGATGGTGTTTTCGTAGAGTGCCATGATGATTTCCTCCATGTTGGTTTTTGCCCGGAACTTCCTCGGGACACTCTTGCGCGAAGCGACGCGAGTGTGCCCCGCTCCCAAGTGCCAAGCGGCGTCTTTTTCGGAGGGTCTGGAAAATGTTTTTGCGTTCTTTGCACAAAAGATTTCCTGGAAACCGAAACCCGTAGGGCGCTCGCCTTGGCGAGCGAAGCAGAGACGCGCCGAGCCGCCGGGCGCGGGAACAGCACCGAGCGAGTGACCGAGGGAGAGCAGGGAAAAAACTGGAGGAATGGCGCTCGTACCGAAATTGTCCGCAAACTGGGGCGACTGCTCAAGATGCACTTCAGGCAACCGCCAACGATCAAATCCTCTGTCTCGCAGCCGTCCAAGCTACAACCAACCAGCGCGTGAAATGTACGCACACAAAACCGCATTCCTTTTGCAGCCCGCACAGCAACAGGGCCAGACACGGGCGACTGAGGCGAAGGCACACAGCAGCTCCCATCCGTTGTCGGCATGGCAAGCAACTCCGCAATGCGCCGCCTGGGAAAGTTCGTCACCGATCGCATGGCGGGGCCTCATTCCGATGCATTACGATCTGGTGGACCGCCGCGATGCGTGCCCCGATCCAGCGCATGACCGGGACCGCCATCGAATTGCCGAGCGCCCTGTAGCGTGGCCCGTCCGCAGCCGACTTGCCGCGATACTCGACCAGCGTGTAATCGTCGGGAAACCCCTGCAGGCGTTCGCACTCTCGCGGAGTCAGACGTCGCACGGCCATCTCGGAGTGCAAAATATTCGGCGACCCGTTGCTTGTGTCGGAGCTATCGAGTCGCCGCGGCGACCCATAGGAAGCCGTTAGCGGAGCTGCAATGGCAAGTTGACCACCACCGTTCGCATGGCTCGCGTCATGCCCCATGCTGCGCAACGTCGGCGCAATCTCATCGGCATCAGCACCATCATCCTTCGCGGAGAACGCGACATAGCTGTTGCTACTGCCACCGGAGGCGGCGCGAATGCTGGCCATTGGCGACGGTTCCGGTATCGCTCCGCCCTCGCGCCCTCGCAGATTGAAGGCCACAGCCTGGCTGTTGGTCTGTTCCAATGTGTGCGCGATGCCATCCGAGAACCCATGCCCGTTCGATTGCGTATGCGCCGTGCAGATGGCAATCGGGACGAGAGGACTGCCGCGCCCAGTACCATCCTCGCTGGCATCGAAGCCATCGGCACACAGGGCGTGTGCAATCATGGTCTCGGTCTCGACATCTTGCCTGCCCATTCCACCGGCATTCAGGCAGTGCGCGGTGGTTCCCGTGCTGGCAACCAGTCCGCCGTCGAGATCGAAGTCTGTTCCGAGGCCGCCACCGCCTTGAGCGCGTGCTCCAAGGGTGGGGGCAAGGTCTTGCCGCGCTTCCCGGCGCGGCGGAGGATGCCCTGACAGGCACGACCGCTCAACCAATACCGCTGCGGCAGCTCGCCAGTCTCCAAGATGTCCGACAACGAAGACGCGACGCCGTCGCTGGGGTACTCCGAAATGTTGAGCATCCAAAACTCTGTAGGCGATCCCATACCCGAGTTCGACCAGCATTCCGAGGAAGGTTCCAAACGTCCGTCCTCCGTCAATCGACAGGACGCCGGGGACGTTCTCCCACACCAGCCATAGGGGGCGCAGTCGATCAGCAAGCCGAGCAAACTCAAGGGTGAGGTTGCCACGCGCATCATCCAGTCCCGCTCGCTTTCCGGCGATGGAGAAAGACTGGGTCGCCGCGGCGACTGTGCCTCCGGCCAGAAGGTCGATTGCTCCAACATCGTCTGCTCCTATCTGGGTGAAGTCGCCGAAGTTAAAAATGTCGCCAGTGTCAGGCAATGCGATGACATTGCGAATCGCCGCCGCACGCTGCTTCGCTTCCTGATGCGACTCTGCTGCATTCGGATCAGGCATGTGCAGCGGGCGCGATGCGCCATAGCGCGAGCGCAGCAGCCAGCAGCAAAACGGGTCAATCTCAGCAAACATTACCGGCTGCCAGCCGAGTGGCTGCCACGCCACGGTCACGGCCTCGATACCTGAACAGACAGAGAGGTATTTCATGCCGCGCTCTGTGGTTTCGGTCCGCGCTTCTGTCGGCAGAGAAGCCGTAGGGCGGAGAGGATGTGCGCCATCGTTGTGTTGCGGCCATACAGCACCATGTCGGCGTAGCGTACTGGCGCAAGGTCTCCGGCACGGTCGACCAGAAGCAACGGGAGATGCACATCACTTTCAAGGAGAAGATGAATCAACCGTCCGGCTGGATCGGCCTGTTGTACGTGCATCAACACACAGCAGCGAAAAGTGGTGTCGCGGCCCCCGGCGAGGCCCATCGCGTTCTGGATTTCATGGACAGCAGCGACATCGTAGTCGCGCAGGCGCAGCACGAATGCCGTAGCCGACAGCAACTCCGGATCGGCGCAGTAGAGCAGGATGGGTTTCTTGGCTCGCATGTTCAATTCCCGAATGCCTGGTCTTCGCGGCAGTAGGTGATGACGAGACCGAGTGGGTTGGTCAGCAGCATCGCATTCGGCACTTCGTCGCGGAAGCCGTACACAACATTCGCCGTCCAGCGTTCGCGGCGTTGTTCCTCGATATCGCCAGGGGAGCGGAAGATTTCGTCGAACTCGATCTCGGCACGATAGGGCGGTTGGCGCAGGTCTTCCAAGACCACCGAGTGAATTTCAATGTCGATGTTGGGCTGCGACGGATCGAGCAGAAACGATTCGAGTATTTTCGCCTTCTGGAAACGCTGGATCGTCGCGCTCTGCAGTTGGTTCGAGAAAAAACTCAGCGACTCGGCAAAGTCGCGCTGCACGGTGGCGTGATTGCGCCCGTAGTACAACTCGGCCCATTGCGCGAGGTAATATTTGCTGACGCGGTCAATGGGGATTTTTGCAAAGTCGTCATACTGCATCACCTGTCCGCGCCCGGTATCCGAGACCGAGATGATGAGCGGCTTCAGCCGCAAAGCAGCGGTCTCGGTGCGATAGAAGAGCGCCAGCAGAGCGAGCGCGACGACCGAAAGCACCAGCAGGGCCAGCTTGAGGTAGGTGTTGGTCACCACCGGCTCGGCATAGAGTTCGAGGTATTTCTGTCCAGCTTCGGTAATCGGAAAATTGTTCTTTGTCATAATCACTACCCCAGTGGGTTGACCCACGTTCCGGTGCGTCCGCTCAGGATGGCCCCAGTCAGCTCCGGGATTTTGATTAGCCCGAAGATGCAGACAAACAGCGTCACGATCAGCGCGGGCAGGACTGTGAATGCATTCGAGATGCTGATCGGACCGATGACGCCAAGCAGCGCCAGAAGGACTTTGGAGAAAATGAAGATGAAGGCGCTGGCGATGACCTGGTAAAACGAAAATCCAAGGAACGCCTTGAACCATCCCCAGAACAGGAAGTCGAGTTTGGGCACAATAAAGAATGGAATGAAGATCGGCCCAATCAGAACGCAGACGGCGCTGGCCACATAGCCATACGCAATGACCGCGAAAGCCACGGCCTGCATCGCAGCCAGCGCAATCGCGATGACCAGAAATGTCAGCGTCTCGTGGAAATCGAAAACACCGGGAGGCTGGCCCAGTTGTTCCTCGGCATGGGTGACCGCATCGGCGATGACCTGGGTCTGGTTCGATTCAATCTGCCCTGAAAGCTGTAGCGTCTCCTGCGTGATCAGGTCACTAAAGCTGTAGCCCATGCCGGGAATCGGCGAAGAGTAATAGGTCAGCATGCCGAGGCCGAAGGAGATGACCAGCAGCAGGTTGGCGAACTGGCCGAAGTGGAAGCTGCCATAAAATCCCTGTGCGGTCGCAAGCGCGTTCTGGATGCCGAACCAGGCGATCATGATGACGGCGAGGCCGCGAAAGAGATCCAGGCCCATCGTCTGGATCGCGGGGCTGTTGGTCGCGAGCAACTGGCTGATGGCCTGGCCGAGAAAGGTGAAGGGGTTCTGTTCCATAGTCTGTCCTTATTGGTTCAGTGTCCTGTCGGGCTGAGCGAGATGCTATGCATCGCATTGCTCACGCCGCCGGTGATCTGCTGCATGGTGTTAGGAAAGTTTTGCTGGAAGTAGATGGCTTCGTTGATGGCCCGGTTCTGGGAATCGATCTGTTGTTTCTGGGCGACCAATTGTTGTTGCACCGAGGCGGCCAGTATCTGGTTGGTGTCCTGCTGCGAGTGGACTTGTAAAAGCGTCGCGGTGTTGATCTTGCCCAGTACGGCCATCTCGCTTTGCTGCGATTGGTCGGTGGAATAGGTGTCGGTATCGAGGTTCGCCAGCTTCTGCGCCAAAGCCTCCGAGTTAGATCGGATGGTGCCCAGCGTCGCAAGCGTGCTGGTCGTCGTACCTTGCGCAAGTTCCGATGTGGCGTACTGGTTCTGGATGGTGGCCTGTGTTGCGGCATCTTGCGCGGCCAGACTTCCACCGGGATAACTCTGCACTTGCACTACAGCATCGCGGTAGCCTTGCGCTGCCTGCGAAGGAGAGCCGATGTCGAGCGCGTTCACCCAGGCGGAGGTGTTGCCATACGTGTTCGGAGCGGACAGGTTCGTCCACAGCGCGAAGTCCGTGGCATAACGAGCCGCAAGGTCCTGCGGCATCTGCGACATCTGATAGGCGAGGTTGTAAGCCGAGATGATCTGGTCGCGGGTCTGAACAGCGGTGGTGTACATCTGCTCCAGTTGGCCGAACTCCTGCAAAGCTGTCGCATAGTTCGAGGCATCGAAGACCGCCCACTGCGCATGCGCCGCAGGCGCGAGCAGCGTGGCAAACGAAAAAACGAGACAAACAACTCTCACGAATTTCACAACGATCTTCCTTTCCTGCAATCGCTAACGCGAACGCGGTTGGTGCTTTCTGGCTGGGACGGCGCGGACGACTTGCCGGTGTTTACACCGACAGCAGCCCGCCGCGCATTGCGTCGGGCCAACGCGTGCATAATGCAGAGGCGACGGCTTGGGAGGCTGTGTGCTCGTATCGCAACCAGCCATGAAAAGACATGCAGAGAGAAGAAGGATGAGTGTGAGCATCAGAAATCTCCCGGCATAGTGTGGTTTTCATAGGCTGGCAGCAGCATGTCCTGGGTCAGATACACCTTGATGCGATGACCTTCCCGGATCGTGATCGTCGGCAGGATGTTGATGAAGCGGTCGAGCACGTCCGCGCCCGACTGCGACAGGCTGGAAGCCACGCCCTGCTCATACATGGCAGGACCGCTCATGTTGTAGCCGCTGCCATACATGGTCGCCTCCGCAGCGCCCGAGATGACGCCAAGCGCAATCGAGGCCCCGAAGATCTGCAAGTAATGGTTGTTCACCTGATCGGAAAGGCCGGTGGCCCCGGCCTGATCGAGACCGTGAAACTGGTCGAGATCGACCGAGTAACCATCCGGCATCAGCATGCGATGGAAGCGGACGGCCAGCCTGCGTTGGCCGAAGCCTGAAACCTTTTGGACATCGCCCAGAAGGAAGGTGCCAGCGGGAATCAGCACATGCTGACGGTCCTGGCTATAGACGGGGTTGGTGACCATGACCTTCACTGGCCCAGCGAAATCGCCGACCAACCGGTTGACCAGCGCGGTGTCGAGGATGGTGCCCTCGAACAACACGTATGGCTGGCCATGCGCGGAGTTCAGATTCACTTCGGGGGTACGCTTGGTAGCGGTAGAATTCTGCTTTGCATTCGGAGCAGCATTCGGCACACTGCCCAGCATCGGTTGCGACTGGAGGGATACTGACGCAAGAGGACTACCCATGCTGGTTCCGGGATTCTGTTGCCACGGACTCCGCGCTATGCTGTCTTGCGATGGAGCGACATTCAGTGTCACGAGGTTCGAGGCGAAGCGCGACTTGAAGGCCAGCGCCTTCTCCGCATCCGCGATAGGATCGCGAGGCGGCTGGTTATCCAACGGCCTCTGCGTATTGGCAATCGTTGCTGTGCCATTTTGCTCGCCTGGTGGGAGATTCGTGCCCGCTCCTGCCTGCGGTGCTGCCTGCCGCTGTGCCTCCACCTGCCGTTGCTCCGCCGTCAGGTCCTCCTGGAAGCGTTCGATAGTGCGCTGATTTGCCTCCGACGTCGGAGCAGTGGACGCAGGCGCGAGCGGCTTCGCCGCTGGCTTGGCGTGGTTCTTCGAGAACAGCACGGCCAGCAGGATCACGACCGACAACCCGGCAATCAGATAGCTCTGGCTCTGCTTCGCCACTACGCCGGGAGGCTGCGTGCGCTGGTCGCGGAACTGTGAGTTTGAGGACGGCGCGTTCAACGGAACTCTTTCCGTCTCCGCTTCCTGGATCAGTTTTTCATCTGCCATCGGCATCACCTACTTTCCTTTGCGCGCAAATGCGAGCTTCTTTTTGCCGATCTGGAGATAGCCCTTGTCGACGACCTGCGCGATCACGTAGGTGTTGTCTTTGAGCTGGAAGCTGACAAGATCGGGCTTGCCGTCTTTCAACTCGTAGACGGCGAATTTCTCCGTGGCCACCGACTTGATGTAGGTGAAATGGTCATCGTGGTAGATGGCCTGGACGTCGAAGGGCGGTTTGTTTTTGTACTTGTAATCGAAGGCCAGATGCTCGACCGGATAGTTGGCGCGGAACGCTTCCACTGCCTGCTGTGCATGCAGTTCTACGGCCTGCGCCTGCATGCGTGCGGCGGTGACTTCAGAAGCCGGCACAAACTTTTCCGGGCCACGCACGCTGGCCAGTGTCGATGGATCGCTCGGCTCGATCACGACTTTCAAATCTGGATCTGCCGTTTCAACATCATCGAGTGTGAACGAGTAGACGTTGCCTTTGTCGGTGATCAGGTTGAGGTTGGAGTGGATGTCTGCCTTCGCCGGATGGAGGAAGCAGTAATTTTGCACGGCATCGAGAATCCAGAAGTCCTTGTCCCCGGTTGCAACTTCCAGAATCTTCTCGCTTGTCGGCAGCGCAATCAGCGTGGTGTAGTGCATCTTGGCGCGGATGGCCACGATATCGTTCGCGTGGTAATGCACGATGCGGGCGGTCTGCTGGGCGTGCGCGGCCACTGCCGCCAGCGCCAGCAATCCTGTCAGATAAGATTTTGTGTGCATAGGTCTCCTCACTGTGTGGTCGTTGGGTTGGGATGGACATTGGGAAAATCATGGGCCAGGCGCAGTAGTCCCTGCTCCGGCCCGTAGCGGGCGAAATACTCCTGCTTGCGCAGGTTGTCGCGGGAGTTGTTGGTGGCGATCCAATAGGTCAGCGCATCCACATCCAGCCGCAGCTTCTTGGTGATGCCTGGCTGCTTCAGCAACAGGTCGCGCTTGGGTACGAGCGATTCCAGCAGTTCCAGTTCGGTGTCGTTCAACTGGAAGACTTCGGCATAGAGCTTGCGGTCCATGTTTGGATTGGCCAGAAAAATCTTCGTTGGGCAGGACTCATGGACGATGTGCAGCATCTCGGACGCTGCGAGTTCCACCACGGATTGCGTGGCGAGAATCATCACGGCATTTTTCTTCCGCCACGTTTTTTCGGCGCGGACAATCCACTCGCGGATGGTGGCGTTCTTCAAGAACATCCACGCTTCATCGATCACGAAGCATTTAAAGGTGGCAGTGTTCTCTGGTTTCTCGATCTCCGCCGACGCCTGGTGCAGCACGTAGAACAACAGCGGCTCCAGCACGTCCGGGGCATCGCTCCAGCCATCGAAGTTGAAGGTCTGGAAACGCGAGAAGGTCAGCGTGTCTTCGACGTTGTCGAACAGATGGCCGAACTGACCCGCCTGTGTCCAGCGGTGCAGCCGTTCGCCCAGAGGGCCGAGGATGGAGGCGAAGTTGGTCAGCGTGCGAATTTCGAGCGGCAACTGGTATACGCGCTCGACGGCGGCATAGAGCGCCTTTTCATCCTCCGGCGTCAGCGCATACTTGCCCTGGGCTTCGATCAGGACCCGGGTGAACAGGTAGAGAAAATTCAGGTTCTCGTGTGTCGGCGCCAGCGAAAACGGATTGATGGTGAATCCGGGATTTTTGAGGCCGACATTTAGATACGTGCCGCCGAAGACACGCGTCAGGGTCTCATAGCTAGCGCCGAGGTCAAAGATGAAGGTCAGCGGACCGTATTTCTGGAGCGACTCCAGCAGGAAGTTCAGCAGGAAGCTTTTGCCGGAACCTGTCGCGCCGAGCAACAGGGTGTGCGCCACATCTCCTGAGTGGAGGTTGAAGTAATAGGGCGTCGCGTGCGCCGTTTCGAGAACGGCGAGATGTTCGCGTTCGAGATGCGGATTCCACTGCGATCCGGTATTGACGGTGAACAGAAACGACAGATCGGCATAGTTGGAATTCAGCGCCCACTGCTTGCGCAGATTGAACTGTTTGTTTCCTGGCACGGTGGCGAAGAAGGCATTCAGCAGGTTGTAGCGTTCTTCGTACAACAGGCCGTCATGCTGGGTGAAGAGCTTCTGAAACTCGGCCACGGCATGTTCGACCTTGGCGCGATCTTCGTCGTAAACCACGACCGTCAGCGTGAATTCGCCGAAGGATTTTCCCTCCATGCCGAGGGCGGTCAACGCCTCGCCCAGTTCCGCAACGGCGGCCTCTTTCGAGTCGTCCACCAGTTCGTCCCGTGGCCCCGTGCTTTGCCGGTCCTGCAGGTTCGAGAGAAAACTGGTCTTCGAGTTGTGGTAATGACGGCGGCGCTTATTGATTTCCTTGCGTGCATGGCTGTTGTCCACCGGATGCCATTCGGTGACGACATGGAAGTTGGCTGGGACATCGAGCAGCCCTTGCAATAGCAGGGGCCGCGTCTCGCTCGGCAGTTCTTTCAGCGTGAGCACACGGACATAGTCGTCATCCAAACACAGATGGCCGCGATGCGCTTCCAGCTCCGAATCGCACATCTGCCAGTCCAAATGCTGCATCCCGTGCAGTCTGCTCTGTTCAATCTTGAAGGGGCAGAAATTCACGAAACGCCGGACGAGCCGGAAGGTTTTCTCTGCCCCTAGCAGCTCGATCTCGGTGAGATCGCTGAGTTGCCCACTCAAACTCTGGACTTTCTGCTGTAAACGCATCCGGTCGCGTTCGATCTGCTCATACAACAGCGTGCGTTCTTTACTTGCGGACAAGAGCGCGCGCAAGTCCCGTAGGGACGAGCGTGGCGATTTCGGCAATTGCGCCAGTGCGTTCAACAGGCCAGTCCGGGCGTAGCTGCCGTCGACGAGGATGACCCAGAAAATCTCGATGGAGTACAGGCGGTCTGCTTTGGCCGCGAGAAAATCGGCACGCTGCTCCACCGCCGCGCGCACCAGCGGATTCGTGTACTCCGCGTGCGGAATGGTGGGCCGGTTGTGACGGAAGAGAATTTGATACAGCCGGGTCTTTTCATCGAGCGAGCGCAACGCCGCTTCGAGACGCTTCACCACATAATCCTGGCCTGCATGATCGAGGCCCTCGGCATCGATGCCGCCGATCTTCAGAGCACAGCCAAGGTCGCCGGATTTGGTCAGGAAGCAATGCTCGTCCCAGAAGCCGTGCAGGTTCACCTGAGCCATGAACGCTCCGGCTTCCTTCCAGTCCGTTGTTATGCTGTCAATCTTGAACATGGCGTTTCCTCACGGTGATTGCAGTTGCTTCCCACTGCATCGGGTCGTACCTTCTGCGGAACTTGGCCGAGTTGAAAAGAATCCTGAGAATCTCGACATCGTGCTTCGTCGCAATGCGTGCGATGACGACTCCGACGACGAACAGCAGAATTCCTCCCAATAGCGAATGCATCAGCGAGAAAACCGCCCCGCCCGCAATCAGCGCCACAAAGAATAGCCGCCGCTCCGTGCCCAGAATGGTCAGCGGGCGGTTCATCGCTTTGTGCGCTTTGTTCTGTCGTGAACTGCCCGCCGCCATTTGCCGACCTCCTTTCCGCTCATCCTGTTGTTGGTGGTTGCTACGGGAAGAGCCAGGCCATAAAGTTGACCGCGCCGATGGCCATGCCGATGCCGAACACGATCCCAGCCAGCATGCGCTTCGACTGGCCCTCGCCGTAAGCGAACATCAGGCCGCCGAGCACGATGGCGACCAGAGAAAGCCCGGTTGCAATCGGCCCGGTAAAGGCCTGCTCCAGAACGTTGACTGCGCTTTCCCACGGACTGCCGCCGCCCGCTTGCTGGGCAAATGCAGGCGTGGCGGCGACCAGCGCAGCCGCCGCCACGAGCATCGCTCTCTTTCGTGCGGAGAGGCTGGTCAGGAGTTTCTTGATACGAATGGACACGGTGGTTCTCCCTTCATTCACTCGATTTTTGCGGGGTCCAGTCAGGTGAACTCCGCGTCTGAGGTGAACGTAAGGGCGCCGGGCCAGGGGCAGGTCGGAAAACTTTTCCGTGCGATTTCCTAAAAGGAAATCGTGTGCTTAAATTTTTGTGATATGGAGGAGAACCCTTCAGGTGGAAGGGGTGTCGGAGACAGATCGCTACTAGACCATTACGCAGCGCCGGATGAGCGCATTGGCCTTCCATGAGGAGGCCGGTCAGTGTCAAGTGTTGTGTAGTTGGGGAGTCATACTATTTTTTACCTTCGCCCGGATAGCTAGAGTGTTTGGCCGGCGAGGAGCACAGTCAAGGCCGAGCGCAGCGAGTTCATCTTGAGCCTTGACTGCGGACGAGCCGGCGATATCAAAGTGCATCCGGGCGAAGGTAGTCGCGAATCAGGTCCTTTCTGGTGGAGTACGCCATTTGCGCTCGAGCTTTTCTGTCGCCACCCTTCCATCCGCACTCTGGTATGAGCGTTTGCTCGCTCGGTGCAAGTTGGGTGTTCTCGATTCAGCCGGTGCTGCCACCTGTTAGTGCGACCTTTCACTCGATCTTGCAGATGGAGTGTTGGGCCAGGCCAATGACGCAGTCACCGGAACTCGGCTTATGACGGCAAACCTCCGTAAATCTGGACTGAACTATGCCACTGCCGGCAGTGTGACCGGGCCATCGGGTCGTAGCGGCACATACATATCTCCGCTAACCCAGAGTCGATGCAGCAGGACGGCAAGCTTACGCGCGACTGCGATCACGGCGCGTTTCTTCCCGCGCTTGCCTCCGTGTTCCGCCAGCTTCATGCCCCAGCGGCGCAGGTCGCTGTCGACTCCCCACGGACCGAGCACATGATGTGCAGCCTGCACCAGGAGTGCTCGCAGGTACGGATCGCCCTCTTTACTAATGTGCATCTGCGGCTCGCTCTGTCCCGAGTTGCGTCTTCCAGGTTGGAGTCCCACGTAGCAGGCTGCATCCCGGCTCTTGCGGAAACGATAAGGATCTTCCAGTGTCAGCATGTAGGTGAGGGCGATCAGCGTTCCCACTCCCTTGATCTGCTTCAGCCGCTCGGCCTCCGGATATCTGTTCCGCGCCATAGACTCGAGCATCTGATCGTACTGGCAGATCCGTTCGCTGGCCGACTCTATCTGGTGCATCATCGGTTCCAGTGCATACTTCAACTCTGGACTCAGATCCTGAGCTGACTTCGGGTTCATCCCGCGCGCGTTGCATCCGCGGAGCCGTTCTCCGTAGGACTTCGTCAATCCTCTGGCCGCGTTGACCAGCATCGTCCGTGTACGGACCAGAGCGGCTCGCGCCCGGATCACTGTCAGATCCGCTTGTGCCTCGGCGCTGCGATGCTTCACTGGACACAACAGCTGTGGATCGATCCGTACCAGTCGCGCGAGCGTCATGGCGTCAAGCCGATCATCCTTCCGCCTGCTCTCTCCGATCAATCGCACGCTGCGTGCGTGCGCCACGATGGTCTCATGACCGAGCTCACTAAGCAGTCGGCTGACCCAGGGTGAATGCGTTCCGGTCTCCACTGCAATACGACTCCGGGGCATCGCTCCGAAAATCTCGTTGATGGCCTTGGGCGTCGTGCTCACCTTCTGCTCCAGCAGCACGTCCCCTGTCTCATCCAGCACGCAGTAAAAGCTCGACCTGTCGCCCAGATCCAGACCGACGGTTAGGCGCCCGTCATGCTTGTTGAGTGTCTCCTGCATCATCTTGGTGGTAAGCTTCTTCATCGCCGGTCTCCTTGTCTCCCGCGCTTCAAGCGCGTCGATAACTGGGAGCTTAACGCATCCCGCTGGAGACCGGCCTTCTCATCCCATCTGTTATCGCTAGCCGAGTTCTAACGCGCTCGTTGGAGCACGTCGCATTACTTGCTGCGATTGATAGCCGCGTACTATCCTCACAGAAGCAAAAAGTGGAGAAATGCGTGCCGAACTTGCAAGACCTACTTTCACGGGGGTATTTTCCAAAGGAACTCCCACCGCCGTTTACCACTGCGGGCTTCGCTTCACACATTTGTTCTGCTCCCCTCGCGGCTGACTTTGCCAAGACCCTTGCTAAGAAACCGAGATCCTCAAGGGCAGGCCGCTACTCGCTTGCTCGGGGGGGCCTTCTTCGTCGACCACTGAGCATCTGCCACCCCGTTGCCTATTTCCTCCTCTGTAAGGAGATTGTTGCCAGTTGGGAGCAGATCGCTCCATTGGTCGGAGGGACGCCCATATCGTCCACGCATCCGGAAAATAAAACCGCAGGACGAGCTATCGATGGCCATCTGCCACAACACGCGCGATCAGAGCAGGCGCGGCAAAAACGGCTAGGAAAGCGGTTTGTATTGCAGGCCGACGTGAGTCGATTCTATTCAAGCATCTACACTCACTCGATACCATGGGCGATGCACACGAAGACTACTGCAAAAGCGAACCGCTCAACGGCCCTCGTCGGTAATCGAATCGACGCGCTGGTGCGACTTGGACAGGATCAACAAACTATCGGCATTCCTATCGGGCCAGACACATCGCTTGTCATCGCCGAACTCATCATGCAGCGGTGTGACTCACATCTGGTAAGCCAAATAGCAGGTGTCCAGGGCTTTCGTTTCATAGACGACTTTGAACTCAGCTTTATGAGCCAAGCAGAGGCGGAGCAAGCCCATCACCAGTTAGAAGCTTGTCTATCCGATTACGAACTTGCTCTCAATCCTAAGAAGACCTCCATTCGTGAACTCCCGCTGCCATTGGAAGCTCCTTGGGCCACACAGTTGAAGCGAGCGAAGCCGCGCAAGGAAAAGAGGGCGCAGGCTGCCGATCTGGCCCTTCTTTTCGACACTGCTTTTGCACTTCATAGAGAGAACCCGGATGACCCGGTCTTGCAGTTTGCAATCTCATTGCTTCAATTTGAGACTATCCATCCAGAGAACTGGAGTCTCTTCCAAAGACTTGTGATGCTCTGTTCTCTTCCAGAGCCAGCGTGTTTTCCGGGCGCAATACGCCAGATAGTCCTCCGGATAAACGCCGGGCTCGTGGGCCTTATCCCGGAAGTAGCTGAAATTGCGAACTCGCTGATCGTCACACATTCGCCACTTCGACATTCCAGCGAGGTCGCCAACGCTGCCTATGCTTGTTTGGCATTAGGTCTGACACTTGGCGACGCAGCCGTAGCCGCCATCTCGAAATGCGATGATCCCGTGGTTGCACTTCTCGCGCTCGATTGCGAGGCGCGTAACTTGACGAATAAACCGCTCGACAAAACGCTATGGGCATCCCATATGAATACCGACGCGCTCTATGACGAGTATTGGTTACTGGCATATGAGGCGAATATCAAAGCTTGGTTGCCGAATCCGGGCGGCATAGACTTTGTTGCGACCGATCCGAACTTCTCTTTGTTAAAGGCTGCCGGGATCCGTTTCTATGAGAGCACGATCAATATGCCCGTCTCGCCAGCTGGAGCTGTAATCCCCACCGCTTCACAGACCTCAGGCGGATCAGAGATTGCTATCGTAGCTGGCACATCCCAAGCCACAGTCCCACCGGCTGAACCTGCTGCTCCGACGGATTCATCGGTTTCCGCATAATCAAAACGATCAAGGGGCGGAGCCGATCTGCATTCAAGCATCATCGCCAATGCACTCAGCATAAACGGATGGTTATGGGAACATGATCCAACACTTTTCATTGCACACTGGCACGGAGAGCGCACAGCATGGCATTCCCACAGTAATCAGCGAAACAGCCGCGTGCGGACACGAGTCAAGACATGATCACTCAAGATGGAACTCCGGCATGTCTTGACGCGGGCCGGAACGCGGCCAGAATCACGCAGCCGTGGGAATGCCACAGGAGAACCGCCGTGTGGCGATCCTCCCATGAATGCGCGTCATGCGGGCGCTGGCTGCCGCGTGGTAAGCATCGTCCATTTCCACTCCGAGATAGTTGCGCCCCGTCAGCAGCGCTGCCGCGCAGCTCGATGCCGAGCCGCAGAATGGATCGAGCACCAGCTCGTCCGGCAGCGTGAATGCGCGGACCAGTGGTGCCAATGAAACGACCGCTTTCTGCGTGGGATGGAGCGCATTGCCGGTATAGAAAAGCCGCTGCACATCCGGTAGCGGATTCTTCGGTAGCGGCGGTCTGCCTTTCGCCAGCAGATACGCCTGCTCGTGTTGACACTTCATAAACTTCGCGCTCGACGTGTAGCTCTTGCGAAATACCAAGTGCCCCACAGGATGAAACCCCGCGCTGCGCCATGCATCGAGAAAATCATCGGCGCGCGGCCAGCCATAGAAACAGACCATCAAGCGGTTCTGCTTCAGTACGCGGAATGCCTCGGCCATCGCGGGCATGAGCCAGTTACTGTCCCGGTCGTTCGGGAGGGTGCGGCCAGTCCGGTCGCGGTAGTTCACCAGATACGGCGGATCGGTGAGGATGAAATCGACGCTCTGTGCTGGCATACGGCGCATCGCTTCGATGCAGTCGCCGTGCAGGATGCAGTTGGTTGTGTGGTCCTCTGGTGTGCGGATTGTGGTGGTGGTTGTCATGGTTTCGATCTCCATTTTCTGCCCGTGTCTTCAAGCTCTCAGGGCACACTGGGCGAAGCCATGCAAGGGTCCCGGCTCCCAAGGCCAAAGGTCGCTTTTTGGGAGGGCAACCGAAAGAAATTTGTCCGTCGTTCTGTGCGGCAAATTTGTTTGGGGAGGAACCGGAAAAGCAGAGACCTGCCGTGCCGCAGGGCGTCGGGTTTTGACCCGCAGCAGTGCCTGAGAGCGTAAAAGACCCGGAAGGGCATGAGTGCCACTACTACACACACAATGCACAGAGACCCCTATGAACACTGCATTCTGTGGGCATGGCGACTCCTTGTTTGGATCATGCGACTGCACCAGAAACTGTGCAGATGTCCTTTTAGGAAATCTCGCGGAAAAATTTTCCTAGGAAAGTGTCTGGCAGCCGCCTACTCTGGGCACAAGGACGGAGCGCATTCGTCCGAAGGAGCCTCCATGCGCGATTCTTTCCCGGTAGCAGCTCAGTCCATATCAGGGCTACATCACGAACAGGCAGACCCGTTCGATCTCGGCGAGCGCCTCTTGACCGCGCGGGAAGTGGCAGCGCGGCTCGGCGTCTCCGAACGCTGGGTCCGCGATCATGCGTCCCGCAGAAATCCACGTATTCCTGCGATCAAGCTCGGGCCGCTGGTTCGATTCCGACAATTCGATATCGATGAGTTTGTGGCTACGCAATTCATTCACTTTTCAACTCGTATCAGAGGTAAGGTATGACTGACCTGCAATCCAGGTCCCAATCCAACTTTTAGGAGAAGACATGGCAAACCGTGGACAGCATGGCTCTGTTTCGATCAAGGGCGTGCGCGTCAAACAATGGGTCGGGCGCTATCGAACGTATTTTCTCGATCCCACTACTGGAGAGGAAAGGCACATCCACAAACGGGTGGTGCTCGGTAAGAAATCCGGCATGACCAAGTTCACTGCTGAGGAACGCCTGCGTCTCGTCATCGAACGAGAAACAAGCGAGCGTAAGAAGGTTCCGCTTGATCCAAACGTCACCTTCGGCTGGTATACGAGGAACCGCTATCTTGTGAATCACCGCAGCAGTTGGCGTCCAGCTACGCTTCACAGCACGACAAAACATCTGGAGCTTTACGTGCTCCCAACTCTGGGGGGCCGACCGCTCGGTGAAATTGAGCGGCACGAGTGTTCGCTACTGCTGGAGCGACTGGCTGCGAAATACTCCAAATCCGTTGTGGCGTATTGCAAGGTGCGGATGAAGAGCATTTTAGAAGAAGCGGTCGATGACGGTCACATCTCTCGAAACCCTATGCATAAGGTGAAGATGCCCCTCACGCGCCAGTCGAAAAAACCAATTCTGGCGAAAGAGGACGCGCAACTCCTGTTTGCAGCAATCAAGGAGGACAAACACAGGGCGCTTTTGGCAATCGGTTCGTTCTGTGCGATGCGAACCAGCGAGGTCTTTGGCCTCACCTGGGGCGCATATTTCGGCGACACGCTGCTGGTCAAAAGCACAGCATGGGAAGGTCAGTTCTTCGAGGACCGCACCAAGACCGACTCCAGTCGCGCATTGGTCACAGTTCCTGCAAGCGTCCGACCGTGGATAGAAATCTGGCGTCGGCAATGTCGGGTCACGTCAGCCGAAGCCCTGATGTTTCCCGCCATTCGCCGCAACAAGGAAAAGCGACAGGTTCCTATGCGTCCACGCAACTTTCTACAAGACACCATGAAACCGCTGGCAGTCAAATTGGGCATCGATCCGAGGCTGATCACCTTTCAGGTGCTGCGGCGTACCTTCGGCACGACCATGCAGAAGCACGGCACGATGAAGGATGTGCAGGCGCATCTGCGCCACGCCAGCATCACGACGACCGCCGACATCTATGTGCAGCAGATACCGGAAAGCGTGCGGGCAGCGGTCAATGCAACGACATGGGAGATACTCGGCGTGAGCGGGCAGGAACATACATCTGAAGTAGCGACGCAACTGTGCCCTACTGTGCCCCAGCTACCAGACTTGAGTGATGCTAAGCTATTGAAAGGATTGGTGGACGCGGGTGGAATCGAACCACCAACCTGTCGATTAAGAGTCGAATGCTCTGCCAGTTGAGCTACGCGTCCTAGGAAGGGTTATGCTGCGGCGGCGAGAGGGCGAAAACTGTTCCAATCCAATCGCAATCAACGCAAGAATATCATAGTCCGACGGGCTTCAGGATGACTGCCTGAAGTCTAGAAAGAAAATGCCAACCCGCCTGTTAGCAAACGCGGCGCCTGCGCGAAATAGAGTGTCTGGCCATCGGCCACATAAATCGGTCGATACCCCTGCGCCAGCATATTCTGCATGACAAATACCAACTCCAGTCTGTCTGGAGAGGAGTTCGAGGACCCGACGGGTTGATGAAGAATCAGGCTAAGAAAGGGCGAGTTCATTCCGGCATTGAATGGATCGACTGCTGTGATGGTCTCTTCCGGCTGCCAGCGATATCCTGCGTTCCAAGTGGTACCCGAACCGAGAATGCGTCCGCGCATACTGACGAGCACCGACTGGGTGCGGGTCGTAGCGACGCCCGACAGGGCATCGGCGAAGGAAGTCTGACTTGAAAAGTCCGTTCCAGACAACGCAATCGCCGGTCCCTCGGCGTACTCGACTGCCGTCCAAACGTTTCCTTTCATCCGGCGAGTGGCGAAGACGCGGAAACCGCCCCCTGAATAATTGGGTCCTACAGAACGAAACGCACCCGTAACCGGATCGAGAAGCACATCCCCGGAGGAGAATTCAGCTGCGCTGGCGTCGCCATAACCGTTCAGGACGGGGTCAACGAAATGATCATAAAAATACGCAGCCTCCAGTTGCACGCCGGCCAATTTCCGCTGGATCGAAAATTCCTGGTGCAGGGAATGCGTCAACCGCATTGTTCCATCCTGCATCGCCATGGCCGGCACCTCACCGGAGGAAGCCAGGTCGGTCAGTCCCTGCAGGTCGGTGC
>Ga0307372_10003643_pt1 | contig 24404 bp, 25 predicted proteins | sample OX1MG_FD_202533 | JGI IMG/M metagenome (GOLD analysis project Ga0307372, IMG submission 202533) | Soil microbial communities from Risofladan, Vaasa, Finland - OX-1 | ecosystem: Environmental > Terrestrial > Soil > Coastal area > Acid sulfate soil | place: Finland: Risofladan, Vaasa | collected...
GAGTTGGGAGGGAAGGGGTACGGACAGGTCAAGCTGGCCCTGCTCAACGAGATCCTCGGGGTGTCGAGCTGGGCGCCCATCGCCTTCGGTACCCAGGCTCCCGACACCGGGAACGCCGAGATCATCGCCCACTACGGGACCGAGGAGCAGAAGGCCAGGTACCTCCAGCCTCTTCTCGACGGGGAGGTGTTCTCGTGTTATTCGATGACCGAGCCCCAGGCCGGGTCGGACCCCCAACAGTTCACCACCCGCGCCGTGCGCGACGGGGACGAATGGGTGCTCGACGGATGGAAGTTCTTCTCCTCCAACGCCCGCACCTCGGCCTTCCTGATCGTGATGGCGATCACCGATCCGGAGGTGAGCGTCTACCAGGGTGCGTCGATGTTCCTGGTCCCGACGGACACACCCGGCGTGGATATGGTCCGACACGTCGGCCTGGCCGGGGAGCCCGAGGACGAAGGCATGCACGCGCTCATCCACTACGACAACGTCCGGGTCCCCGCCGACAGCCTCCTGGGCGGTGAGGGCCAGGCCTTTGCCATCGCCCAGACCAGGCTCGGGGGAGGCCGGGTGCATCACGCCATGCGATCGGTGGCCACCTGTCAGCGGGCCCTCGACCTCCTCTGCGAACGGGTGCTCAGTCGCGAGACCCAGGGGACCCTGCTGGCCCGCAAGGAGTTCATCCAGGGCGACATTGCCGACTCCTATGCCGAGCTGGCACAGTTCCGGTTGCTGGTGCTGTACACCGCCTGGGAGATCGACGAGTTGAAGGACTACCGTCGCACCCGCAAGAACATCGCCGCCATCAAGGCGCTCACCCCGAAGGTGGTGCACGACGCCGTGTGGCGGTCGATGCACGCCCACGGCGCCCTCGGGGTGTCCAACGAGATGCCGTTCGGGGACATGTGGATGACGGCTCCCATCATGAGCGTCGTCGACGGGCCGACGGAGGTCCACAAGGTGACCGTGGCGAGGGAGGTCCTAAAGGGCTACGAGCCCTCCCCCGGCCCGTGGCCGACGGCCCACCTGCCGGCACGGCGGGAGGCGGCCCGCGCCCAGCTGGCCGCCCGGCTCGAACACGTCGTCGGGAATTCGTGACACCGGTCTGATGCGGGCCGTCCGCTGCCTGCGTTACGGGCCGCCCTCTTCCATCTCGGTCGAGGAGGTGGAGGACCCGGTGCCGACCGACGGCCAGGTGGTGGTGGAGGTCGCCGCGGCGGCCGCCAACTTCCCCGACGTCCTGGTGGTGGCCGACCGCTACCAGGTCCATATCCCGGTCCCGTTCACCGTGGGCAGTGAGTTCGCCGGCATCGTCCGCTCCCTCGGCCCCGGCGTCCGCGGCGTGGCCGTGGGCGACCGGGTGACCGGCTCGGTCCTGTTCGGGGCGTTCGCCGAGCAGGTCGCCGTGGCCGCGTCCTCCCTCCAGCCGGTAGACCCGGCGATCGACCTGGCCACCGCGGCCGCCTCCGGCATCGCCCACCGCACCGCGTACCACGCCCTGCGGAGCGTGGCCCGGGTCGCACCGGGGGAGTGGGTGGTCGTGCTCGGTGCCGCCGGCGGCGTGGGTCTGGCGGCCGTCGGCCTGGGAGCGGCCCTCGGGGCCCGGGTGGTGGCCGCGGCCTCTACACCGAAGAAGCGCGATCTCTGCCTCGAGCACGGGGCCGTGGCGACCATCGGGTACCGCACCGAGGACCTGAAGGCCCGCATCAAGGAGATCACCGGGGCCGGCGCCCACGCGGTGATCGACCCGGTGGGCGGCCCCCGCGCCGAACAGGCGCTCCGGGCCACCCGGTGGGGTGGCCGGTTCGTCACCGTCGGCTTCGCCTCGGGGGAGATTCCCCGGATCCCCCTCAACCTGGTCCTGCTGAAGGGCGTGGTGGTGACCGGGTTCACCTTGGGGGGCTTGGCCCGGAACCAGCCCGAGGATGAGGCCCGCGACGTCGCCGAGCTGGCCGAGCTGGTCAGGAGCGGGCGGGCCAGGCCGTACATCTCGGCCACCTATCCGCTCGAAGGGGCCGGCCATGCCCTCGCCGACCTGGCCGACCGCCGGGCCGTGGGCAAGGTGCTGGTGGTGCCCGGGGACCTGACGGATGCCGATCCCCGGTAGCGTTGCCCGAGCGCCGGCCCGACCGTCCATCGGCCGGAGGGCCCGGTCGACCGACCGAGGGACCGAATCGACGAGGGAGCCCCACTGTGAAGCCATCGGGTGTTGAAGACGACCTGGCGACGGGGTCGCCCCAGGGGCGGCCGCGGCCGATCCGATAGTGCTACTCCTCCCGGATGCCGCGGGGCCGATGGACCCGGCCCCCACCACCCCGAGCCGTCCCCGGGGCTCGATCCGGCGGACATCCAGCATCGACACGGCGAGGCCGGACGGCCTCCGTGGTGAACTGGTCATCTCCGCTCGGGCCCGAGACCTCCGCACCGGTCCCGACGGGGCCGCCTCGGTCGTGGCCGAGGCCGAGTTGCGCGCCAGGGTCGACGGGAGGGATCGGACACTCCGCTTCCTGGACACGGTGCCGGCTCTCCGGTCACCGGATCTGCTGATCGGAGTCGTCGTCGGCCCCGGTTTCCGGGGCCGCCTGGCCGAGGCCGCGCCGGACGAAGTGGACGCCGGAACGCTGTTGCACCTGCTGTTGGACGATCTCCCCGGCGCCGTGTTGGTTTCGGGCTACGCCATGCAGCGGGGAGGGGCGCTCGACGGTCCCCGGCCGGAGGGTGCGGCCCCGGCCGGCCCGACCGCCGACTCCCCGGCGCGGGGCTTCCGGGACGACCTCTGCGCCGGCTGGGCGCGCGACGCGACGATGATGGTGACGATCCGCGGCAAGGGGGTGATCCCGCTGGCGATCGGGCCGCCGGCTCCGCGCCTCGAGCCCCCGGAGGACATCTGGGCATGGCACGACATGCCCGCGCTGGCCGCCCACGCCATGCGACGCCGGCGCCGGCTGGATGTCATCGGGACGGCAGATCGGGGGACATTGCGGGTCGACGCCCATTTCCGCGACAGCCACATGGACGAGGACGGCGCCGAGTCGGTCGTCCACGAGTACTCCGTCTCCGGTCGGGTCGACGCCACAGAGGGTCGGGTGGTCGAGATGGCCGCCGAGGCGCGGGTGCTGCCGTGGATGGAGTGCCCGGGAGCGGTGGCCAGCGCGGGCCGGCTGGTCGGGATGCGCCTGGCCGAGCTCCGGGCCCGGGTCAGGCGGGAGATGACCGGGGCATCCACGTGCACCCATCTGAACGACACCCTGCGCTCCCTCGGCGATGTCACCGCGCTGGGGTCGGTGCTCGGCGAGGGGAACTGACGTGTCCGAGCCGTCAGGATTGCGGAAGGTCCTCGAACTGGAGCCGGCCGGGGAAGGCCGGTTCCGGGCGCAGAACTTCGATACCGGGTTCGGCGGTGTCGTCTTCGGGGGCCAGCTGTTGGCCCAGACGATCGTCGCCGCCTCGACAGCCGATCCGTCCAAGGAGGTCAAGACGGTGCATACCGTATTCGCCCGCGGGGGGGCGATGGACCAGCCGCTCGAAATCGACGTCGAGCCGATGCACATCGGGAGGGCGCTGGCCAGCGCCACGGTGACCGTCCGACAGGGTGAACGGCTGTGCTCACGCGCTCTCGTCCTCCTGAGCGCGGCGGAACCCGATCTCATCCGCCACGGCGTGGATGCGCCCCCGGTCGGCGCACCGGAGGACGCCGCGCCCTCCACAGGAGGCCATGACTTCTGGGAGATCCGGGTGGTCGACGGCGTCGACCTGGCCGACCCTGGTTCCGTGGGTCCGGCCGAGCTCTTCGTGTGGAGCCGGTTCACCGGGGCCGCGGCGACCGGCGTGACCGGCCAGGCCCTGCTCGGCTACGCCACCGACGGCTTTCTCATCGGCACCGCCATGCGGCCCCACCCCGGCATCGGGCAGTCGATGTCCCACGTCTCCATCTCCACCAGTGTGTTGAGCCACACCCTCACGTTCCACGAGCCGGTCGATGCCGCCGCGTGGCATCTGCTGGCCCACCGCAGCCCTTATGCCGGCCGGGGCCGCTCGTACGGGTGTGCCGATGTGTTCACCGAGGACGGCCGCCTGGTTGCTTCCTTCGTCCAGGACAACATGATCCGGGCCTTCCCCGACGGGCAGCAGCCCGGGCCGGGCGGCCGATCGAGGTCCTGAGGCCGTCCCGAGTCCGGGTCAACCGATCGTCGGGCGGATCCTCTCCTGCAGGAAATTCACCACCGACTCGGAGAAGGCGTCGTTGCGGTCACCGGCGATCATGTGCGCCGCCCGCTCGACCCCGACCACGGTGGCGTCGGGGACTTTGGACAGGAGGTCGTCGACGCCCTCCTGGGTGACGACGTCGCTGAGGAGGCCCCGCACCAGCATGGTGGGGACCGAGATGTTGCTCATGGCCACATCGAGCAGCCCGGTCAGGCGATCCGGCACCACCTCGGTCCGCTCCTGTCGTATGAGCAGTGGGTCCCAGTGCCAGTACCAGCGGCCGTCGCGGTTGCGGAGCACCTTCATGAGTCCGGACGGGTTCACCCGCTTGGTCCGCTGGGGGGTGTAGGCGGCGATGGCCGCCGCCGCCTCTTCGAGGCTGTCGAACCCGTCGAGGCCCGACTGCATGAAGGTGGCGATGCGTTGGATCCCGGCCGGATTGGCCTTGGGGGTGATGTCCACCAGGACCAGGCCGCAGGAGACCGTGCGGTCGCTGGTGCCTTCGGCGAGCATGGCCGACATGCCACCGAGGGAGGCGCCGATCAGCACCGGCGGCTTCCGCAAGTGGTCGACGACCGCCAGGCAGTCCCCTCCGAAGGCAGTGAACGAGTAGTCGCCGTTGGGTGCCCAGTCGCTGTCCCCGTGGCCACGGAGGTCGAGGGCCACCGTCCGCCAGCCGTCGGCGGCCACCGTCTCGGCCGTCGATCCCCACGCGTACCGGGTCTGGCCGCCACCGTGGAGGAAGAGGACGGGCCAGGCATCGGGGTCGCCCCGCACATCCGCCACCAGGTGCACTCCCTCGAATCCCTCGAAGACCACTCGCTCGACGTCCATGGCCCCATCGTCCCATCTCCCGGCCGGTGGCCGGGCTTCGAGGCGCTCGATTGTCAAGAGCAGGCAGGGGGTGCAGAGTAGTGGCGAGGGATCCGGGGCCGGAGAGGAGTGGCGATGGCTGACCAGTCGAGTGGCGGACCCACTGTCACGGTTACCGCAGACGGGCCCTACGTCGTGGCCGGCGGCCTGCCCCTGACCCGGCGACGAATGGTCGAGTCGGAGCTCGGTGAGCCGATCGCCTGGCAGACCGTGGCCGAGCTGGAGGCAGCCGACACGGTGGCCCTGTGCCGATGTGGACAGTCCGCCAACAAGCCGTTCTGCGACGGATCCCATCTGACCGCCGGGTTCGACGGCACGGAGACGGCGGTGCCGTCGACGTATGAGGAGCGCCAATCGACCTATCAGGGCGTCGACATCGTGATGCGGGACGACCGGTCCATCTGCGAGCATGCCGGATTCTGCAGCAATCACCTGACCAACGTGTGGGAGATGGTGGCGGGCGCCGACACCGAGGACACTGTGAAGCGGGCGCAGCTGATGGCCATGATCGAACGGTGCCCGTCCGGGGCCCTCACCTACCGGCTGTCCGAAGAGGACGCCGACATCGAGCCCGAGTTGCGGGCGGGGATCGGGGTGGTCGATGACGGGCCACTTTCCGTCACCGGGGGTGTGACGGTGCGCCGTGCCGACGGGCAGCCGTTTGAGGTCCGGAACCGGGTCACTTTGTGCCGTTGCGGAGGCTCGGCGAACAAGCCCCTGTGTGACGGATCCCACAAGGAGAACGGCTTTACCGACTCGTAGCCGCCGGCCCATTAGCGTCCAGGGGATGCTCGACGATGCCCTGGTGGCCGAGTCCGTCCACGACACCGGTGTCCGCCGGCTGCAGCACGCCTATGCCGATGTGGTCAACAGGCGGGCCTGGCCCGAGCTGGACCAGCTGTTCCTCCCCGGAGCGCAGATCGTCATCGATCGCCGCACGGGGGAGCCTCTGGTACTCGTCGGCAGCGCCCAACTGGGCGAATTCGTCGGGACTTCCATCGCCCAGTACGAGTTCTTCGAATTCGTCATTCTCAACGCCCACATCGTGTTTCCCAACGGGGCCCTGGCCGGCACGGCGGTGAGCCGGCTGTTCATGAGCGAGCTCCGCCAACAGCGGGACAGTGGTCGCTGGACCACCGTCTTCGGCCTCTACCACGATCGCTATGTCCTCGAAGCCGGACGTTGGTGGTTCGCCGAGCGCCGGTACCACTCACTGGCCCGCAGCCATCAGGATCTCGAGGTCTTCCCTGTTCCGATCCACCCCGGCATCGACGTACCCGGGCCCAGCCTGTAGGGATCGACCGTTCGGGCCAGTGGCCCGAACGGCCCCGCGGCGCCTGCCCATCAGCCATCGGCACCTCACGGCATGGGAGCATCAGGGCATGCCGCTCTTGCTGGTCCGGCACGGGCATGCCGGGAGACGAAGCGCCTACGAGGGGGACGACCGGATGCGCCCCCTGTCCAAGAGGGGACTGGCTCAGGCCCAGACCCTGGTCCCCCTGCTGCGCGAGTACCGGCCCCAGCGGGTTCTGAGCAGCCCGTTCGTGCGGTGCTTCGAGACGGTCCGCCCCACTGCGGAGGCGTTGGGCCTCCCGGTCGAATCGATCGACGAGCTGGCCGAGGGGCACGGGGCCGAGGCGCTGCGACTGATGGAACGGATGGAGGGTGAGTCGGCCGTCTTGTGCACGCACGGGGATGTGGCCGCCGAGGCGCTCGACTCCCTGGCCGGGGAGCGAAGCCGCAAGGAGAAGCAGTCGATGCGCCTGCAGAAGGGTGATGTGTGGGTCATCCAGTCGACCGGCTCCTCGCTGGCCATCGTCACCCGAATCCGACCGCCCCGTAGTGCCGACGGGTGATCGGCCACCCCACCGCCCGGCGACGCCACCCCACCGGGGATGCCCCGGCCTAGGTGTCGCCGTCGAGGCCGGCCGGGCCGGACGCCGACAGGGCCACCCGACCCGGCCGCTACGCTGATGCGGCCATGAACGACCCCGATCGGTTCGATCCGGCCGCCTTCACGACGTTCCGGGTCCTGGATCGGTCGTTCGACGCAGCGACGAGGACCGCTTCGCTCCGCTACGCCTTCGACGACGGCCCCTGCTTCGTCGAGACGATCACCTTCGAGACAGCGACCGGGGCCTCGGTGCCCGTGGAACCGGTGGAGTTGGATGCAGCGCTCCTCCACCTGCACATCGCCGCGGGCACCAGCTACTACAAGGCGGCCGCTCCCCCCGTCGTGTCGGTGGAGTCCGGAGCGCTCAGCCCGAGCGAAGTGGCCTTCCACCAGCACCTGTACGACGACGGCCTCCGGGAGTTCGCAGTGGGGAACGGGCTCCCTGTGCCGCTCCCGGTATCGGTCTCGTCCGTGTCCTCCCGACCGGACCGGCCCGTCCCGAAGAACCGGCGGCGGCCGGGTGGGGTGGTGGTCCCGATCGGGGGCGGCAAGGACTCGATGGTGCTCATCGAGGCCCTGCGGCCGCTGGGCCCCCGACTCATGGCGGTCAATCCGCATCCGCTGGTCATCGATCTGGCCCGGCGCGCCGATCTCGAATTGCTGGTGGTGAGGCGGGAGCTCTCCCCGGACCTCTCCGTGCTCAACCGGACCGGGGCGCTGAACGGCCACGTGCCGGTCACGGCCATCGTCTCGCTCATCGCGGCGGTTGGGGCTGCGCTGTACGGCTATGGGACCATCGCCATGGCCATCGAGCGCTCGGCCAGTGAGGAGACGGCGCTGGTGCACGGCGTGCCGGTCAACCACCAGTACTCGAAGAGCCTCGACTTCGAGCGCCTGATGCGCGATCTGCTCGCAACCTCCATCGACCCGGGCCTCACCTATGGCTCCGCGCTCCGTCCGTACTCGGAGCTGGCCATCGCCCGTTCCTTCGCCGCGCTCACCGAGTACCACTCCACCTTCTGCAGTTGCAACACCGTGTTCCGCCAGTCCGCCGGTTCTGACGACCGTTGGTGCGGCGCGTGCGCCAAGTGCCGTTTCGTCGGCCTGATGCTGGCCCCGTTCATGGGCCGCGAGGCGTTGCGGACGGTCATCGGGCGCGACATGTTCGCCGATGCGGAGGAGATTCCGGGATTCGCCGCCCTGATGAGCGACGAGGACAAGCCGTTCGAGTGTGTCGGCGAGCGCCGCGAGTCGGCCGCCGCCCTCCGGATGCTGGCCGACCGTCCGGAATGGAAGACGTCGCCGGTGGTGGTCGCGCTCTCGGACCGGGCCCGGGCGATGGTGTCAGAGGCGGAGATCGATCTGCTGTTGACCCCGGACGCCGATCTGAGCTTCCCGGATCGGCGGGTGGCCGGGGCCGTGGAGCGCTTCCTCGCCGTGCGGTCGTGACCCTCGACGAGCTCTGCCGGCGACGGGCTGCCGTCTGGGGGCTCGGGCAGGAGGGGTTGGCCACCGCCGCCCTGCTGATCGGGCGGGGGGTGGTCCCGGTGCTGATCGACGATGACGTCGAGACCGCCTCGAAGAGGGCGTCGGCGCTGCCCGAAGGGGCTCCGGCGGTGGTCGCCCCGGCCTCCGCCCCCTGGTCGCAGATCGAAGCGGTGGTGCGGGCCCCCGGGGTGAGCCGGTACCGCCCGGAGCTGGCCGCGGCGGCCGAATCGGGCACGGTGGTGACCACCGCCATGGCGATGTGGTTGGAGGACTTCGCCGGGGCGCGGGTGGTGGCGATCACCGGCACCAAGGGGAAGAGCACCACCGCCGCGCTGACTGCCTCGATCCTGCGCCACGAGGGCATGCAGGTGGCCTTGATCGGGAACATCGGCGTACCCGTCGTCGACATGTACGACGGCCCGCCCGTCGATGCCTACGTGGTGGAGGTCTCCTCCTACCAGGCCGCCGACGTCACGGTGACGCCGGGGGTGTGCGTGCTGACCAGCCTGGCCCCGGACCATCTGGACTGGCATGGCGGCCAGGAGCGCTACTACCGGGACAAATTGCGGCTCATCGAGGCGGGCCCGCTCGGAGCGGTCGCCGTGAACGCGGCCAGCCCCGAGGCGGTGCGACGGACCGACGGCCACCCCGGCAGGACGCTGTTCGGCCCGGCGGGCCGGGTGCGGGTCGACCCGTCCGGGACGATCGAGGTCGACGGTGAGGGCGTGGTCGACTCGGGGAGGCTCCGCCTACCCGGACGCCACAACGTCTGGAACCTGTGCGGCGCCATCGCCGGGGCCACGCTGCTCGGCGGCCGGTGCCCTTCGCCCGGCTCGGTCGGGGACGCGGTGGACGCCTTCGAGGGGCTGCCGTCCCGGTGCCGGACCATCGGCCAGCGCGACGGCCTGACCTTCGTCGATGACGCCCTCGCCTCCAATCCGTTCGCCACCGTGACATCGGTCGAAGCCTTTCCCGGGCGCGAGCTGACTGTCATCCTGGGCGGCGCCGACCGGGGCATCGACATCCGACCGCTGGTCGAGGCGCTGGCCCGCCGGTCGCCGACCCCGAGGGTGATCGTGCTCCCCCCGGACGAACAGCGCCTGCGCGCCGCCTTCGGCCCGCCGACCGGACGGCCGCAGGCCGCAGTTCCGGTCAGAGAGGCGGGCGACATCGACGGGGCGGTCCGCTCCGCGGTGGAGTGGACGCCGGACGGCGGGGTGATCCTCTTCTCCCCGGCCGCACCCACCCCATCGGGCCAGGGCGGGTACGGGGAGCGCAGCCGCCGGTTCGCCGCGGCCTCGGGGGTGTCCGACCGGCCGGCCCCGCAGGGAGGGCCGCCGCAAGGGAGGGCTACAGGCGAAGATTGACAACGGGGGCCATCAACGGCCACGGTGGGGAGGAGAGCAGAGGTGTGCCGGCGTGACCCAGATCACCGTCATCGACGACGGCGTCCGAACCGTGGAGGCGACGCCCGACCCGATCCGGGGCACCTTCCTCGTCGATGCCGAACGGCTGCCCGACGCCCTCGGATGGGAGCTGAAGCCCGCCGGACTCTGCCGGCAGGATTCCTGCGTGCCCGTCGCCGACGCCGGCGGGCTGCGGGTGGGGGAGCAGCTCGATCTGACCGCGGTGGCGGAGGCCCTCGGGCGTCCGGTGGTGGTCGACGTGGTCGCCGGGGTGATGGCCGTGGCCCTGCCTGCGTCGCTCCGCCGGCAGGCCCTCGACGACCTGCGGGCCCCGGCCTTCCAACTGCCGGACCTCGACGGGAGCCTCCGTGGCCTCGACGAGTGGGCCGGGTCGAAGCGACTGCTCGTCACCTTCTCGAGCTGGTGCGGTTGCCGCTATGACCTGCCGGGATGGCAGGCCCTCCACGACGAGCTCGGCCCCCGGGGGTTCACGGTCATCGCCGTGGCCATCGACTACAGCGCCGATGACGTCCGGCCGTGGACGGCGGGGATCACCATGCCGGTCCTCTATGACCCCACCCATCTGCTCACCGAGCTGTACGCCATCTCCAACGTGCCCACGGTGGTGTGGATCGACGAGGAGGGCAGGATCGCCCGGCCCATCGGCGCCGCCCACGGCACCGACCTCTTCGCCGAGTTCACCGGCATCGAGGCCGGGCCCCATCTCGACGAGGTGCGCCGGTGGGTCGACGACGGCCTCGTGCCCATCAGCGGGCCGGAGGCCAGGGCGGCGGTGGACGACCTGACCGAGGACGAGGTCCTGGCCCGCCTCCACTTCCGGGTGGCCACCGAGGCCCACCGGGCCGGGAAGGACGAGGCCACCCGGCGCCATCTCAGCCTGGCCTCAGACCTCGCCCCGGACGACCTGACCATCTGGCGGGCCGGGATGCCCCTGGTCGGTGAGGACCCCTTTGGTGATGCCTTCTACGTCAGGTACGAGGAGTGGCGGAAGCGGGGAAGTCCCGCCCACGGATTGCCACCGGTCACCAGCACCAGCCCGGTCTGATCCCGCCGGCGCGGGGTACCGGTGACCTCGGCCCGGCTGTCGGGTCCGGCCAGGCGTTGCGCGCTACGGTGCGCACCGGGCACCCTTTGGCCCACCCGGCGGCGACGACGGCCCGCTCCGGTGAACCGTTCGACGACAGGGAGGAGCCCAGGTGGCAGACGACGTCCTGGACAAGATCATCGGCAAGCCGACCGGGACCACCGTGGTGACCGTGGAACGCGGACAGCTGGCCCTGTTCGCCGGCGCGGTCAAGGACCAGAGCCCGGTCTACCGTGATCCGAGGGCCGCGGCCGCGGCCGGGCTCGCCGGAATCCCCGCCCCTCCCACCTACCCGTTCGTCATGGAGAATTTCGGGGCCTATCCGGAACTGCAGACGGAGGAGGCGCCGACGGGGAACCCGATGGCAGAGGTCCTCGGCCCCCTGATGTCCGGCGGCGGGATCATCCTCCACGGCGAGCAGGAGTTCAACTACCACCGGCCGGTCGTGGCCGGTGACGTGCTGATCGGGCAGGGGACGGTGGTCGATGCCTACCGCAAGGAGTCGAAGGGGAAGACGATGACCTTCGTGGTGGTCGAGACGGCATGGAGCGATCGGGCCACCGGCGAGCCGGTCTGCACGTCGCGCATGAACATCATCCACCGGGTCTGATGCCCGACCCCGAGGCGGACGGCCCCGAGGCACCCCGGCCGGCACCAGTGCTGCGGCGGGTCGAGGGCGGGGTGGTGTGGATCACCCTCAACCGGCCGGAGGCAGGCAACGCCCTCGACGCCGACATGCGGGAGCAGATCATCGTCTGGCTCGAGGAGGCCTCGGCCGACCTGGCCGCCAGGGCCGTGGTGCTCACCGGGACCGGGGAGAAGGGATTCTGCACCGGAGCCGACCTGCGCTCGGCATCCGCCGACCCGACCCGGCCGGCCGGCGCCCCCCGACTGGCGGTGGGCGACGCGGCCCGCCAGATCCGCACCGGCTGGCAACGCCTGATCGCCGCCGTCCTCGACTGCGAGAAGCCGGTGGTGGCGGCGGTCAACGCCACCGCCGCCGGAGGTGGCATGCACCTTGCCCTGGCCTGCGACCTGGTCCTGGCCGCCGAGGAGGCGAAGTTCATCGAGGTGTTCGTGCGGCGGGGGATCGCCCCGGATGCGGGCGGAGCCTACCTGCTGGCCCGGCTGATCGGCCCCCAGCGGGCCAAGGAGCTCTTCTTCTTCGGGGACGATGTGCCGGCCCCGGAGGCCGAGCGCCTCGGCCTGGTCAACCGGGTGGTGCCGAGGGACGAGCTGGCCCCCCTCGCCGGCGCCTGGGCGGCCCGGCTCGCCTCGGGCCCGACCAAGGCCATCGGCATGGCCAAGTACCTGACCAACCGGGCCCTCGAGTCCGACCGGGCCACCGCCCTGTGGGACGAGGCCGTGGCCCAGGAGCTGATCACCGGGAGCGAGGACTGCGCCGAAGGGCTGGCGGCCTTCGCCGAGCGCCGGCCCCCGGTCTTCAAGGGCTGGTAGGGGCGGTCCCTGATCTAGAACCAGTTCTTGTTCTGGCCGTCCCGGATGCTAGAACTCCCCTTGTGATCCCGTTACTTCCGCCCGGAGAGCCTGACCGGTGTCGATAGGAATCCGCACCGAGCACCAGGAGTTGCGCCAGTCGGTCCGCCGGTGGGTCGAGTCCCACTGCCCCCCGGTGGTCACCCGCGGGGCACTCGACTCGCCGGACGACGTGCTCCCTCCCTTCTGGGGTGACCTCGGCGTCCGGGGCACCCTCGGCATCCATCTGCCCGAGGAGTTCGGTGGCCAGGGTGCCGGGTTCCTCGAGTTGGCGGTGGTGGCCGAAGAGCTCGGACGGGCAGCCGCCCCCGGTCCGTGGGCCACCTCGGCCCTGGTCGGGGCCGTCGTGTCGGGGTGGGGGAGCCCGGCCCAGGCCAAAGGGGTGCTCCCCGGCCTGGCCGACGGGTCCATTCCGGCCTCGCTGACCGTCCCGACCGGCGCCCCTGACGGTTCGCCGACGGCACCGGTCGGCCTGGACGGCCGGCGCAGCCGGGGCGGCACCGTGACCGTCGAGGGCTCGACAGGCCCCCTCCCCAACGGGGCCGTCGCCGCCCTGGTGCTGGTCCCGGTGCGGGTGGCCGGTTCGTTGGAGTGGGCCCTGGTCGAACGCAGTGAGGGCGTGGCCGTCGAGCCGCTGGCGAGCCTCGACCCGACCCGGCCGTCGGCGCGCTGGACGCTCGACCGGGTGGAGGTGCCGGAATCGGCGCTGCTGCCCGGCGCACCGACCGACCGCATCCGTGAGACCGCCCTGGTCGTGGCGGCGGCCGAAGCCGTCGGTGGGGCCCGCTGGTGCCTCGACACGGCCGCCGAGCACGCCCGGACCAGGCGCCAGTTCGGTCGTCCCATCGGCCAGTTCCAGGGTGTCAAGCACCGGTTGGCCGACCTGCTGGTCTCGGTCGAGCAGGCGGTGGCGGCCACCTGGGACGCGGCCAACGCGATGGACCAGGCCCGCCCGGCGCCGGCCGGTCCCCCCGGGCCCGGTCCCGCCGAGAGGTCCGCACCGGTCGGCCTGTCGGTGCAGCTGGCGGCGGCTCTGGCGCTCGACGGCTATGTCGAGGCGGCCAACGGGGCCATCCAGGTCCTCGGGGGCATGGGCTTCAGCTGGGAGCACGACGCACACATCCACCTGCGCCGGGCCACCACCCTGCGCCAGCTGGTCGGGGGGACGGCCCCTCTGAGGGCCGGGGCCGCCCGGGCGGCCCTCGGGGGCGGGCGCCGCCGGCTGACCGTCGACCTCCCGCCCGTTGCCGATGGGATCCGCCGGCGGTTGTCGCCGGTGATCGCCGCCGTCGCCGCCGTCGAGGACCCGTACGAGCGCCGGCGGGAGCTGGCCGACGCCGGGCTGCTGGCGCCGCACTGGCCGTCGCCGTGGGGTCGGGACGCCGGCGCCGTGGAGCAACTGGTGATCGACCAGCTCTGCGACGAGGCCGGCCTCCGCCGACCCAACCTGGCCGTGGCCGCCTGGGCGCTCCCGACGATCATGGCCCACGGGACCCCGGAGCAGGCCGAGCGCTGGGTGGCCCCCACCCTCCGCGGCGAGCTGCTCTGGTGCCAGCTGTTCAGCGAGCCGGGAGCAGGCTCCGACCTGGCCGCGCTGTCCACCCGGGCCACCCGGGTCGAGGGGGGGTGGACGCTCCACGGACAGAAGGTGTGGACGTCGGTGGCCGCCCGGGCCGACATGGGCATCTGCCTGGCCCGGACCGATCCGGACCTGCCCAAGCACCAGGGGATCACCTACTTCCTGGTGGACATGGGGTCCCCGGGCATCGACGTCCACCCCCTGCGGGAGATCACCGGCCACCAGCTGTTCAACCAGGTGTTCCTCGACGGGTGCTTCGTCCCCGATTCGTGCGTGGTGGGCGAAGTGGGCGGCGGCTGGAGGCTGGCCCGGACCACCCTGGCCAACGAGCGGGTGTCTCTGTCTTCGGACTCGGCCTTCGGTGGCGCGCTGGAGGGCGTGCTCGACCGGATCGCGGCCCGGGCCGAGCGGCAGGACCCGGTCACGCTCGACCGCCTCGGGTCCCTACTGGCGGAGGCCCAATCGCTGGCCCAGATGGGCGTGCGGGCCACCCTCCGGTCGGTCGGCGGCCTGCAGCCCGGGCCCGAATCGAGTGTCCGCAAGCTGCTCGGGGCCGAGTTCGAGCAGCGGGTGCACGAGTTCGGCCTCGACCTCTGTGGCCCTGAGGGTGCGCTCACCGAAGGCGAGGCCGAGGTCTCCGCCTACGGGATCCTGCAGAGCAAATGTCTGACCATCGCCGGCGGTACCAGCGAGGTGCAACGCAACGTCATCGGCGAACGGCTGCTCGGCCTGCCCCGCGATCCGGAGCCGGGCCGCTGACTGTGACAAGATCCCCTGAGACCGGTGCGCTCCCGGGGACCGGGGCGCCGAACGCACGGAGGCCTGATCGATGGGTGACCATGTGCTGTACTTCGAGGACGTCGCCGAGGGCGACGAGGCACCGGTGCGGACCCACGTCCTCAGCCGGACCGACCTGGTGGCCTACGCCGGCGCCTCCGGCGACTTCAATCCGATGCACCATGACGAGGTCAAGGCCAAGGCGGCCGGCCAGCCCAGCGTGTTCGGGCACGGCATGTTCTCGATGGGACTCCTCGGATCGGCCCTGACCGACTACGTCGGGGTCGGGCACGTCCGCCGCTTCCAGGTGCGCTTCGCCAAGCAGACCTGGCCGGACGAGGAGCTGCGCACGAAGATCGTGGTCACCGGCGCCCGGACCGAGGGCGGCGACCACCTTGTCGACCTCGACGTGCGGCTGCACAACGCCGACGGCGAGGAGAAGGTGGTCGGACAGGCGACCGCGGTCGTCCCGACCCGGGCCTGAGTGGCCGGATCCCGGATCCGTCTGGCCTAGGCGATGCTGAAGGGCGGCACCCCGGACGAGATGCCCTTGAACAGGCTCCCCTTGGCCTTGGCCAGCTCCTCCGGAGTCCACATGGAGTCACGATGGATCTCACCGACGACATGGTGGCCGCCCATGGCCCAGATGTCGCCGCCGTAGACGACGAAATTCTGCCCGCTGACATCGGCGGCCTCGTCCGAGGCCAGGAAGGCCACCAGCTGGGCGACGTTGCGGGGGTCGAATTTGTCGAAGCCCTCCTCGGACTTGGCCATCTCCCCGAACAGGTTCTCGGTCATCCGGGTGCGGGCCCGGGGTGAGATGGAGTTGACAGTGATCCCATAGCGCTCGAGCTCTCGGGCCAGTACCCAGGTCAGCGACGCGATCCCCCCCTTGGCCGCCGCGTAGTTGGCCTGGCCGGCGTTGCCGAAGAGACCGGACTCGGATGCGGTGTTGACGATCCGCCCGGTGAACTTCTCCCCGGCCTTGGCCCTGGCCCTCCAGTGGACGGCGGCATGGTGGGACGGCGCAAAGTGCCCCTTCAGGTGGACCCGAATGACGTCATCCCAGTCCGACTCCTCCATGTTGAAGCTCATCTTGTCGCGCAGGATGCCGGCATTGTTGACCAGAATGTCGAGCTGGCCGAAGGTGTCCACGGCCTGGGCGACGAGCTCCTTGGCCCCCTGCCACGAACTGACGTCGGATGCGTTGACCGCCCCGTCACTCCCGGCCGACTTGATCAGCTCCACCACTTCTTCGGCCGGGTGCTTGTCCCCGCCTTCCCCCTGTACCGAGGCGCCGACGTCGTTGACGATCACCTTCGCCCCCTCCGAGGCCAGGAGCAAGGCCTCCTCCCGGCCGATGCCGCGTCCTGCGCCGGTGACGATCGCAACCTTGCCGTCGAGCATTCCCATGATGTCCTCCTGTGTCGATCTCCTGTGGCCGGGCACGTTGCTGCCGCGACGGAACCGGGGAAGCATGGCCGAAATGCACCCCTTCCGGCAAGACAGGGCGGGTGACGGTCCCAGGAGCGACCCTGTCGCCCCGGTCGACGCCTGAATCGGGACGGGCCGATCGTGGGACGTCTAGGCGGGCTCCATGCCGAACCGGGCCATCAGCGCCCCCCGGGAGGCAGCGTGCGCTCCATCAGGGAGAAGTCGCGTCGTCCTGCTCGGCCAGCGCCTTGAAGAACATCACACTCCCGAGGGCGCGGTACTGCTTCGCCGCCTCGCCTGGTCCGATGACATCGGAAATCATGGCCCGACCTCCTGGCCAGATGCGAAGCCGGGCACCGCCGACCCGCCTGATCTCCGGCCGGCCCAGGCCGCGTCGGCCTCGGCTGGCAGTATGGCGGTCATGCAGCTCAAAGTCGTCCGCTACGAGGTATCCGACGAGGTCGCGACCATCACCCTCAACCGGCCCGACCGGCTGAACTCGTGGACCGGACGCATGCACGCGGAGTACCGGTGGGCGCTGGCCGAAGCCGACGGTGACCGCGGCGTGCGGGTCATCGTGGTCACCGGCGCCGGGCGCGCCTTCTGCGCCGGGGCGGACTTCCGCGCCCTGTCCGGCCACGTCGAGCGCGGGGCCTATGACCCCGGGACACCCGAGGACCTGGCCATGCCCGGATTCGGGGTCGACCCGCGGTTCGATGCCGACTTCGCCTACCACTTCGGACTCTCCAAGCCGGTGATCGCCGCCATCAACGGCCCGGCGGCCGGGGTGGGCTTCGTGCTGGCGTGCTTTTGCGACCTTCGCTTCGCCGCCGCCGGCGCCAAGCTGACCACCGCCCATGGCCGTCTCGGCCTGCCCGCCGAGTACGGGCTGTCCTGGCTCCTGCCCCGGTTGATCGGACTGACCCGGGCCAACGACCTCCTCCTCTCGAGCCGGGTCGTCCTGGCCGAGGAAGCAGAGACGATGGGCCTGGTGAACGGGACGGTCCCGCCCGCTCGGCTCATGGACCGGGTGACCGAGTACGCCGGGCTGTTGGCCGCCACCGTCTCCCCTTCCTCGTTGCGGGCCACCCGGCTCCAGGTCTATGCCGACCTGCACGGGGACGCCGCCGCCTCCGTCACACGGTCACGGCAACTGATGGAGGAGATGATGGAGGGCGCCGACTTCGCCGAGGGGGTCGCCGCCTTCGAGGAGAAGCGGACTCCCCGGTTCGCCGGCCTCGGGTCCGACCACCCGTGACCGTCACCGCCCCCGGCTCTCCCGGCACCCCGAAGCCGGCGGACGGGAGAATGGCGCAGTGAAGGCGATCCGCTACGACCGGCCGATCCCGCCTTCCCGGCGTCGCAGGTCGAGGTGCCCGAGCCGGGACTTCCGACCGGAGAATGGGCCCGGCTGGCGGTGACGGCCGGCGGGGTTCTACGGGAGCGACCTCCACCTGTTTTCGCCGGCCGCCAGCGGCTCGCCGACCCTCGTCTCGATCGGGACCTGCCAGTCATCTTGGGCCACGAGATCGCCGGCACGATCGTCGAGGTGGGCACCGATTGCCACTGGTCGACCGGCACCAGGCGCTTCCTGACCAGGCCTCGGGAGCTAGGGGCGAGCTACCGGGATGGGGCCGCTACCGGATGGTCCCGGACCTCCGGGAGGACCTCATCGGCGAAGCGGCGGATGCCGTCGATGGCGTCCCTGCCGGTCGACCAGGGCTTGACCAGGGCCCGAACCACGCCGGCGTCCGCGCACCGACGGAGGTCGTCGCGCCCGGCCCCGGCGCCCAGGGTGATCTCCACCGTGCCGGGCCGCCCTGCCTCCTGGCGGAGGTGCGCCATGCGGGAGGCGGCGGCGGGGATCTGCTCGACAGTGTGGTTCATGGGGATCCACCCGTCGCCGAGCAGGGCGGCTCTGCGCAGGGCGGCGGGGCCGTCACCGCCGATGTGGAGCGGAGGCCATGGGGACTGGGCCGGCTTGGGCTCGAACATCACCGGCGCGAAGTCGAAGAACTCACCGTGGTGCTCGACCACCGGCTCGCTCCACAGCCGCCGGCAGACGCCGATGGCCTCGTCGACCCGACGTCCCCGGCTGGCGAAGTCGAGCCCGACCGCCTCCCACTCCGCCTCTAGCCAGCTGGCCCCGATGCCAAACTCGACCCGGCCCGAAGAGATGATGTCCAGGGTGGTGACCGCCCTGGCCGCGATGAACGGGTGGCGCAGGCCGATGTTGTAGACGTGCGTCCCGAAGTGGATCCGATCGGTCTGCCCGGCCAGGAAGGCCAGATAGGTGAACACGTCGAACACCGGCACGTCGGGAGGGATCGGTGGGTGGTCGGATCCAGCGTACGGGCTGCCGGTAGCCTGCACCGGCAGTACGAGGTGTTCGGGCATCCACACCGACTCGTAGCCCAGCCGGTCGGCCTGGCGTGTGGCCTCGGCCCACAGGGCAGGCCGCAGCACGCCGAGCGAGATCCCGATCTTCACGGCGCTACCTCCCCGTCGGTAGTGGCGCCCGATCGGGCGGCCCGGGCGATCATAAGCCAGCGCGGGATCGCTGACAGCGAGGTCATACCACGAGCGACCAGGACGGTAGCATCGGCTGCAACGCTGGCCCAACCCGGCCCTTGCCGACCCCAACGCAGACCATCTCAGGTCGCCAACCGGAGGAACCGTCCATGCCCTTTCCCCCCGAGAGCGCCCGAGCCACGGTCGGGGACCAGTCGGCGCGCGGGTGGGGTTGATGGCTCCCGGCCGGGCCCGGGAGCGGCTGGCCGAGCTCGGACTGCAGCTGCACGGCCCGCACCCGCCGCACGATCCCCTCGACGCCGTGGTCGTGCACGGCGGCGTGGCCCGGACCTCGGGCCAGCTCCCGAGGATCGACGGAGCCCTCACCTGCTCGGGCGTGCTGGGCCGGACGGTGACGGTGGAGGAGGGCCGGGCGGCGGCCGAGGTGTGCGTGCTCAATGCCCTGTCGGTGTTGGAGGTGGCCCTCGGCACGCTCGACCGGGTGGAGCGGGTGCTCTCGGTCACCGGCTACGTGGCGTCCGACCCCGAATTCCATGGGCAGCCGGCAGTGATGGACGGAGCCAGCGCCGTCCTGTTCGACGTGTTCGGGGAGGCCGGACGCCACACCCGTTCGGCGATCGGCGTTGCCGCCCTGCCCCGGGGGGGAGCGGTGGAAATCGAGTTGACGGTGGCCGTCGCCCCCGACCCGGGCACAAGACAATGAGGGAGACCGGATATGGGTGAGCACGGAGCCGCGGTGGCCGCCGGGCAGGCGGCAACGGCCGAGGAGTTGCAGCGGATGGGCAGTGCCACCCTGGGGGAGTCGGGGGCACTGACCTCGCCTCCGCGGCTCCGGCCGGTCTGGCCGGGCGCCCGCCTGGCCGCTCCGGCCTTTCCGGTCCGGTGCACTCCGGGTGACAACCTGGCCCTGCACGTGGCCGTGGCCAGCGCCCCCGCCGGCAGCGCCCTGGTGGTGGACGTGGGCGAGGTGGCCGAGCGGGGCTACTGGGGCGAGGTGCTGACCACGGGCGCCCAGGCCCGGGGGCTGGCCGGGCTGGTCATCGACGGGGGGGTCCGCGACGTGGCCGCCCTCAGGTCCCATGGGTTCCCGGTGTTCTCCTCCCTGGTGGCCTTGCCGGGAGCGACCAAGCAGGCCCGGGGCAGTGTCGGCGCGCCCATCCGGTTCGCCGGGCTGCCGGTGGCCCTGGGCGACTGGGTGGTGGGGGACGTCGACGGCGTCGTCATCGTGCCCGGCGGCGAGCTCGATGCCGTCATCGCCGCCGCCCGGGCCCGGACCGCCAAGGAGGCCGGCTACTTCGAGGCACTGGGGGCGGGGGCCACGACCGTGGAGCTGCTCGGATTGGACACCTCGGTGGTGTCGGTGGACCCGGGGGTGCCCTGACCCGGCGTCCCGCGGGGCCGGCGGTTGTCAGGCTCCGACCGGGTGGGCCGGGGGACGGCCGGCCAGCACGTCGCAGACGGCCTGGCTGGCCATCTGGGCCATCGCCGTCCGGGTCTGGGTGGAGGCGCTGCCGATGTGGGGCAGCAGCACCGTCCGGGGGGCGGCCAGCAGTTCCGGAGCGACGGCCGGCTCAGCCGAGTAGACGTCGAGGCCGGCGGCGAACAGCTCGCCCTTCTCCAGGGCCCGGGCCAGCGCCGCCTCGTCGACCACTGCGCCCCGCGCCGTGTTTACCAATACCGCCGTCGGCTTCATGAGCCTGAGCTCGGCCGCCCCGATGAGGTGCCGGGTCGACGGGGTGAGCGGGACGTGCAGGCTCACGGTGTCCGATCGGGCCAGCAGGTCGGCGAGCTCGGCGACGTAGCCCGGCAGGCCGGTGTCCCTCCTGGCGTGGTGGAGGACTTCCATGTTGAATCCCTCGGCCCGGCGGGCGACGGCCCCGGCGATCCTCCCGTAGCCCACCAGGCCGAGGCAGGTGCCGTGCACGTCCCGCCCCAGATGGTCGGTGATGCCCCAGCCCTCCCAGCGGCCGGCCCGGAGGTCCGCCTCGGCATCCGAGGCGAGTCGTCCGGTGGCCAGGATCAGCAGGAAGGCCAGGTCGGCGGTGGTCTCGTCCAGCACCCCGGGGGTGTTGCAGACGGTGATGCCCAGCGCCGCCGCCTCCGCCACGTCCACATTGTCGTACCCGACGGCTGCCACGCTGACCACCCGGAGCCGGCCGGCCGCCCCCGCCCGCAGCACGGCGCCGTCGATCCGGTCGGTGAGCATGCAGAGGACGCCGTCGACCCCGGGGGCGAGGCCGACGAGGTCGGGATCGGCGCCACCGGCCCGGACCAGCTCATGGCCGGCAGCGAGGATGGGGTCGGTCCCACCCTCCGGCACGGGATGGGTGAGCAGGACGCGGGCCACTCAGTGGTGGGTGTAGTCGATGGGCCCCGCATCGGGCGTGCCGATGGCGAAGCAGAAGCAGTGGATGGCGGCGTTGTCGCTGACCGGGCGGAGGCTGTGGACGGCATCGGGCGGGATGTAGACCAGATCGCCCTGGGCGACGGGCCGGTCCTCGTCGGCGATGGTCATGATGCCCCGGCCGCGGAGCACGTAGTAGAACTCGTGGGTCGGGTGGGAGTGCGGCTCGACCCGGCCTCCCCCGGGGACCTCGAATTCGTTCACCAGCTCGAGGAAGCCCCCCTTGGTGGCGTCCCGCAGCTCCCGGGGGTTCACGATCCACCACACCGGGACCGTGCCGTTGTGCTCGACGACCGGCGCGGCATTCTCGATGTTCCGTACATCCATGGTCATGGCCGTGGCCACCTCCGTCGCTCGGCCCTCCCGGGCTCGGTCGGCACACTCGGTAGAGTGCATCCTGATATCGGTGTCAGGTTAGATCAGGCGTGAGGAGGAGGGCCGATGGGCGATCCCGTGGGCCGGACCGGTTCGGAGGCACTTGTCCCCGAGGACCTGTCGCCGAAGGGATGGGCTCCCTTCGGCTGGCTGCCGGTGCCGGACACCGACCCGGCGGACGGCAGAGGTCGGTTGTCCTTTGCCTGGGACGACGTACATGTGAACCTCATCGGCCACCGCCGCGACGAGGTCCCCGGGGTGGCCGGGGGGCTTCGCTGCGAGATCCTCTTCCGGCATGCAACCCACACCCAGGCGCTGGTGCCGCTCGACGTCCCCGCGGTGATCGTGGTTGCTCCGGACGCGGTGGGCTTCGGCGCTCCGGGTGATGTCGGGTCCATCCGGGCCTTCATGGTGCCCGTGCTCTCACCGATCGTGCTGCATCGGGGCACGTGGCACTGGGGTCCCTATCCAGTGGGGGCCGAGTCGGTCCAACTCTTCAACGTCCAGGGCCTGCGCTACCGGGAGGACAACGACAGCGTCGACCTGGCGGCCCGGGGCATGCCGGTGGACGTGCTGGTTGACTGAGCCGTGCCCCCGGCGTCCGGTGGCCGGTGGGCTCAGCGGCGCGCAGCGGGGAAGAGGGCGCGGTGGACCATGGTGGTGAGGGTGTCGAGGGCGGCGCTGTCGGTCGGTTGACCCATGAACTCCCGCATGAAATGGAAACGGTCGAGCATGGCGATGACCGCCATGCCTGCCACCTCGGGGTCGAGGCCGCCGGTCGGGCCGGCCGAGGCGATCCGGGACGCCATGGCGTCGATGTGGGCGGTCACCATCCGCCGGTTCTGGTCACCGACCACCGGGTCGATGGAGGCCAGTTCGGTCCACGACCGGAACAGGGGCGCATAGCGTGACCACAACGCCGAGTAGTCACCGATCCATTGGCGGAGGTTCTCCCAGCTCCCGATGTCGAGGGAGCTCCCGGCCTCGGTCACGGCGTAGAGGCTGGACGCCTCGCCGGTCGCCTCGATGGTGAGGGCCCGGATCAGGTCCTCCTTGTTCGAGAAGTAGAGGTAGAAGGTGCCGTGCGAGGTGTTGGCGATGTCGACGACGTCCTTCACCCGGGTGCTGTGGTACCCACGCTCGTCGATTGCCTCCATGGCGGCGTCCAGGAGGTTTCGCATCGTCTGGCGGCCCTGGCTGCGCAGCGACCGTTTGCTGGCGGGGACCCCGACTGCCGGGACGCCGTCCATGCGGTCGCCGTCCACCTTGTCAACGGGGCCGGGAGACGGCGGCGCAGCGCCCGACCTGGCTCCCGCCGGCCGCCGCGGCCGCCGGGGTCGTTCGGGACCCTTACCTGCGGTCTTCGCCATCGGAGGTGGATCGTACTCGTCCGTCGGACGCCCCTATCGGGGCGGTGGTCCGCCGGTTCGACTGGCGAGCATCCGTTCCATGGCTTCCTTGGCCCGGTCCGCCGGGCCCGAGAAGGCCACGGTGCCGTGCTCCAGGATCACCGCCTCCTGGGCCAGGGCCACGGCGCGGTCGACCTGCTGTTCGACCACCAACAGCGCCGTGCCGGCCTGGTTGATCCGTCGGAGGCCCTCGTACACCGTCTCGATGACCACCGGGGCCAACCCGAGCGAGAGCTCGTCGGCCACGAACACGTGGGGAGGAGCCACCAGCACCTTGGCCAGGGACAGCAGCCGCTGCTGGCCCCCCGAGAGTGTCCCCCCGCGTTGCCTGCGCCGCTCACCGAGCACGGGAAACCCGTCGTAGGCCCGGTCGAGGGCGTCGGCCACCGACTTGCGCCCGAGCCGTTGTCGGAAGACCAGCACCAGGTTCTCCTCCACGGTGAGATTGGCGAAGATCCCCCGGCCCTCGGGAACGTGGGCCATGCCGGCCCGGGCGATCCGGTAGGCGGATTGGCCGGTCACGTCCCTCCCGCCCATCCGGATGGTGCCGCCGGTGCTCGGCATCAGCCCGCTCACCACCCTGGCCACCGTGGACTTGCCGGCCCCGTTGGATCCGAGCAGGGCGGTGATGCCCCCAGAGGGCACGTGGAAGCTGATGTCGAAGAGGGCGCGGTAGGGGCCGTAGGCGGCACTCACGTGGTGGACCTCAAGCGCAGGCTCCGTGCCCGGGGCACCCGACCCGTTGCGTTCTGCCACCGACGGGGCGGCATCCCCGGTCATGCGCTCGTCCCGAGATAGGCGTCGCGCACCAGGGGGTCGGCCATGACCTCGTCGAAGGTGCCCTGGGCGACCATGGAGCCGAGGTCCATGACGATGGCCCGGTCCACCACCGCACCGACCATGGCCAGGTCGTGCTCCACCAACAGGACAGCCAACCCGCGCTCGTGCTGCAGGGCGCGCAAGACCTTGGCCAACTCCTGGGTCTCGTGGACATCGAGCCCCGAGGAGGGCTCGTCGGCCAGGAGTATCGACGGCTCCGCCACCAGCGCCCGGCCCAGCTCCACCAGGCGGCACGAGCCCAGGCCCAGGGCGCTGACCGAGTCGTCGGCCCGGTCGCCGATGCCGACCAGGTCGAGCACCTCCGCCACCCGGTGCAGTTCGTCGGCCGCCGGTCGGCTCCGGTTGCACAGGTCCCGCCACAGCCGGCCGTCTCCTCGCCGGGCCCGCTCGGCCACCAGGAGATGCTGGCGCACGGTCATGTCGGGGAAGACCTCGACCCGCTGGTAGGTGCGCCCGATGCCCAGACGGGCACGCTCGTAGACGGCCAGACGGTCGATCTCGGTGCCTGCGAGCTCGACCCTTCCGGTCTCGGGCCGGAGCTGGCCGCAGATGCAGTTGAACAGCGTCGTCTTGCCGGCGCCGTTG
>Ga0307372_10003646_pt1 | contig 24402 bp, 20 predicted proteins | sample OX1MG_FD_202533 | JGI IMG/M metagenome (GOLD analysis project Ga0307372, IMG submission 202533) | Soil microbial communities from Risofladan, Vaasa, Finland - OX-1 | ecosystem: Environmental > Terrestrial > Soil > Coastal area > Acid sulfate soil | place: Finland: Risofladan, Vaasa | collected...
GACCCGCCCATGCCGGCGGGTTCCCCCCGCCTACTGGAGCACGAAGCTCGTGAAGTAGACCGCGGACACCTGCTGGGCGCCTTCATTGGGTCCGAGCTCGTGCTGGAAGATCCGGAGGAGGTCCCGGCGCAGGGCGGCGCGCCCGGTGGCGGGGAGCAGCTCGGCGTAGGTGTCCCCGCCGAGGACGGAGACGGTCGAGCCGATCAGCTCGGGGGTCAGTTTGTCGACCTGCTTGGAGCTCGCGGCGACGGTCATCTGCATGCTGATCGCGACCTGCGCCAGATGGCCGTCGGCCAGGTTCGTCGTGATGCTGCCGAGGGGGACGATCACCCCCGCAGGCACCTTGGCGCCTGGCCGGTAATGGGGCTTGACGACCTTGCCCATCACGACCTTGCCGACGAGCAGCAGCACGAGGACCATGATGATCGGCTTGATCGGCTTCTTCTTCTTCGCCTTCTCGCCCTCGGCGGCCTTGGCGGCCTTGGCTGGCTTCGGCTCTTTGGGGGTCCTGGCCATCGCTTCCGGCTCTCAGCTGTTCAGGACCACGACGTCGACGCGGCGGTTCTTCGCCCGGTTCGCCACCGTGGTGTTCGGAACTTGGGGATGTGCCTGGCCGTACCCGACGGCCGCGAGCCGGTTCATCGGGATGCCGTCGGCGATGTTCATGCGATCCACGACGTTCGCCGCCCGGACCGCGGAGAGCTCCCAGTTGGAGGAGTAGGGCCCGCCGGTGACGGGCACGTTGTCAGTGAAGCCCTCCACTTCGAGGTTGTTGGGCTGCGAGCGGACCACACCCGCGATCGTGTCGATGACCCGGTTGCCGATGGCGTCGAAGCTCGCCGAGTCGGACTGGAAGAAGACCTGGTCCGCCAGGATCTGGACGACGGCGCCCTGATCGCTCACCGTCACCGAGGCGTCCTTCGCGAGGCCCGCCTTCGCGAGGGCGGCCTTCAACAGCGCGGCCGTCCGTGCTGCGGGCGTCATCGAGGCGAAGGAGGTGGGAGCGGGCGTCCCGGCGAGGACCGGGGTGGGGCTCGGGTTCGTGCCCGGGCGCGCGATGAGGCTCGCCTGCTGGAGCAGGCCGTTGCCGCCCTTCGTGGAGACCGGGGACGGATTGAAGGTCTGGGTCAGGCCCATCCGGAAGGCGATGAACTTCTTCTGGCTGATCGTGCTCATCGCGAACAACAAGATGAACAGCGCGAGGAGAAGCGTGATCATGTCGGCGTAGGTGAGCAGCCAGCGCTCGGTGTTCTCCGCCTCCGCGTGACCGCCACTCTTGTGGCGGCGCCGGGCGCTCACGCCGCAGCCTCCTTCGTCTCGGCCCCCGGTCGGCCGCTCGCCGCGAGGAAGGACTCCATCTTCGTGCGCACCGAGCGCGAGGACGCCCCGGACTGGATGCTGAGCAGCCCCTCGACCATCATGTTCTTGACGTGGACCTCCCGCTCGCTGGCCGTCTTCAGCTTGTTGGAGATGGGCAGCCAGACGAGGTTCGCGCTGAGCACCCCCCACAGGGTCGCGGTGAACGCCGCGCCGATGGCAGGCCCGAGGGATCCCGGGTCGCTGAGGCTCCCGAGGACGTGGACGAGGCCGAGGACCGTGCCGATGATCCCGAGGGTCGGTGCGAACCCGCCCATGTCGGCGAAGATCTTCGCCCCTTGGCGGTGCCGTGCCTCGGTGCTCGAGATCTCCGTCTCGAGCACCTCACGCATCTCCTCAGAGTTGGTGCCGTCCGCCGTGAGCTCGAGCCCCCTGCGCAGGAACGGGTCCTCGACGTTCTTGGCCTCCTTCTCGAGCGCCAGGATGCCGCTCGTCTTCGCCAAGGTGGCGAAGCGTGCCATCTCCGCGATCACGACGTCGGCGTCCGCGACGTTCGACTTGGTGGCCAGCTTGATCATGACCTTGATGCTCTTCAGGTCGCTCTTCATGTAGCCGGCCGTCGCGGCGAAGAACGTGCCGCCGAACACGAGGAGGAGCGGCGAGGGTTTGATCAGCACCGCCGGGTTCCCGCCGTCCATGAACATCGAGATGAACACACATCCGAGCGCGCCGCCGATACCGATCGCAGTCCAGTTGTCCTTCATGGCCGCTCACACTCGCTCTCCTGCTGCTCGTTCCCGACAAGACGGAGCGGCAGCGGCCCGTCGACGGGCGGGCCGACGCTCGGCGTCGCGATGGGCCGGTCGCCGCTCGCCATCGACTGCACGATCGCCCGGTCCTCGCGGTGCAGCCGGACCACCTCCTCGAGCGGCTCCTTGACGAGGTAGCTCGTGCCGTTGACGAGGGTCACGTGGGTCTCAGGCGCTCCTTCGACGCGTTCGATCAGGCCCGCGTTGATCGCGAAGGCCTCGCCCTTGACGGTGTGGAGGACGATCATGCCGGCCTCCGGACGGGCGGCCCGGCGCCGCGCGCGCTCGACGTGACACATCTGTGCCACAGGAGTCCCGCCTTCGCGCAAGGGGCCACCCGAATCGTTGTCATAGGGTGCACAACGACCGGGTACCTGGGAAATTTGAGCCGTCCGGACCAGCCAAAACGCGTCCGGCAGCTACCCCATCCTCAGGGGTGCGCAACCCGCTCGCGGGTCACGTGCGGCAGGCCGCAATCGGCCGCGCGAGCCGACCGCAGCCGGCCCGCGGCCGGATCAGTAGACCCAGACCTCGACGCCGACTGGGGCGAGGTTGTTCGCCCAGATCCAGTCGATCGCCTCGTTGCTCACCCGGACGCAGCCGTGGGAGACGGGCACCGGGGGGACGTAGCCGTCGCCGTGGAGCGCGAACCCGAGGTCGAAAAAGCGCGGTCGCCACAACGAGCCGAGCGAGTCGACGACCAGCCCGTCGACCGTGCGGTAGATGTGGAACACGCCGGTCGGCGTCGTCGCCACGTCCGTCACGCCGTCTTGGGTGTAGGTGTAGCCACCGCCAGTCGAGGTGTTCAGCACGTACTTGAGCGTGCCGTTGACCACGAACATCACGAGGTCGTGGTGGAGGTCCACCTCGATCACCTCACCGGAGGTGCTGCGCGGGTGCGGGACGACGCTGCTGTCGAGGGCGGAGGCGGTCTGCGCGCCGACGGCGCCGTTCGGCGGGAGGTTCGCCGCCTTCTGTAGCGCGTACACCGCCTGCTCGGTGCTGTCGCCGAAGTAGCCGTCCGGCGAGCCGACCCAGTAGCCGAGCGCGCCGAGAGCGCGCTGCAACGAGGTGACCGTCGCGCCCCTGTCGCCGGGCACGAGCGTGGACCCCGCCGGCAGCACGAACGGCGCGCGCGAGGTCACGAGCTCGACGACCGGAGCGCTCAGCCCGGCGAGGAAGCTCGGCGACGCCGCCACGGACGCCCGCACCACCACCTGGCCCGTGCGCCCGAACGACGTGCGGAGCACGGCCTGGCCGAGACGGTTCGTCGTCGCGCGGACGACGCCGACGAGCCGGCTCCCGACCTGCCGCTTGAGGGTGACCGTGCGACCGGCCACCGGCGGGACGACCGTGGCGATGATCTCCGCCTTCCGACCACGCTCGACGGCTGAGGCCACCAGGCTGAGGGTGACCGCCGACGCCTTCGGCGGCGTCCAAAGCGGCGTGGCGGACTGCGTGGTGACGTCGTAGCTGGCGAAGGTGAAACCGCTCGGGACGACCTCGTCGAAGGGCGCGCTCTGCCCCGCGCCGAGCACGGCCTGGCCGGTCGTCACGTCGGTCGTGCCGACACCGACGACGCTCCCCGACGAGTCGAGGAAGCTGAACACCACCTGCACCGCGGCGTCGGCCACCTTGTTCCGGTTCGTCACGCTTCCGACGATGTTCGTCGCGCCCGTGCCGTCGGTCGAAGTGCCGGTGACCGTCGCGCCGAACCGGTGGTTGCCGAGCGCGGCGGCCGGACGGGAGCTGACGCCCGTCACCACCGCCCGCGTGGTCCCTGCCGGGGCGGCGCCGACGAGCTCGAAGGCCGACACCTCGCCCGGGTTGACTGTGGCGAGCAGCGCGCGGCCGACGCCCTTGCCGAGCGCGGTCCCGGCGGCGTCCTCGAAGCGCACACCGACGCGCACGGCGTCGAGCGGAGCGGTCCCGGAGTTCTTCACCGCGCCGACCACGTGGACGGCGCCATCGGTGGTCGAGAACACCGACGAGGAGACGACCCGGAGCGCTGCGGCGACGTGCCCGATCGCCGCAGCGGCTGGCACCGCCGCCCCGATCACGACGAGCGAGGCGCCGAGCGCCACGCCGAGCAGTGCCCTCCTCGTCGACGCCACGTCCCACTCCCTCATGTCGGTGCCGGCGGCCGTGCACCGACGTGGTCGAGCTCGGCGCCGAGGGCGTCCCGCGGGTCCGCCTCCGGCCGGCCAGCTCGGCGCGCCCCACGGCGGGCACGGCACTGATGCGAGCACGCTGGCGACCTTTTCCTGGCCTTGGCGTGCACCAATCTAGCTCCGCCGACCCCGCGAACAGGCGCACCGTGCCCGACGTGGTGCGCTCTCCGCACCGCCAGACGCGCCATGGTCCTCGCAATCGCCGTGTCGGGACCGGTAGGGTTCGCAGCCAATGCGGTGGACACCTCGGTGCGCCGACCCCCACCGGAACGACCACCGCCCCCCGCGGTCGCTCCGTCGTTCCCCGCCCGGCGACGGTCGGGCCTCATCGGCCCGGCGCCCCAGGGCTGTTCGACCGGTTCTCGCCGGTGTCCTCGCCGGGCTCGGCGCCGGGCTCGCCGTGCCCGCCCTCCCGGCCCAGGCCGCTCGCGCCGGGATCGCCGCGGCCCGCTCAGGCTCGCCGGGCACGGGCTCGCTCGTGTCCCGCATCCGCGCCATCGGCGCGGAGCTAAGCACCGAGCAGGCCGCGGATCGCGCCGCGACGCAGCAGTACGCGAGCGCGGGGATAGCGCTCGGCGCGATCCGCACACGGGCGGCGGCGACCGACCGCGAGCTCCGCGCCGACACGCGCCGCGCGAAGTCGGCCGACCTCCGGCTGCGCAAGCTCGCCGTCGCCCTCTACGTCGGTGCGGAGACCGGCGCCTCGGGGGTGAGCGCCGACCTCGGGGCCGACGCCCAGTCCCTCCCGATGCGCCAGGTCTACGAGCGCGTCGTGACGAGCCGCCTCGACACGATCGTCACCGAGGTCCAAGACGCCGAGCACGCCCTCGAGCAGAGTCACGCCACGCTGCTCGCGGAGGAGTCGGCGGCAGCCCGACGCCTGCAAGCCGCGAAAGCCGCACATGGCACGGCGGTCGGGCGCGCCCTCGCGTACGAGCACACGCTCGGCCAGCTGCACCGCGAGCTGGCGCACGCCCGGGCGTCCCAGCGAGCCGCCCTCGAGCGACTGGCGGCGCGGGCCGAAGCCGCGGCGACCCCGACCGCCCCTGTGGCACCGGGCACCGCCGCGGCGAGCACCACCACCACCACCATCACGTCCGCCACCGGACCGACCCCCACCACGTCCACCACCGCCCCGACCACCACGGGCGCGGGAGCCGGCTCGTCGGCGAGCTCCGGCGGCATCGTCTTCCCCTTCCAGAACCCCTCGCTCGTCGTACCGCCGGGCGAGTGGACCCTCGACATGGGTGTCGACATCGGCACCATCGGCAGTGCCTGCGGCCCGGGCGTCGTCGAGGTGGCCATCGCCAGCGGCACGGTCACCCAGATCGGGATCTCCGGATTCGGCCCGGCGGCACCCGTCATCCGGGTGGACTCGGGCCCGCTCGCCGGGCGCGACGTCTACTACGGCCACGCGCTGCCCGCTCTCGTCAGCGTCGGCCAACACGTGCGCGCGGGCCAGCCGGTCGCCGACGTCGGCTGCGGCGACGTCGGCGAGTCGTCCACGCCGCACCTCGAGATCGGGATGAGCCCCCCCGGCGGCCCGGAGTTCCCCGCCTTCTACCAGACCTCGGGGGCCATGCTGCAGCTGCTGCTTGCCGCGTACCGCTGAACCGTCCGATCAGCCCCACCAGAAGGCGGTCGCTATCGCGGCGTAGAGACCGAGCAGGGTGACGCCCTCGAGCCACGTCGACTCGCCGTCGAACACGACGACGACGGTCACGACGACGGCGATGGCGAGCGACGCGACCAGCATCACCGGCATCACGAGGGTGAGCGTCGCTCCGCCGAGGACGTTCGACAGGAGGACGAGGACCGGGATCAACCCGAGCGCGATCTGCACCGGACTCTGCAAGATCACCGACATCGCGTAGTCGGCGCGGTCCTGCGCGGCGAGCTTGATCCCGACGACGTTCTCGACCGCGTTGCCGGCGATGGCGACGATGACGAGCCCGGCGAAGGCCTGCGAGACGTGCAGTGCCGACAGCGCCGGCGTGAGGGCGGCGACGAACCAGTCAGAGACGAACGCGGCCGCGACGCTCGAACCGAGCAGTGCCCACAGGACGAGCGCAAGGGGCCACCGAGGGCCGCCACCCGCCGCCTCGGGGTCCGCTGGCGCGACGGTGCCCGGCTTGAGCGAGGCAGGGATCGAGAGCACGAACACGATGAGCAAGATGACGGCGGCGACGTTGGAGAGCGCGTGCTCGTGGTGCGCGACGGCGATCCCGAGGTGGGACGAGAGCGTCGGCACGATGACGATCGACACCGCCAGCACGAGCAGGAGCACCGGCGTCCGCGCGGCCTCGGCGGTGAAGCGCTGCGTGCCGTGACGTAGGCCTCCGACGATGAAGGCGGCACCGAGCACGAGGAGCACGTTGGCGAGGATCGAGCCGACGAGGGCCGCCTGCACCACGCCGACGAGGCCGGCGCGAAGGGCGAAGATCCCGACGAACAGCTCGGGCAGGTTGCCGAGCGCGGACTGCACGACCCCGGTCGTCCCGGACCCGAGCCGGTCCCCGAGCCGGTCGACGCTGCGGCCGACGATCGCCGCCAGCACGCCGAGCCCTATGCCGGCGACCACGAACGGGACGATCCGCCCGGCGTGCACGTAGTGCGTCACGCCGGTCGCGCCGGTCAGCAGCGCGCCGGCGCCGAGCAGCCGCCGATCGCCGGGCAGCAGATGACGGCGCGCGCTGTCGACGGATCCCAAGCGTTTCCCCATGGGCCTCAGGCGCCTGGCAACACCAATGCTGCCAGGGCGGAAGATCCGTACGGTACCCCGCCTGGCGGGGTCGGCGGCGATCCGCCGCCGGGATCAGGCGCTGTCTAGGGCGATGCGGGCGAGCAGCTTCACGACGGGGAGGTCGTGCGCGACGCCGCTCACGACGGCGCCGACGGCGTTCGGCCCGGGGGCCGAGCCGCTCCTCGCGAGGTCGATCCGGATCCCGAGGAGATGGTCCGCAATCTCGCTGTCGGACATGCCGTACGAACGGAACGACCCAAGGCGCGCCAGGGCGAGCTTGCGGTAACGCTCGAAGACGTCCATCGCCGCGCCGTTGCGGATCGGCTGGGTGCGCAGCACGCCGAAGTCGAACTCCGCGACTGACTTGAGATGCGTGGCGACGAACGACCGGCCGTCGCCGCCGTCCGCCCACGCCAGGACGCGGTACAGGCCGAGGAACTCCCCCGGCTCGTCGAGCTCGCGAAGCGCCATCGCGTAGAAGCCGAGCGCCTCGGTGAGGCCGGCGAATCGGGTCTCGAACTGGACGAGCGAACGCTCTCCCTCGGAATAACGGAGGGCGACGGGGGCCCCGAGGCGCATCTCTGCCGCGAGCTCCTGCGCCTCGGGCAGCACGTCGGAGTACCACAGACCGGCGCTCGCGGCAGGGCCCGGAAGGAGCGATCCCGACGGGCGCCCGCCATCGGCGTACGCCTCGGCGCTCGGCCGGACGACGGTCGGCAGGTCATGGTCGAACGAGATGCAGTCGGCCAGGAACAAGACGTCGTCGATGGTGGGCGCCGGCCCGCCCCCGGGCCGGATCGGGACGAGTCCGGACCCGGGCGCGCGGTGGACCACCTCCCACTGCCCGTCGGCGTCGAACGACCTGATGCTGGCCGCGGACATCCCGAGGCACGCGATGAGAAACCGGCTGCTCTCGCCCTCGATCGGTTGAATAGGGGCGAGGCCGATCACCTGTGAGGGATCAGCCGCGAGAGGGCGGTCGACGCTGAGGAGCACACAGTGATGCTACGGTGCGCCCCCTTCGGAATCTTCCGACAGGCGCGTTAGCGCGAACGGTGGAACACCAGCAATGTAGCGGTATATCCGGCTGACCACTGAGCGTGGGCGTCCCGCTGCCGAGCACGGTTGGCGGGCGCCATGGCGCGGCGCTCTTTTGCACCGAACGGATGACTGGCAGCCGGTGCATTTGATTCATCAGCGGGATTCCTGTCTCTTGTCATTTGAGGATCTGCAGGGTGTCCATGCGTCCTCACCCAGCGGGGAGATCGGCGGCGATAGCGCTCTCGCCCCGGAAGGCCCTCCCCGCTCGGTCCTCGGTCGCGGGTCCCGGGCGACAGGCCGTGTCCAGCCGCGTCCCGGCTCGATCCCGCGCCTCGCGCATCCCAGCCAAGGCGAAGCGTCGGCGCGCGGTGGCCCGATCACCGCCTCCGGTCGCGGAGGTTCGCCGGCCGGGCTCTGTCATCATGGCGAGATGGTCGAGCTCACCGCGGCTGCGGGCAGGAGCCGACCTGCGAGCCCCGGCGCCTCGAGCGAGTGACGCTCGCAGCACCCGCCGGCGGCGGGTTCCAACCCGTCGAGGAGCGAGAGCACGGGGCGCTCGCCCGCTGGCGCGCCTGGCGACTCCACTGGTTCCCGACCGCCGTCGGCTGGGCGGTCGTCGGGGTCCTCGGCCTCGTCGCGCTGCTCCGCGTCGTGGACTGGGACGGGACGACGCTCCTTGCGGTCTGCAACTCGCTGAACGGGCTCTTCTATCTCCCCGTGTGGCTCGTGCTCTTCGTCGCGACAGCAGGCCGCCGCCCGATCCTCGTGCTCGGTGCCCTCGCGATCGTCGTCGCCCAGCTCGCGTTCGCAGCGCCCGAGCTGCTCGCGTCGCGCGCGGTGCCGGCGTGGGCGGGGGCCGCCCCGACGATCCGCTTGCTCGACGCCAACGTGGCCGCCGACGACGACGACACGGACATGGGCGGCTACGCCGCCGACATCGCCCGCTACCGCGCCGACCTCGTCACGTTCGAGGAGGCGACGACGTCCGACGACGCGGGCCTCAAGGCGGCCGGCGCCTTCGCGCACCTCCCCCACCGCTTCGTCGTCTCCCGCAACGATCCGTGGGGATTCCTCATCGCGAGCCGCTACCCGATGCGCGACGTCCACGTCGTCTACGACGGCCCCCATCCCTTCCTCGTCACCGCGACGCTGCTGCTGCCATCGGGCAACATCCGGCTCTGGGTCGTGCACGACTACGCGCCCGTCGCCTCGCTCGCGCTCTGGCGCCTCGAGCTCGGACGGATCGCCGGACTCGCCCGTTCGGGAGGAGCGAGCCGGCTGCTCGTCGCCGGCGACTTCAATGCGAGCTGGGGCAGCAAGGGGTTCTCGGAGATCCTCGGCGCCGGCCTCACCGACGCGGCGGCGGCCCGGGCGCGCCCGTTCGACATGACCTGGCCCCAAGCCAGGTGGTACCCGCCCCTCGTCCGCATCGACCACGTCCTCGTCGGTACCGGCCTCTCGGCCACACGGCTCAGCGCTGCCACGGGTCCGGGAAGCGACCACCACGAGCTCGTCGCGTCGATCGCCGTCGAGCGCAGCGGGCACGGCGGCTGACCGAGCTGGTCCACGCCTCCCGGCGCTCGGGCCCACCCTCGCGTCGACCGGACGGGACTCGTCGGCGGGCCGGCACGGAGCGCGCGCCGCCGAGGGGGCCGTGCTCGCACGGCGGCACCGTGGCAGGCCAGAGTGGTCCGGACGCGAACGGAAGGATGGACCAGCGCGATCGCGACGGCTCTCGTCAACGGCATCAGCGTCGACTACGGCGACGACGGCGTGGGCGAGCCCCTCGTCCTCGTCCAAGGCCACCCGTTCGACCGGTCGATGTGGCGGCCGCAGGTGGACGGGCTCTCGGGCGCTAGGTGGCGGGTGATCACGCCCGACCTGCGTGGCTACGGACGCAGCAGCGTCGTGGCGGGCAAGACGCCGCTCGGCACCTTCGCCGGCGACATCGTGGCCCTGCTCGACCAGCTCGGGATCGAGCGGTTCGCGCTCGGTGGGCTCTCGATGGGCGGCCAGATCGTGATGGAGCTCTACCGCCTCCGTCCGAAGCGCGTCAGCCGGCTCGTGCTGGCCGACACCTCCGCCGCCGCCGAGACGCCCGACGGCCGACAGCACCGCTACGACCTGGCCGACCGCCTGTCCCGCGAAGGCAAGGAGGTCTACGCGCGAGAGGTGCTCCCGATGATGATCTGGTCCGCCAACATCGAGGCGCTGCCCGACGTCGCCGGCGGCCTGCTCACGATGATGTGCTCCGCGCCGGCCGAGGGCGCGGCCGCGGCGCTCCGGGGGCGTGCCGAGCGCCCCGACCACCGCCCGCTGCTGCGGCAGGTGTCGGTGCCGACCCTCGTCGTCGTCGGTCGCCACGACCAGTTCACCCCGGTGCGCGACGCCGAGGCGCTGCAGCGCGCGATCCCCCGCGCAGAGGTCGTCGTGATCGACGGCGCCGCGCGTCTGCCAAACCTGGAGCGTCCCGGCGAGTTCAACGCCGCGCTCGCACGGTTCCTCCGCGGTCGAGGCACCGGCGCCGCGGCGCCGGCGCCGGAGTGATCACCGTCGTCGCGGGCCCACGCGCCACCTGCCTAGCGCGTGCTCAGAACGTCCAGACCACGACGACCTGACCGCGTCCCGCACTCCCGCCCCCCGACGGTAGGTCGCGAGCGCGTTGGCATTCTCCTCGTCGGTGAGCACCCACTCCCGTGCCAGCTGCGCTCGCGGGCGATCGCTCCGAGGCGCTCGACCAGGGCGCGACCGACGCCCCGGCGGCGGAAGGCCCCGTCGACGGCGAGCTCGTAGATGAACATCTCCGTCCCCTTGTCCCGATGGGTCACCTCGACCCCGCTCACGAAGCCGGCAGGGCGGCCATCCTCGTAGACGACGAGAAGGTGATGACCGTCGTCGCCGAGGAAGGGCCGGGTCGCGGCGGCGCTCGCAGGCCGTCGAAGAGGTGCGAGGCCGCGAGCACCTGATCCTCGTCACCGCGACCGAGCGCCCTGGCCTCCATGAGCCGATGCTCCCAGGCGTCTCGCCCAGGGCGCCACCATGGAGGGCGCGTCTCCACAAAAGCGGACAATAGCTGTCCACGAGCGAGCGCATACTGGCCTGCGTCCGCATCGCGACAAGGAGGGACCCATGCCCGGAAACGTGCCGCCGGTCGACGACGAGCGGGCCGGCCTGCTCGACTACCTCTCCCAGCAACGCTACGTGCTGCGACTCTCGGCCTTCGGGCTCAGCGGCGAGCAGGCCCGAGCCACGCCAACCTGCTCCACGCTCAGCATCGGCGGCCTGCTCAAGTACTGCGCCGCCACCGAGGACGGCTGGATCGACATCGTCCTCCAGCGCACGAGCAGCCCGGCCGAGGAGCGCTTCGAGGACTACGTGGCCAACTTCCGCCTCGCCGAGGACGAGACGCTGGCCGACGTGCTCGAGCGCTACGACGCCGTCGCGGCGCGGACCGCCTCGGTCGTCGCCGGCATCGCCGACCTCGGCCACCCGGTGCCGGTGCCGAAGGGCGTGCCGTGGTTTCCGAGCGAAGTCGACGCCTGGTCGCTCCGCTGGGTGCTCCTCCACCTCATCGAGGAGACTGCCCGGCATGCGGGCCACGCCGACATCACCAGAGAGTCCGTCGACGGTGCGACGGCATCCCCCTGATGGCCGCCGCGGAAGGCTGGCCGGCGAGCCCGTGGTTGCAGCCCTGGAAGCCGGCTTGAGGACGGCCGCGGCGCGAGCGGCGGCCCGGCCGCTGCGACGACGGGTCACCGGGGAGCGGCAGCGCTCGTCTACGCCGCGGCGTGCGGGCTGCGAGGACGCCGGGAGCGGGCGCCGGCGCGCTGGCGCGAGGCCCCGCCTCTGCGGCTGCTCGCGCCCTTCGGTGCGCGGGTGCGCCCCTGCTCGGGACGGGCCGCTACGAGGCGTTGCCGAATCGGCTGAGCGGCCTGCGGCGGCGGTGGCGTCACGCGATGCTCGACGGTCGGTGCGACGACGCCAGTCGGCATCTTGAGACGCTGCTGGATGTCGCGCACGGCGCGCTCTTGCTCACGCGTCACGAGTGACACGACGATCCCCGTGGCGCCGGCGCGCCCGGTCCGCCCGGAGCGGTGCACGTAGGTGGTCTCGTCCTCCGGCGGATCGAAGTGCACGACGCAAGAGACGTCGTCGACGTGGATGCCACGCGCCGCGACGTCGGTGCCGACGAGCACCTGGACCTGGCGGGCCTGGAAGGCGGCGAGCGCACGGTCGCGTTGCACCTGGGTACGGTCACCGTGGAGCGGAGCCGTCGCGATCCCGGCCTGGCTGAGCTGACGGGCGAGGCGGTCGACCCCGCGCTTGGTCCTGCAGAAGACGATCGCGGAGGGGTGCGTACGGACCAGGTCCGCAGTGAGCGCCGCGCGGTCGTGCGTCTCCGTGCGCCAGAAGTGGTGCGTACGTGAGCCCATCGCGTCCGTCGGAGCGTCGAGCACGTGACGCGTCGGCCGCCGCTGGTAGCGGTCCACGAGCCGCTGGACGTCGCCTTCGAGCGTCGCGGAGAACAGGAGCGTCTGGCGATCGGCCCCGACGCGGTCGAGGAGACGCCGGACGACCGGCAAGAACCCCATGTCCGCCATGCGGTCCGCCTCGTCGACCACGACGATGTCGACGTCGCCGAGCACGAGCGCGCCGCGCTCGAGGAGGTCGCTGAGGCGCCCAGGGCACGCCACGGCAACCTCCACGCCCTTGCGGAGCGCGTCGAGCTGCTTGCCGAAACCGACCCCGCCGTAGAAGGTGGCGACACGAACTCCACGCTCGGCGCCGAGATACGCGAGCTCGGTCGCGATCTGCGCCGCGAGCTCGCGAGTCGGCACGAGCACGAGGGCACGCGGGTGACGCGGCCGGGCGCGCTGCACGCGAGCGACGAGCGGGATGCCGAACGCGAGCGTCTTGCCGGACCCCGTCGGCGCCTGCGCGCACACGTCCCCGCCGCGCAACGACTCCTCGAGGGTGGCGGCCTGGATCGGGTAAGGGTCCGTGATGCCGCGCTCGACGAGGCGCGCGGTCAGATCGCTCGGCACGCCGAGGGAAACAAAGCTGGAAGACAACTGGTAGCTCCGGAGGTAGGGCGCGAGTGCGCCGGTGAACGGGGGCGACAGCCCCGATATGTACCTCCGGTTGGACCGGCTGGGCCGGGCACTGTGTCGCGGCAGCGGAGGCGTCGCCGGTCACGAGGTCCGGCAGCTCACCAGCACGAGGCGGGTGGCGCACCGACCGAGGTGACGATCGATGTGAGGCGAGCGTACCAGCCACCGACCCTCGCGCCGGCCACCCTCGCGCCGCGACCTGACGGCACACGCGCCGACGGCGTCCCCGGCGCGCGCCGTGACGGCATGTCGAGCGGCCCGCCCCGGAGCAGTTCCGGCGGAGCTCCGGCCAGGTCACCCCCGCTGCGAGCGGCGCAACGCAACGGCGCGCGTCCGCCGGAGCGGCCCAGCCCGCCGCCGCGGCGCCGTCCGCCTGATCGCGCCATCATGGTCAGGCAAACGGACGACCGACGGCAGAACCAAAAGGTGGTGGACCGGAATGGGATCGCTCGATCACGGCGCGAACGGTGACGTGAGCCCGATGGTTGCCAGGCGAATACTGATCAGCTGGTCGCTGGTCGGCGCCTTCGCCGTCGTCCTCGCCGCCGGCTACATCTTGCGATGGCACTGGACGGGCTTCCAGCAGCACCGCCAGTTGTGGGACCTGCTCCACCTGATCGTGCTGCCCCTCGTGCTGGCGACGCTGCCGCTCTGGTTCCGCACCCGCGCCCGGTGGCACGTGCAGTGGCGGTTCGTGTTCGCCGCCGTGCTGGCCGCCTTCGTCGTCCTCGTCATCGGCGGGTACGCGCTCGGCTGGACGTGGACGGGGTTCCAGGGCAACACCTTGTGGGACTGGCTCGAGCTGCTGGCGCTACCGGTCGTGGTGGCGCTGCTGCCGTTGTGGTTCGAGACCCACCGACGGCTCGAGGCGCGTTGGCGGATCGCCTTCGCGCTCGTCGCCTCGACGTTCGTCGTGATCGTCGTCGGTGGCTACGCCCTCGACTGGACCTGGACGGGCTTCGAGGGAAACACGCTGCTCCAGTGGATGCGGTTGCTGTTCATGCCGTTCATCCTGCCGGCGTCGATCGCCTGGTTCTCGACGCGGGCGGAGCTCGAGTCGCCGGAGTCCCGTCCGCCGGAACACCGGCCCGCGACCGCGGTGCGCGCGCCGGTTGCGCGACAAGCTCCGGAGGGATCGGCAGCCGGGCCGGCCGCGCTCCGCTAGACCCAGCCGCTCCGACCGAAGCGCGCTCGACTGGTCCTCGGCGAGTCGGACCGACCGTAGGAGCCCCGCCAACACCGGAACCGCCACCCGAGGCCCCAACCCTCGAGGCGCTCCGAGGGTCACGAGCAGCTCCGAGGACGCGCCAGCGGAGGCCGTCGCCGAGCGGCACACGGGCGCCCGCGAGCACACGTGCGCCGGGGCGTGCCTAGCCCGTAGCCTGCGACCGGAGATGCTGCGTCGACTCGATCCGCTCGACCGCCGGGTCTTAGCGCTCGCCCTGCCCGCTCTCGGCGCGCTCGTGGTCGAGCCCCTCTACAACCTCACCGACTCGGCGATCGTCGGGCACCTCGGCTCGACACCGCTCGGCGCGCTCGCCATCTCGACGGCCGGCCTGAACGTCCTCGGCTGGGCAGCGGGATTCCTTGAGATGGCGACGGTCTCAGCAGTGGCGTTCCGGCGCTCTGCAGGCGACGAGCTGGGCGCTGGCCGTGCCACCGGCGCTTCGTACCTGCTGTCGGGGGTCGGCGGGGGGCTCCTCGCAGTGCTGCTGGAGCTCATCGCACCCCTGCTCGTCACGCTGCTCGGCGGCCACTCCCGGGCCGTGCACGCCGACGCCGTGCTGTACCTGCGCATCGCCGCCGTCGGGATGATTCCCCTCCTCGTGGCGCTAGCAGGCAGCGGACACCTCATCGGGCTCGCCGACACGCGGCGGCCCTTCCTGATCGCGCTGGCCTCGAACGTGGTCAACGTGACGCTCGAGATCGTGTTCGTCTACGTCCTCCACCTCGGTCTCGCCGGTTCCGCCTGGGGCACGGTGGTGGCCCAGGTCACCGCCGCCGGCCTGTTCGTGGGGTGCTCGCTGAAAGCCCGGATCCGGCCTCGCCGACCCTCGACGGCGGAGATCCGGGAGCTCCTGCGCGCCGGCGTCCCGCTCACGATCCGCACGGTCGCGCTCGGTTCTGCCCTCCTCGCTACGACCGCGATCGCGGCACGCCTCGGCACCGCGCCGCTCGGCGGACACCAGATTGCGATGCAGGTCTGGACGATGTTGGCCCTCACCCTCGATGCGCTCGCCGTGCCGGCGCAGGTGTTCGTGAGCGAGGCGCTCGGCACCTCCGATCTCGGAGCTGCTCGGGCGATCGGCCGGCGCACCCTGCGGATGGGTGTGCTTCTCGGCTCGCTGATCGGCCTCCTTACCGTCGCGCTGTCGGGTGTGCTGCCGCGCATCTTCTCGCCCGACGCGGCGGTCCAGCACCAGGCGATGCTGGCGCTGCTGGTCTGCGGCGCCCAGCAGCCCCTCGCCGCCGGGGCGTTCGTGCTCGACGGGCTCATCCTCGGCGCCGCCGAGTACGCGACGATGCGTCGGGCCATGCTCCTCGCGCTCATCGCGTTCGCCCCGCTGGCGGTGGTCACGATCGAGGTCCCGGGCGTCGGGATCAGCGGCGTCTGGGCCGCGATGCTGTGCTGGCTCGCGGCGCGCACGCTGCTGCTCGGCCGGCGGTGGCGTTCCCTCGTGAGGGGCCCGATCGCAGCGCTGCCCTGAACCCGCCGACCCGTCGCCACCTCCCGCCGTCACGCTCGACACCCCGGACACGCCCAGGCCGGCCTCAGTCGCCGGCGGTGTAGCGGAGGGAGCCGCCCTCGATGAACTGAGGTATCGGCTTTGCCTGCTCGCGGAGCGCGGCGACGTAGTCGCGCCGGTGGCTCGCCGCGTCGAGCACCGCGACGACCCTCCCGTCCCCGCCGTAAATGAGCATCGCGCCGTAGATCACGAAGAGCGCGTCCGTGTCCTCGTCGTTGTGTCGGCGACCTTCAAGGTGTGCGTCGATCCCGGGGGCTCGTAGAGGTAGGAGCCCGCGACGCTCGGCGGCGACTCCGGGTACTCCAGGTAGCTCCACTCGCCGGAGAGCGTGAACGCGTGGACAGCGCCGGTGTGATGGTGGGTCGCCAACTCGACCGCTGGCGTGAACAGGATCCGCACGACGAACACGCCCCCCTCCACGTCGGCGAGGAGGAGCTTCAGCCGGACGCCTTCGATCCCACCGAAGTTGTCGGCGTAGGGGAGGTCGTCCGTCCCGACGTGGAACGCCATCGGAATCGCTCGGGCATCGCTACTGGTCGCCATGTCACCTTTTCCGTTGTCGTCGCGGTCAGTTCGCCGGCTCCCAACTTGCCGCACCTCGCGGCGAGCGGCCGCTCGGCCCTCGACGGATCGCCGGCACGCGCCAGGTCTTCGGGAGCCGGCGTCGGGCGTTGGGCGGACGACGGGGCCCGTGAACTCGGCCGAGGCCGAAGAGCGAGGTCGCGTTGCCTTCGAGAACGAGACCGCGCAGCCCGCTCGACAGTCCCGCCTGGTCGATCGTGCGCAGCGCCGCCTGGGGGCTCCAGCAGGGTCAGTCGGTATGGCGAACCACACATACACGAGGGCCTCGGCGGTGCCATACCTCTTGCGCAGCTGTCCGACCTCGATGACCGTCACGAGACGCAACCTGGCGACACCACAGGTCGGGGACGCCGTGGGGAGCGTGGTCGACATCGGTCGACGCGCGTGCCGCGGGCTGGCCGCGCGGGCCGATTGCCACTGTTGCCCATCATGGTGTCGTCCGCAGCGCGACCTCCGCGCAACTTGCAGTCGACGCCATCAGTCAGGCGCGGTAGTCCGCTCCCCCTCCTGACGATTCCGCGGCGCCAGCACCGCGGGCGAAACTCGTGACCGAGCCATCGTCAGAACCCGCCTCAGCAATGGAGGTCGCCGTGAGCAAGTCGACCCGCACCGTGGTGATCGTGGGCGCTGGGCCGTACGGCCTCTCCGTCGCGGCCCACCTTCGCCATCAAGGAGTCCACGCCACGGTCTTCGGCACCGCGATGGCGACCTGGACCGACCACATGCCCGCCGGGATGTTCCTCAAGTCGACGTCGGGCGCGTCGAGTCTCTCCGCACCGACCCCTGGATATGAGCTGGCGAGCTTTCTCGCCCATCGGGGCATGCCGCCGCTCGATGAGAATACGCCGCTTCCCGTCGAGCTCTTCGTCCGCTACGGGAGATGGTTCCAAGAGGAGCTCGTTCCGGAGCTGCAGCCGGAGCAGGTGAAGATGGTGGCCGCTGCCGGTGACGGCTACCGCGTCAGCCTGGGCGCCGGCGACGAGCTCGATGCCGTCGCCGTGGTCGTCGCCGCCGGTGTCGTGCCGTTCGCCTACGTCCCCGAGGTGTTCTCGCCCCTGACCCGGTACGGCCTGTCACCGAGCGGGCCGATCTCGCACGCTTCGGACCATGGCGACCTCGCCCGACTCGCGGACAGGCGTGTCGCGGTGATCGGAGGTGGCCAGTCGGCGCTCGAGAGCGCGGTACTACTGCGCGAAGCGGGTGCCCAGGTGCACCTCGTCGTGCGCAAGCCTCATCTCGTCTGGGGATGCCCGCCCCCCGGGGCCACCTCTCTCATGCGCCGGCTGGCACAACCCGGTTCACCGCTCGGACCGGGCTGGTCGCATCGCTCGGTCAGCGGCGGCGCTGGTGCCGTGCGGCACCTTCCGGAGAAGGCGCGCCTCAACCTCGTGCGGAGGATCCTCGGTCCCTCCGGCGCGTGGTGGCTCCACGACCGCTTCACCGAGGACATCATCGTGCACCTCGAACATCAGGTCGACGGAATGGTCCTCGCGAGAGACGAGATCGCCCTCAGCCTTCGCAAGCTCGACGGTTCGCGCTCGTGGCTCGGCGTCGACCACGTCCTGGCCGCGACGGGCTACCGCATCGACGTGGACAGCTTCGGCTTCCTCGACAGCGACCTACGCTCCAGCCTCCGTCGGACCGGAAGCGCCCCGCGGCTCGGGAAGTCGTTCGAGTCGTCGCTCCCGGGCCTGTACTTCGTCGGTCTCGCGGCAGCCCCGACCTTCGGACCATTGCTGCGGTTCGTCGCGGGCGCCGGCTTCGCGGCACGTCGGGCGAGCACCTCGATCGCGTCGCGAACGAGCTGAAGGCCGCCTCGGGATCGCGCCGGGCCGCCCGGTGCCGCCGTCGTGCGGACCGTGCTCGGCGCAAGCCCGAGCGCTCGGCGGAGCACGAGGTCCGCGAACCGCGCGGCCATCGCCATGAAGGGGAGCGGATCGTCGGACGCGAACCAAGCGTACGAGGTCTCAGAGCGGCGGTGTGGGGACGACACCTCGAGGAGCGAGCGGCAGGCGGCGAGCCGCGCCGGGCCGTCGAGGTGTTCGACGACGAGGCGGTGACCATTCGCCTGGCGGCCGTCGGGCACGTCACGGCCCGTAAGGTCGAGATGCAAGGCCCGCACGACGTCGACTCCCGCATCGGTCTCGAACAGCCGGAACTGCGCGCCGATCCTCGGGTTGAAGTCGAGGAGCTTGTACTCGCCGTCGCGGCGGTCCAGTCGCCAGTCGAGGTCGACGACGCCCCGGTAGCCGACGCGGCGACAGAAGTCGATCGCCTGCGCGGCGAGGCGCGGATTCTCGAGGACCCGACCGCACGTCGTCACCCCGGCGCTCACCGGCCACGATCGAAGCTTGACGCCGGTAAAGGCGACCAACGGTACCGAGTCCCTGTTGAAGTATGCCTGGAAGATCCAATCCTCGCCGACCACGTCGGGGATGAACTCCTGGACGATCGCGCTGAAGGGCTCGGGCCAGCGCGCGCCGAGCGCGAGCAGGTCCTCGCGTGACGCGACGATCGTGCTTGCTCCGACGACGGGCTTGCGCATCCGGGTGAAGGCCTCGAGGTTCTTCACCACGACCGGGAACGTCGCCCGTGCGGCGAACTCCTCGAGCTCGCTGCGCGTCGAGGGGAACTGGGCATCAGGAGTTGGTGTTCCGAGGTCGCGGCAGAGCTCGAACACCCCGCGCTTGCTGGCGAGCCTCCCAGGCAGCGCGGGAGCCACCTCCGGCATGATGAACCATTCGTGGAGGCTGCTCCTGTGCGCCGCGACGAGGACCGCTGCCTCGTCGTCCGTGCAGGCGAGAACCGAGCGCCGGCCGAGCTGGCGACCGATCGAGGCGAGACCCGCGACGAGCTGATCTTCGGCCTCGGTGCCCGTCGTCGAGAAGACGAAGTATCCGTCGAGGTAGCGCGAGGCTGCCGCTGGAGTCGCCGCGTCCTCGGTCACGGCGTACACCGGCACGCCGACGCGACCGAGCGTCCGGATCGCTCCGACACCCCCGTGGTGGATCGGGTACTGGCCGACCTTGAAGAGGAGCATTGGCACCGAACGGTCGAAGTTGGCGGGCGGTGGTCTCATCGGGGGAGATACCTCACTCGTCGTCTGGCCTCCCGGCGTCGCGGCACGGTCGCCCTACTGGCGAAGATACGGACTTGACCGAGCCTTCGCACACCCCCGACCTCAGCCGTACCGGCGCTTGCACAGCGCTCTCGCGCGTGCTTGAGCTGGACATGTCATCGCAGGGTTGCCGATGCGACGCGCCGCATGAGCGTGACGGTCAACGAAGCAATGCGATGAATTCATCTATGCGCGAGGGTGACGGCCGACCGCGACGGCTCCGGGGAGATGGGATCATTCAGGCGAGGCCGGCCAGTTCGATGCACGAACCGGCTACTCCCCTGCCGTCGGTCGACCTGGCCGCGCAGCTGCGGCGCCTCGACTGCCACCGACCCGACCCGAGCCGGGAGCGGTTGGCGAGGAGCCTCTCGACGCCGGCCGCCTCGCCCCACGGGCGGCCAGTTGCGCATTCGCCGGAAGGTCGTGACGGGCCCTAACCTCGCGGGAGTGGGCATCACGTGGCGGAGCTGATCGCCGCGCACCCGGGCGCCGATTCCGAGCAGGCGGCCCGCGCGCGCAAACGGCGTTTGCTGGTCCTGTACATCTGCAGCCTGAGCCTGCTTATCGTCAACATCGACTCGACCGCGCTCAATGTGGCGTTGCCCGCCATCCAGCGGACCTTCAACGCCAGCTTGTCGAGTCTCCAGTGGGTGACGGACGCGTACGTGCTGGTCATCTCGATCCTGATGCTCGCCGCGGGCTCGATGGGCGACCGGGTCGGGAGGCGCCGGGTCTTCCGCTACGGGCTGGTCATCTTCGTGCTGGGGTCCCTCGCCTGCAGCCTGGCGCCCAGCGTGGAGACGCTCATCGCGTTCCGCATGCTTCAGGCGGTCGGTGGCTCCATGCTGAACCCGATCGCGCTCTCGATCATCACACACACCTTCGATGACCGACGGGAACGCGCGAGGGCGATCGGGCTGTGGAGCGCCACCTACGGGATCGCGCTCTCCGCCGGACCGGTCGTCGGCGGACTGCTCGTCGACTCCCTGGGCTGGCGATGGGTCTTCTGGATCAACGTCCCCATCGGCGCAGCCGCGCTCGTCCTCACGACGATCTTCGTCCCCGAGTCCCGAGCAGCCCGACCTCGGCGGGTGGACGTCCCGGGTCAGACGATCATCATCGCCGCGCTCGGAGCGCTGACCTACGCGATCATCGAAGGTCCGACCGCAGGCTGGACCTCCGCGGAGATCGTCGGCCTGTTCTCCTTCGCCGCGGCGATGACCGTCGCCTTCGTCGCGGTCGAGCTGCGAGTGAGCGAACCGCTCGTCGAGGTGCGCTTCTTCAAGAGCCCACCCTTCTCGGCGGCCGGGATCGCCGCGACCCTCAGCTTCTTCGTGATGGGTGGCTTCCTGTTCGTCAATACCCTCTACCTGCAGGAGGTCCGCCACGAATCGGCGCTGCTCGCCGGGCTCGCGCTCCTTCCGGCGACGGTGTTCATCGCGCTCCTGTCGCCGGTCGCCGGCCACATCGTCGGCCGCAACGGGCCGCGTGTCCCCTTGGTCGTCGGCGGACTCACCACGGCCGCAGGCACGGCCGTCCTCGTGCTCACCGAGGCGAACTCGTCGTACTCCCTCCTGATCGCGGCCTACTGCCTGATCGGCATCGGAATGGGCTTCGTGAACCCGCCGATCACCAACACCGCCGTGTCGGGAATGCCCGTCAACCAGGCCGGCGTCGCGGGCGCGGTCGCCGCCACGTCACGCCAGGTCGGCACCGTGCTCGGGATCGCGCTGCTCGGCTCGTTGCTCGCCGAGGGTTTCCGCACGAACCTCACTGCCCGGCTCGCCGTGTTCCACCTGCCCCCCCAGAAGGTCGCCGCCCTCGCTGCCGCGGGCGCAGGAGCTGCCCGGCTCGCCCGCACGCTCCACGTGCGGAGTCCGAACGCCGTGGAGGCCATCGTCCGCCAGGTCTTCACGGACGCGACGCACGCCGGGTGGTGGCTCTGCACCGCCGCGGGCCTCGTCCTCGCCGTGGTCGCGTTCGTGAGCACGGGACCGAGGGGCCGCGAGATCGCCGTCCGCGTCCTGACGGGCGTCGACGACTGAGGCGCGGCGGCCGCCCGGAGCAGGAGCCCGCCCGGCGCTGGCGCGACGACCCGGAGCAGTGCCCGCCGGGTCCGCTTCGGTGACCGCGCCGCGTGCGCCTCGGTGCAGGCGGTCCCGTCGATCGTGTGCGCCGAGCCGCGTCATCCCGCCCGCTCGAGACGTGCGGCGTCGCTGAGGGGGCTCAACCCGGCTGAGCCCCCGTGGCCACGGGGTGGGTGGGATCACCCACCCAGGCGGACCATGATCCGGGGAAGAGCTGCGCGTCGAAGCCGGCGACAGCCAGGGCGACGATCTCGTGCGCCGCGGTGATGCCGCTTCCGCAGTAGACACCGACCCGCTCGTCGGCGCGCACGCCCAGGCGCTCGAACCGGCTCCGCAGCAGCGCCGGGTGGAGGAACCGTCCGTCGGGCGCCAGGTTCTCGCTCGTCGGCGCGCAGATCGCACCCGGGATGTGGCCGGCAACAGGGTCCAGCGGTTCGACGTCGCCCCGGTACCGTTCCGCGGCCCGCGCGTCCAACAGGATCCCCGATCGTGCCAGCAGCGCGGCATCGGCAGCGTCCAGGGTGGCAAGGCTGCCCGCCTGGACGAGCACGTCGCCGGCCGGGGGGTGCCACAGATCGGTCGTTGTCGCATGACCGGCGGCGACCCATGCCGCCAGCCCGCCGTCGAGAAGGCGGACGTCGGCGAGACCCGCCCATCTCAGCACCCACCACGCGCGTGCCGCGCTGAGGCCTCCGACGTCGTCGTAGACGACCACGGGCCGGTCACGATGGACCCCGAGCCGCCGCAGCGCCGTCTGCAGGTCGGCAGGGTCGGGAAGCGGATGGCGGCCCCCGGCGCGGCTCGGTGGCGCGGAGAGCTCGACTTCGAGGTCCACGTAGAGCGCGCGAGGCAGGTGGCCCTTGTCGAAGTCCTGGCGACCGTCGGGCCCACCGAGCCGCCAGCGGACGTCCAACAGCACGGGAGGCGGGTCGGCCTCGAGCAGTGCCAGCAGCGCCTCCGCCCCGATGAGGGGATGCTCGGGCACCTGCCCCGCCTCGACGACTAGTCCCGGCGGGCCGGGTGCCACCGGTGTCACCGCCTCAGGGGGTGTCGGGGCCGACCCCGACGTCGACGGTCGTCCAACCGAGGCTCCCATGGGGTCCGCGCGCCCGGATCCGGTAGTACCCGGCGTGGGGGAAGGTGAGCGTGACGCTGGCCGTTCCGCCAGTCATCTCGACACGACTCGGGAAGCCCGGCGGGACAGCTACACCAGAAGGTGGCGCGACCGAAAGCACCACCGCGCCGTCCGCCCCCGGATCGACACTGAGGCCGGGCGTGTTCGCCTGCAGGTTGATCGTGAGGGGACGGCCCGGGGCAGGCGTGCCGACGTCCACGAGCACGCTCGCACCATGGAAGCCGATCGTCTCCGAGGGCACGACCGGCAGGGCGGGGGGAGGTAGCGGCCGACGCGAGAAGTCGAACGCGCCCATCAGGTCGTCCTGCCTGGCATTGAGCGCGTTGAGCGGCGGAAGGCGCCATAGGCGCTGGATGAACGAGAGAACCGAGATGTTGGTCGTCGTCGCATCGTAGACACCCCGACGCACCCAGGGGGAGACGATCACCATCGGCGTCCGGGTGCCGTACCCGTAGGCAGTCGCCACGGGGGGCGAGACGTGGTCCCAGAATCCTCCCCCCTCGTCGTAGGTCACGAAGATGGCCGTCGATCGCCAGTAGGGGCTGCGGGCGAGCGCGTTGACGACCTGGCCGAGCCAGGCATCGCCCTCCCCGACGTCCTCAGGAGGTTCCTCGCTGTAACCGAGCCCGGGGCGTAGGAAGCTGAACGCGGGCAGCTCGTCCCGCGCGACGTCAGCGAAGAAGGTGGATGCCGGGACGATGCCGGCTTCGCCACCGGGCGGCACGAGCTTCGTCCATACGGTGCCTTGCAGTACCGAGGTGGGCACACCCGAGTAGATGCGCCACGAGCGGTGCGCCGAGCTGAGCTCGGTGAAGATGCTCGACCAGGTCGCTCCGGCCGCCGGGACCGTGTTCGTCATGGTGCCGTGCGAGGTCGCGCTGAGCGCGTACAGCACGTTCGGCATCGTCGGCGCGATGGCCGGCTGGAAGTTGCGGTCCGCCAGCTCGAAGTGGCGGGCCAGGTACTGCTCGTCGGGATCGACCTGCGGGGAGAAGGTCGTGACCGCCGACACTCCCTCACCGGGGAACGTCGTATACCTGTCCATCGCGTAGTCCCGCCCGGGCCGGTGGTCCATCATCGTCAGCTCGGCCGCCCGGGAGTTGTTGAGCGCCCCCTGGACGTCGCCCTCGTTGGGCGGGGCGACAAGCGGTGCTGTCTCGCCTGGCGGGGCTGCCGACGCCTGCGGCGGCGTGAACCTCGTGCCCGGCGGAATCCCGTCCACACCGGCGGCGTGCCCGAACAGGTCGTCGAAGGTGTGGTTCTCGAGCATGATCTCGACCACGTGGGTGATCGGTGCGCCCGGCGCCGACCTCACGTCCCGGTGACGTCGCAGCGGTGCCGTCGCGCCCGCGCCCGACGTGCCGGCGGCTATGCACACGACGGCCGCCAGGAGGGCCGCGCTCAGCCCAGCAGCGCTCGGGACATGGGGTGTTCGAAGCACAGTCTCCCCCGGGAACGATGCGCGGCCGGCTCGCCCCCGCTCATAACGGACCGGGCCAGGATGCCACCCAGGTGGCCCGAGGAGCCGAGCGCGCCGTGGC
>Ga0307372_10003647_pt1 | contig 24402 bp, 20 predicted proteins | sample OX1MG_FD_202533 | JGI IMG/M metagenome (GOLD analysis project Ga0307372, IMG submission 202533) | Soil microbial communities from Risofladan, Vaasa, Finland - OX-1 | ecosystem: Environmental > Terrestrial > Soil > Coastal area > Acid sulfate soil | place: Finland: Risofladan, Vaasa | collected...
GATTGCAAACACGGGAGTCACTCCGTCTGCCGCGCTCCCGGAGGCCATGCGACGGGCCTCTCGGAGCCGCACAAAGGCGCTAGTGTAGCACGCAACAGGCTCAACTGTAAAGGCTTAGGGGTCAGGCTACTTCAGCAGGACCCGGGTGCCGCGGATCTTCTGGCTGCTCAGCGTATTGAGGAAGCTGGGCATGATGCGATCCATCAGCTCGAAATACGAGGAGAGCGCCGGCGTGTCCTGGCCCGTGTCGTAGAGCACCTCTTCCCGGAACGTCTCCGAGTAGAGAGTGGCGCCGGTGCGGCCGTCGATGAAGATGAATTTCGGACGCAGCACGAAGCCCTTGCGCTCCATGAACGTCCGGATCGGGACGACGGAGCGCTCGCCGAGCGAATTGTAGACTTCCTGCTCCCGCTGCACGAACCCGGACTGGTTCTGCGGCGTGAACAGGATCGTCCCGGTCACGATGAGCGGATCCTGGTACTCCTCGCCGAGCTGCTTCCAGTAGCTGGTGTTCGCAAACACGCGGTCGTATTGCGCCAGCTCCTGAGCGTTCTTGATCTTGACCGGCAGGGAGGTCGGCGCCTCCGACGTCTTGACGTCCTTCGAAGCGCCCGCCGGCGCGGCCGCGGCGGTCTGCTGGCGGGTGATGGCCGCCAGCGGCAGCGCGTCCGCCTCGACCACCTTCAGCTTCGACTTCAGCCGCAGCTGGCTGCGCAGCAGGCGGACGGTTTCCTCATTCGGGTCGATGTCGCTCCCGCCGCCCGACACGAAGCCGGCCACGAGGACGCGCTGGAATCCAGCGACGTCGAGCTTGGCCCTGATCGGCGTCTGGATCGGGATGTCGAAGGAGCTCGCCCCGCACGCCGTCAGCCCGAGCGCCAGCACCGCCGTGCTAATGAGGATGCCGAGTCGTCCGGTCATTGATTTCCTTGAACATCTCGTAGTTCTGACGGATCTGGTCGTTGCCGGGGTCCAGGCGGATCGCCTTCTCGTATGCCTCGCGCGCCTTGTCCGGCATTCCCTGGTGCTCGTAGGCGACCGCGAGATCGTTGTAGGCGGCCGCATAGGTGGGATCGAGCTTGACCGCTTTGTTCCACCGGAACATCGCTTCGTCCCAGAGACCGTCCTGCGCCGCCTTGATGCCGAACGCGACCTGCGCGCGCGCATCGCCGCGGGCGTTCGCGAACGCCGCCGTGGAACCGGCAACGAGCATGAGGGCAACGACGGCCACTCGAACAGTGCGCATAATGGAGATCGGTTTCACTATAAACATTCGCCCAAAGGGGGGCAAGCCGTTTCAGGCCGCCCCGGCTTCGCGCTGGAAAAGCAAGCCATGTGCCACGGACCTCATCGGTGAATCGCCCTGGAATCGCCGCCTTTCGACGGGTGGGTGTCGTGAACGCATCGCGTCCGTTGCGGAAACAGGACACCGCTGCCTATAATCAAGGGTACTGAGGTCGGGTAGCCGCTGCAGCTTCACGGCAGGCGGCGGGGCTCGTCCTGGTGTGCCTGCGAGCCCTGCCGCGCCGTCCGGAGTCCGTCATGGACCTGCGCGACGCGGTGGCCCTCTCACTTCTTCCGGTCATCAGTTCAGGCATCAGTCGAACGCGCCTCGCGACCACCTTCCGCCGGGTGACGCAGGCCGGCGGCGGGACGTGCGCGTCGGCGCTCGCGGCCCTCACGCCCGGCGGAGCGGCGGCCCGGCCGGCGGTGGCTGAGCTGCTGGCGGCGGCGGAGCGGGCTCTGTCGGCTGCGGCGGCCGCGAAGCTCATCCCTGTGGTCTGCGGCCAGGCCGGATATCCGCCAGCCCTGGCGACCCTCGTGGACCCGCCGATCGTCCTATGGGTATGCGGGGAGGTGACCGCCCTCGGTCGGCCGGCGGTGGCGATCGTCGGATCGCGCGCCGCATCACCCTACGCGAAGGAGGTGGCGAGCCGGCTCGCCGAGGGGCTGGCCCGATGGGGTGTCGTCGTGGTCAGCGGCCTCGCCCGCGGCGTCGACTCGGCGGCCCACCGCGGGGCGCTGGAGACGGGGGACACGGTCGCCGTCCTGGGATCGGGCGCCGATGTGATCTATCCGGCCGAGCATGGCGGCCTGGCGGCTGACATCGTCCGTCGCGGCGCGATGGTCAGCGAACTGCCGCCCGGGACCCCGCCCCGGCCGCACCACTTTCCGCTGCGCAACCGGATCATCAGCGGCCTGTCGCTCGCGATCGTCGTCGTCGAGGCGTCCGAGCGAAGCGGTTCGCTCATTACGGCGGCGTGCGGCCTCGAACAGGGGCGCGAGGTGATGGCGGTTCCCGGGAACGTGCTGACCGGACGGAACCGGGGGGCGCACGCTCTTTTGCGGGATGGTGCAAAGATTGTCGAGACCGTGGACGATATTCTGGAAGAGTTGCCAGGATTCTGTCGTTTAACCAAAACCGGAGAGGACGGCGGTGGGCTGGCACCGGCCGCCGGTGACCGCGCGGAGATTCTGGCCTGTTTTTCGCCAGGGGAGCCGTGCGACCTGGACGAGATTGCCGGCCGCACAGGGTTCGATGCGGGGCGGATTCTCTCGTTCCTGGTCGAGCTGGAGGTGGACGGCCTCGTCCGCCGGGGTGACGGAGGCTGGTTCGTTCGGTCTGGACGAACGTGCTAACGTGGTAAACAGGCCGGGGTGACGAACCAGCGGCAGGCGTGAATTTCAAGACATGGCAAAAGCACTCGTCGTGGTGGAGTCGCCGGCGAAGGCGAAGACCATCAACAAATATCTGGGGCGCGACTACAAGGTCGTCGCGTCGATGGGGCACATCCGGGACCTGCCCAAGAGCAAGCTCGGGGTGAACATCGAAGAGGGATTCGTCGAGGACTACGAGGCGATTCCCGCCCGCCAGAAGGTGATCAAGGCGTTGAAGGACGCCGCCAAGGACGCGACCACCATCTATGTGGCGACCGACCCCGACCGCGAAGGGGAGGCGATCGGCTGGCACCTCATGGAGGAGCTGGCCGGCAAGAAGCGCACGTTCCGCCGCCTGATGTTCAACGAGATCACCAAGAAGGCGGTGCTGGAGGCGCTCAAGCATCCGGGCGACATCGACGAGCGGATGGTGGACGCGCAGCGGGCCCGGCGGGTGCTGGACCGGCTGGTCGGCTACCAGGTGAGCCCGCTGCTCTGGGACAAGGTGCGGCGGGGGCTGAGCGCCGGCCGCGTGCAATCGGTGGCGTTGAAGCTGGTCTGCGACCGCGAGCGGGAAATCGAGAAGTTCGTCTCCGAGGAGTACTGGCATCTGTTCGCCCGGCTGGCGGCGCAGGAGCCGCCGGAGTTCGAGGCGAAGCTCGTCAAGAAGGACGGCGAAACGGCGAAGGTCTCGAGCGAGGCCGAGGCCAAGGCGGTGCTGGCCGATCTCGACGGCGCCACGTTCGTGGTCGACGCGGTGGCGACGCGGGAGCGGAAGCGGAACGCCGCGCCGCCGTTCATCACGAGCAAGCTGCAGCAGCAGGCCCGGTTCCCCGTCAAGAAGACGATGATGCTGGCGCAGCAGCTCTACGAGGGGATCGAGCTGCCGGGAGAAGGGCTCGTCGGCCTCATCACCTACATGCGGACCGATTCGACGCGGGTGTCGGAGCAGGCGCTGGCGGAGGTGCGCGAGCACATCCGGACCGCCCACGGCGACGACTATCTGCCGGCCAAGCCGAACGTCTTCCGGACGAAGGCGAACGCCCAGGACGCGCACGAGGCGATCCGGCCGACGTCGATGGCGCACGATCCGGAGCGGGTGCGGTCGTATCTGACGGCGGATCAGTATTCGCTGTACCGCCTGATCTGGAACCGGTTCGTGGCGTCGCAGATGCCGCCGGCGACGTCCGACGAGACGACCGTCGACATCGCGGCCGGGGCCTATACCTTCCGCGTGAAGGGGTCGGTGCCGAAGTTCCCGGGCTGGCTGGCGGCCTACGGTCAGGGGACGGCCGTGGTCGAGGGGCAGCCGGCCGAATCGACGGCGGACGGCGACGAGGACGGCGTGTCCGGCGTGCTGCCGGCGCTCGCGAAGGGCGAGACGCTGGCGATGAAGGCGCTCCGGCCGGAGCAGAAGTTCACGCAGCCGCCCGCGCGATACAGCGAGGCGACGCTCGTCAAGGAGCTGGAGGAGAACGGCATCGGCCGGCCGTCGACGTACGCCTCGATTCTGGGGACGCTGCAGGACCGCAACTACGTGGAGAAGATCGAGGGCCGGTTCAAGCCGACGATGCTCGGCATGATGGTGCTCGATCTGCTGGCCCGGAGCTTCGACGACATCCTCGACGTGCAGTACACGGCGAAGATGGAGGAGTCCCTCGACGAGATCGAGGGAGGGCGGACCGACTACCGGACGACGCTGGCCAGCTTCTACGACAAGTTCCGGGCCGATCTCGATCGGGCGAAGGTCGAGATGGAGAACATCAAGGTCAAGGGGAAGCCGACCGACGAAATCTGCGAGAAGTGCGGCTCGCCGATGGTCATCAAGGTCGGCCAGTTCGGCCCGTTCCTCGCCTGCAGCGCGTATCCGGAGTGCACGAACACGCGCGAGCTGCAGAAGACCGAGCCGGTCGAAGGCGCGGGCGAGGAAGGCGGCGTCGAGCCGTGCGAGAACTGCGGCCGGCCGATGGTCGTCAAGCGCGGGCGGTTCGGCCAGTTCCTGGCCTGCTCGGGCTACCCGGAATGCAAGACGACGCGCAAACTGATCACGACCAAGGAAGGGCTGAAGGCGGCCCAGCCCGACCAGGTGCTCGACGAAAAATGTCCGCGTTGCGGCGCGAACCTCGTGCTCAAGCACGGGCGGTTCGGGGAGTTCACCGCCTGCAGCAACTATCCCGCGTGCAAGTACGTCAAGCTGAAGCCGACCGGCGTGAAGTGTCCCAAGGACGGCGGCGACATCGTGGAGCGCAAGTCGCGGCGGGGCAAGGTCTTCTTCGGCTGCGCCAACTACCCCGACTGCGACTTCACGCTCTGGAACCGGCCGGTGCCCGAGGCGTGTCCCTCGTGCGGCGCGCCGTTCCTCGTCGAGAAGATCACCAAGCGGCACGGCCGTCAGCTCCTCTGCCAGAACGAAGACTGCGACTACGTCCGGTCCGAAGAGCTGGCGACCGCGTGACGGCGGCGAGCCGGATCCCGTGTCCTCATCGATGATCCGCATCATCGGCGGCGGCCTGGCCGGGTCCGAGGCCGCCTGGCAGGCGGCCTCGCGCGGCGTCCCGGTGACGATCACCGAGATGCGGCCCGGGCGGCCGACCGCCGTCCACAAGACCGACCGGTTCGCCGAGCTCGTCTGCAGCAACTCCTTCCGGGGCGACAAGCTGGACAACGCCGTCGGGCTCCTCAAGGAGGAGATGCGCCGGCTCGGATCGCTCGTCATGCGGGCGGCCGACGCGAGCCGCGTGCCGGCCGGCGCGGCGCTGGCGGTCGACCGGACGGTCTTCTCCCGGCTCGTCACCGAGACGCTCGAGGCCCATCCGCTGATCACCGTCGAGCGGCGCGAAGTCACCGCCATCCCGCCGCCCGATCCCGGCTCGCCGGTCATCATCGCGACCGGGCCGCTCACGTCGGATGCGCTGTCGGCCGACGTCGCACGGTTCCTCGGGCGGGAGCATCTCGCGTTCTACGACGCGATCAGTCCGATCGTGCTGGCGGAGACGATCGACCGCACGAAGGTCTTCCGGGCCTCGCGGTGGGATCGCAGCCTGGGCCCCGCGCCGGCGGCGGCCGCGCACGCGCCGGCCGGCCCCGCCTGCAGCACGGACGACGGGCAGGGCGACTACCTGAACTGCCCGCTCGACGCCGGTCAGTACGCCCGGTTCTACGACGCCCTGACGCACGCGGAGTCGGCGACGGTCCACGATTTCGACGCGGCCCGTTTCTTCGAAGGCTGCCTGCCGATCGAGGTGCTCGCGCATCGCGGTCCCGACACGCTCCGCTTCGGGCCGATGAAGCCGGTGGGGCTGGTCGATCCCCGGACGGGCCGGACCCCGTACGCGGTCGTGCAGCTCCGTCAGGACAACCTGGCCGGCGATCACTTCAGCCTCGTCGGCTTCCAGACCCAGCTCAAGTGGGGGGAGCAGGCGCGCGTGCTGCGGCTCGTGCCGGGGCTGGAGGAGGCCGAGTTCGTCCGGTTCGGGATCGTGCACCGGAACACGTTCATCAACGGCCCGACGGTGCTCCACGAGACGTGGCAGACGCGGGCGCGCGCCGATCTGCTGTTCGCCGGCCAGGTCTCGGGCGTCGAAGGCTACGTCGAATCGGCCGCGTCGGGACTGCTGGCCGGCATCAACGCCGCGCGGCTGGCGCAGGGCCGGACGGCGGTGGCGCCTCCCCGGACGACGGCGCTGGGCGCGCTCGCGTACTACGTGTCGCACGCCGACCCGTCGACCTATCAGCCGACCAACATCACGTTCGGCATCATCCAGCCGTCGGCCGACCTGCCGCGGCAGCGGATGGCGCGGAAGCTGGCGACATCCGGGCGCGCGCTCGACGATCTGTCGGCGTGGCTCGCGGCGGCGGACATCGCGCCGGGGCCCGCGCCGGCCGGCCTGAGCGCCGAGGTCGCGTCCTGACGGCCGTGGGCGGCCCGGTGAAGGGGCGGCTGCGGGCGTTCCTCGCGCATCTGGCGCTCAATCGCAACGCCTCGACCCACACGGTCCGCGCCTACGAGAGCGACCTCCAGCAGTTCCTCGCGTCGGCCGCCGCGCTGCGGCAGGTGCCGCGCGATGCGCTCGACGTGGCGTGGCTCGACCGCGAGGCGCTGCGCGCCTACCTCGCGGACCTGCATCGTCGCGGCGTGTCGCGCACGTCGGCGGCGCGCAAGCTGTCGGCCGTCCGGACGTTCCTCCGCTATCTGCGGCGCGAAGGGCTGCTGGACGAGGATCCGGGGGCGCTCGTGGGGACGCCGAAGCGGGACCAGAAGCTGCCGGCGCACCTGTCGATCGACGAGATGACCCGGCTGCTGGAGACGCCCGACACCGGGCATCCGCTGGGGCGGCGCGACCGGGCCATGCTGGAGCTGTTCTACGCCTCCGGCCTGCGTCTGAGCGAGCTGGTCGGCCTGGATCTGGAGGACGTGAACCTGTCGGGACGGCTGGTCCGCGTGCTCGGCAAGGGCGGCAAGGAACGGATCGTGCCGTTCAACGGCGCGACGGAGAGCGCCCTGCGCGCGTATCTGCCCGATCGGCAGCGGCTGACGCAGGAGGGTGCGCGGGCGGGCGCGCCGCGGCGCCGGCCCGCGGCGGCCGGCGCGGGCCGCCGCCGGCCGGGCGCCGGGCGGGGCGAGCCGGTGTTCGTCAACTATCGCGGCGACCGGCTGTCGGCCCGCAGCGTGCACCGGCTCGTGCATCGCTACGTCGTCGCGTGCAGCACGCGGACCGGCATCAGTCCGCACGCGCTGCGGCATTCGTTCGCGACGCACCTGCTGGAGCGCGGGGCCGATCTGCGGGCCATCCAGGAGCTGCTCGGCCACGCGCGGCTGAGCACGACGCAGCGGTACACCCACGTGACGGCGGCGCACCTGCTGGACGTGTACCGCCGGGCGCACCCGAGAGCGAAGGAGATCTCGGGGCGATGACTCCGGGGCGGTCCCCCTATCCCGCGACCGCCAGCTGCCGGCGGCCGCGCGGCAGGACGATGCCGAGCGTCTTGATCTTGTAGTTCATGACGCGCGGGCTGATCGCCAGCAGCTCTGCGGCGTCCTTCTGGACCCAGTTCGACATCTTCAGCGCTTCGACGAGGGCCGTCCTCTCGATCTCCTCGAGCGGAATACCGGTCGGCGGAATCTTGACGGCCGGCGTCCCCTCGCGCGATCCGGCGCCGGACGTCTCGCCCAGCCGCAGGTCGTTGACGCCGATGACCGTCCCTTCGGTCAGCAGGATGGCGCGCTCGACCGCGTTCTCCAGCTCGCGGATGTTGCCGGGCCAGTTGTAGCGCATCAGCATCTTCTGGGCGTCCGGCTCGATGCCGTCGACCTTCTTCTTCAGCTCGCCGCCGAAGCGCCGCATGAAGAAGGCGGCGAGGGGGACGATGTCCTCCTTGCGCTCGCGCAGCGGCGGCGTCTCGATCGACACGACGTTGAGGCGGTAGTAGAGGTCCTCGCGGAACTGCCCGGCCGCCACCATGGCCGGCAGATCCCGGTTCGTGGCGGCGATCAGGCGGACGTCGACGCGCAGCGTGCGCGTGCCGCCCAGCCGCTCGAACTCGTGCTCCTGGAGCACGCGCAGGATCTTGGCCTGCGTGCTCGGGCTCATGTCGCCGATCTCGTCCAGGAACAGGCTGCCGCCGTCGGCCTGCTCGAAGCGCCCGATCCGCTGCTTGTCGGCGCCGGTGAACGCCCCTTTCTCGTGCCCGAACAGCTCCGACTCGAGCAGGTTCTCCTGCAGCGCCGCGCAGTTGACCTTGACGAAGTTCCGGCTGCTGCGCAGCGAGTTGTGATGAATGGCGCCGGCGATGAGCTCCTTGCCGCTGCCGGTCTCGCCGCGGATCAGCACCGTCGTGTTGCTCTTGGCGACCTTCCGCACGATGCCCAGCACGTGCTGCAGCGCGGGGCTCGACCCGACGATGCGATCGAAGTCGTAGATGTCCTGCTGGGTGTGCCGCAGATAATCGAGCTCGTGGCGCAGCCGCCGGACCTCCAGCGCCTTCTCGATCTTCACTTCCATTTCCTCGATCTCGAACGGCTTCTGCACGAAGTCGAACGCCCCGATCTTCATCGCCTCCACGGCGGTCGACACCGAGCCGAACGCCGTCATCAGGATGACGGCCGTCGACGGGTGCAGCGTCTTCGTCGTCCGCAGGACGTCCAGCCCGTCGCTGCCGCCCATCTTCAGGTCGCTCAGCACCAGGTCGTAGTGCCCGTCGTGCAGCGCCTGGATGGCCGCGTTGCCGTTCGGGGCTTCGTCGACCTCGTGGCCCGCCTCGCTGAGCGCCCGGGCCAGCCCGCGGCGCAACGCGTCGTGATCGTCGGCAATGAGAATGCGGCCCATCGGACTGCCTTTCCTGCGGCTAGAGTTCCTCGGATGCGCCCGACAGCGGCAGCGTGACCCGGAACCGCGTCCCGCCCGCCGGAGGCGTGCTGACGTCGATCCGCCCGTCGTGGGCGTCGACGATCTTGCGGACGATGGCCAGGCCGAGGCCGGAGCCCTGCGGCTTGGTCGTGAAGAAGGGGTTGAAGATCCGATCCTTCAGGTCGGCCGGGACGCCCGGCCCGTCGTCGGCCACCTCGATGACCACCTCCGGCCGGACCGCCCGCACCTCGATCGGCACCGCCGCACCCGCCGCCGGCGCGACCGGCCGCGCGGAGAGGGTGATCGTCCCCTCGCCGTGCAGCGCCTCGAACGCGTTGATGAGCAGGTTCGTGAAGACCTGCACCAGCTGGTGCTCGTCGCCGCGCAGCTCCGGCAGATCCGGCGCCAGCTGCAGCGACACGTGCACGTCGCCGCGCCGCGCCTTGCTCTCCGCCATCGTCACCGCGTTGTGCAGCATGGCCGGAATCGACGCGTGCGCCACCTGCAGCCGGATCGGCCGGACGAATTCCAGCATCTCGATGACGATGACGTTCGCCAGCTTCGCTTCGTTGATGATGTCGGTGAGAATCGACTGCGCGTCGGGGCTCGCCGGAATCTGGCGCCGGAGCAGTCCGGCCATCACCTCGATGCCCGCCAGCGGATTCTTCAGCTCGTGGGCGATCGCCGCCGCCATTTCTCCCAGCGCCGCCAGCCGATCGCGCAGGCGCTCGCGCTCCTCCAGCTGTTCGACCCGCGTCAGATCCTTGAAGAACATCGACACGCCGGCCAGCCGGCCCCGTTCGTCCCGCACCTGCGCCAGCGTGTAGCCGATCACGCGGCCCGACGCCTTCAGCCGTAACTCGGCCCGGTTCGGCAGGTGACTCAGCTCGAATCCGCCGGTCAGGACGCGGATGGCGTCGGGGTGGCCGCTCAGGACGTCGCGAAACGGCCGCCCGATGTCCTCCGGCCGCCGCTTCAGATCGAAAATGCGATACGCCTCGTCGTTCATCACCGCCAGCATGCCGTCGGCCCGCACCGACAGAACCCCGTTGCGCATGCTGTCGACGATCTGCCGGAAGAACCGGTCGTCCGGCGCCGGCGCGGCCGCCGGGGGGGCATCGACCGGCACCCGGGGCTGCGCGGCCCGCGAGCGACCCGCCCGGGACGTCGATGAACGTCGCGATCCGTCTGTCATGGAGTTCGGAACCGGTCTCGCCCGACCGACAGCACGTCCCGGAGTGGAGGCGCGAGCGGTGGGGGAAAGTTGCCTTCTCATGGGCGCAATGGCGGTCGCTCCATCCGGCGCTGCCGTCTGCAGGGCAAACGCCGTGCCCTCCAGTTTTCGCCCGGTAGATCGCGTTTCTGGCGATCGGGGAGTGTCACTGGCGCCGATTAGTATTACATTTTTGTAAGTACTATTTCACCTCCGTCGTTCTTGGCTCGAATCGGCACAAGGTAGAAATTACGGTTCTGGCTGTCCGTCGTCCGTCAGCATCTGCTGCAACGCTTCCCACTGCTCCATCAGCCGGCCGACTTCCCACATGAGGGTCTGATGGCGGTCCACGATCGGCTGCGCGGCCTCACGATCTTCGTAGAACCCGGGGGCCGCCATCGACGCTTCGATCGCCTTGATCGCCGCCTCGTGCTCGGCGATGCGTGTCTCCAGCTCCTCGACGCGTGCGCGGCGGGCCCGCCGCTCGCGGTCACGGCGACGCTCGTCGGCCTGGTTCCGCTTGCGCGCTTCACGATTCCCCGAAGCGGTCTGAGCCGCCGCCGGTGCAACCGGCCCGGCGGGCGGGGCAGGGGGCTGCGCCTGCCGCGGGTGACGGTCCGGCGCCGCGCCGGGGGCCGCCTGGGCGGGGCCGGCCTCGCCCGCATGCGCGCGGCTCCACAGGAACTCCTCGTAGCGGCCCGGATAGATGACGGCGCCGCCGTGGCCGACCTCGACCACCTTCGTGGCCAGCCGATCGATGAAGTAGCGATCGTGTGAGACGAAGATCAGCGTGCCGCCGTAGTCGGCCAGCGCGTCGAGCAGCACGTCCTTCGACTCGAGGTCCAGATGATTGGTCGGCTCGTCCAGGATCAGCGTGTTCGAGGGGCGCAGCAGCATGCGCGCCACCGCCAGCCGCGTCCGTTCACCGCCCGACAGGACGCCGGCCCGCTTGTACACGTCGTCGCCGGAAAAGAGGAACCCGCCCAGGATGTTCCGGATGGCCGGGACCATGTCGGTCGGCGACCCGGCGGCGAGCGTCTCGTAGACGGTCAGGGCCGGCTCGAGCCGCGCGGCTTCATCCTGCGCGAAATACTGGATGACCACCTGGTGCCCTTCGATGCGCTCGCCGGTGTCCGGCGGTTCGGCGCCCGAGAGCATCCGCATGAGCGTGGACTTGCCGGCGCCGTTCGGCCCGATCACGGCGAGCCGGTCGCCGCGCTCGACGTGGAGATCGAGCTGACGGAAGACCACGTGGTCGCCGTACGCCTTGCGGACCTGTTTCAGTTCGAGCACGAGCCGGCCGCTCTTCGCGGCGGCCGGAAAGTCGAAGTGGATCCGCTTGCGCTCCGGCGGCACCTCGATCGGCACGACCTTCTCGAGCATCTTGATCCGGCTCTGCACCTGCGCGGCCTTCGTCGCCTGATAGCGGAAGCGGTCGATGAACTGGCGCACGCGCGCGACTTCCTCGTCCTGGCGGCGCTTCGCTTCGCGCAGCCGCTCCAGGCGGGCGTCCCGTTCGACGAGATAGTCGCTGTACCCGCCGTAGTAGTCGGTGAGGGTCCGCAGCGTGAGGTCGGCGATCCGCGTGACGACCGCGTCGAGGAAGTAGCGGTCGTGGGAGACCAGGATCACGGCACCCGGATACGTGGCGAGGTACGCCTCGAGCCAGTTGCGGGCTTCGAGATCGAGGTGATTGGTCGGCTCGTCGAGCAGGAGCAGGCCCGGCTCGCCGAGCAGCAGCTTGGCCAGGGCCAGCCGCATCTGCCAGCCGCCCGAAAAGGTCTCCGTGCGGCGGTCGTGATCGTCCTGCGAGAAGCCCAGGCCGCGCAGAACCGTGGCGATCTTCAGGTCGATGCTGTAGCCGTCGCCCAGACGGAATCGATCCTGGAGATCGCTGTAGCGGGCCAGCATCGTGTCGTGGTCGGCGGCCGGGCCGCCGGGATCGGCGAGCCGCTCCTCGATCGCCTGCATCTCGGTCCGGATCTGGAGCAGCGGCAGGAACGCGAGGCTGGCCTCCGCGTAGACCGTCCGGCCCGCGTGCGACAGGCCGTCCTGCGGCAGGTAGCCGACGGCCAGGCCGGCCGGCTTGATCACGCTGCCCGAGTCGGGCTCTTCGAGCCCGGCGAGCATCCGCAGCAGCGTCGTCTTGCCGGCGCCGTTGGGGCCGCACAGGCCGGCGCGCTCGCGGTCGCCGAGCTGCCAGGTGACGCGGTCGAGCAGCACGCGGTCGCCAAACGATTTCGTGAGTTCGGACAGCTGGATCATTACGACGGAACGGGGGGCACCGCGGCGGGCCTCGGCGTCCGGGCCGGGCGGGCTCGCACGGCCTATTCGCCGAGCGCCTTGGCGGCCGCGGCCAGCACCTGCGGGACGCGGAATGGCTTGGTCAGGTAGCCCGCGACCCCGAGATTGACCGCCTCGATGGCGCTCGCCTCGGTCGAGTAGCCGGTGATGATGATGACCGGGAGGTCGGCCTTGTACCGCTTGGCCTCGCGGATCACGCTCAGGCCGTCCATGCCCGGCATCTTGAGATCGATGATGAGCAGGTCGTACGGGTACAGGCGCATCCGTTCGAGCGCCGACCGGCCGTCCGGGACGGCGTCGACGTCGTACTCCGCCAGCGCCAGCGTCTTCGACAGCAGATCGCGGATGCTCGCCTCGTCGTCCACGACGAGCACGCGGGGCCGGCTGAGCGGCGTGGTCCGGGCCGCTGCGGGGGCCGGAGCCGCCGCCCGGGCGGTGCGCGGACGCTGGCTGTCGAGCCAGGCATCGATGTCCCGCTTGCGGAAGCGCCACTGGCGCCCGACCCGCACGGCCGGAATCTTGCCGGCCTTGATCAGCCGGTACACGGTCCGGAGATTCACCTGGAGGTACGCCAGAACCTCCTCGGTCGTCAGGAAAGTCTCGTCAATCATGCCTGCGTCCTGGGCGGCGCACCGCCGCCCGGCCTGACCGGCAGCTCGATCGTGAACATCGCCCCACCCCCGGGGTGATTCGAGGCGTGAATCTGCCCCCCGTGCTCCTGGATGATGCCGTAGGCGATGGCCAGGCCGAGACCGGTCCCCTGTCCGACGTCCTTAGTAGTGTAGAACGGTTCGAAGATCCGCGGCAGCACATCTTGCGGGATGCCCGGGCCGGTGTCCCGGAAGCGGGCGACGACCCGCTCGCCCGACCGGTCCAGCGTGGTCTGGACCTCGATCCGCCCTCCGCCCCTGGCGGCCAGCGCCTGCTCGGCGTTGAGCACGATGTTCAGGAAGGCCTGGTGGAGCAGCAGCGCGTCGCCCTGGAGCTTGGGCAGGTGCTCGTCATAATGGCGCACGACCTCGATCGAGGCGGCCCGGAAGGCGGCCGCGCGCAGCGCGCACACGCGCTGGACGACGGCGTTGAGCCGCAGCGGGCGCCGCGCCAGGCGCCGCGAGCCGGCGAACACCAGCAGGTTCCGGACGATTTTTGCGGCGCGGTCGGCCTCGCGGTAGATGACCTGCACCTCCCGCCGGAGCTGCGTGGGGAACGCGCCGGTGGCGCGCAGCAGCTCGAGGTGGCCGAGCACGCCCTGGAGCGGGTTGTTCAACTCGTGAGCGATGCCGGCCACGAACTGGCCGAGCGCCGCCAGCTTCTCGGACTGGGTCAGCCTGATCCGCAGCTCCGCCCGCTCGGCTTCCAGGCGCGCCTGGGGGGTGATGTCGCGCGCCACGATCACGTGGCCGACCGGCTCGTGGTCCTGGCGGAGCAGGTCGCTGACGGTGATGGAAAACGTGCCGTTGAGGACCGGATCGGTGATCTCGCGGGTCACGGCGCCGCCGGTGTGCCGCGCGCGCGAGCGATCGAGCGCGCTCACCCAGCGCTCCGTGTCCGGCCCGATGAAGTCGGCCAGCGGCCGGTCGACGATCTCGTCGCGGGCGAGGCCGACGCGCGCGGCGAACGCGTGGTTCACCCGCACGAGCCGGCGCCGGCGGTCGCACACGGCCACCAGATCCGCGATCGAATCGAACGTGTTCTCCAGCTCGCGCCGCGACCGCAGCACCTCTTCGAGCAGCTGCATGTTCTCGATCGCGCGGGACAGCTGGAGGGCGACCTGGTCGGCGCGCTCGAGCAGATCGCGCTCGCTGTCGGCCTCGACGCGCACCCCCTCGAAGAGGATCGCGCCCAGGGCGCGCCGGTATCCCTTGAGCGGCACCGTGAGCACGAAGCGGCCGCCGTCCTCCCCCGGGCGCGGGCTCACCAGCTCGGCCCGGCTGTTGCGCATGGCGGCCGCCGCCGGCGACGTCGGGTCGTCCGTCGGCACGCGGGCCGCGCCGGCGACGCGCGCGGTGTCGGACGAGGCCTGCAGCACGAGGTGGCGGGCGCGCCGCTCGTGCATCCAGATCGACGTGCGGTCGGCGGCGAACAGCGCGTTCGCCCGCGCGCAGAACAGGTCGAGGCCCCGGGCGAGCTGTGAACTCGACGAGACGATCTGCGTGAAGTCCTGCAGGAGGAGCCCGAGATCGCGCTGCAACGCCAGGTCGCGGCGCTGCCGCAGATGCTCGAGCGCCAGCGTGAACGCATCCGACAGGTCCGCCAGCCGCGCGGGCACGTCGGGATCGGCCGGTACGTGCTCCAGACCGACGACGAGCAGCCCGACGCGCTCGGCGCCGCGCTGCAGCGGCACGAGCAGGGCGCCGGGCGTCCGGACGTACGCCGCCAGCGCCGGCATGTCCTTCGCCGTCTTCGTCACCAGAAACGGCCGCCCGCCGGCAAACACCTGGTCGGCCCGTTTCGCTTCCGCGCGGCCGGGCATCCAGGGATCCGCCTGCCGGTGGACCAGCCCGGCGCTCGACGTCGGCAGCAGCCGATGGGCCTGCGGCCCGTGCTCGAACAGCACGGAGCAGACGCCGCCCGTGAGGGCCATGGCCTCACGGTGCAGGGGCAGCAGGACGTCGGCCGGCTGCGCGCTCCGGAGCAGCAGGCCGGGCAGCGCGGCCGGTCCAGCGGGGGCGGCCGGCGGTCGGCCGCCGGCCGCCGCGCCGGCGCGGCGCACCCGCCGATCCGGCGGAGCGGTTCGTCGTGGCGGTCTGACCCTGGGCATGAGTGCAGCGGCCGGGGCCGCCGGCCGGCCCGCCGGATGGCGGCGGGCGTGCCGGGGCCTTCTCGAATGACGGGCGATTGTACGCCAGGCCCTGTGGCCGGCGCCATCGAGCTGTTGAGCGGGTGAACCGGTTGCCCGGCGCCGGCCCGCCCGGGCAAGCCCCGGCGCGGGCTTTGCGCCCGGCGGGTCTTCCGGCCGGCCCGGCCGCGGCGCGATCGCTGGAATCTCCATCCCGCCAATGGTTTATGCTGAGAGTCTATCCGCGTGACCAGTCCGCGCCGCCGCCGGCCTCCCCGGGCCGGCCGACTGCCGCGATGCTTCGGCCGTCTAACCAGATGGCACGCCAGACTTTCGACGTCACCCCGGCCTGACCGCGGTGGCCGGCCGAGATACGCGACTGCATGCCGCAAGATGAATCGGTCGCGCTTCGCGCGACGTGGACCGATGAGGAGCTCGTCGCGCACTCGATGCGCGGGGACGCGGAGAGCTTCAATCAGCTCATCGTTCGATGGGAGCGGCCGATCTATGCCCTGGCGTACCGCGTCATCGGCCGCGAGGAGGATGCGCGCGACGTCTGTCAGGAAACGTTCCTGCGCGCGTTCCGGGCGCTGGGCGGGTTCCGGGGCCAGGCCAAGTTCTCCTCCTGGCTGTACCGGATCGCGCTGAACCTCTGCCGGGACTGGATCCGGCGCGAACGCCGCGCGCCGGTCGTGCAGGCGCCCGAAGGGGTCGATCTGGTGGATCTGGCCGGGGCGCAGGAACCGGCCGAGCCGCTCGAGGATCTGGTCGCCCGGCACGACATGAGTCGGCGGGTGGCACGGGCGATGGCGGCGCTCCCGGACGAGCAGCGGACCGCCATCATTCTGAAGGAGTACCACGGTCTGACGTTTCAGGAGATCGCGTCGCTGCTCGGCTGCCCGCTCAGCACGGTCAAGACGCGACTGTATCAGGGGCTCAGCGTGCTCCGGCGCGAGCTGGGTCGCGACGGCCGCGGCGCCGCGGCGCGCGGCCCCCACACTTCGACACCATCATGAGCCAGCATCACACGTCCGACGATCGTGAACGGCTGATTGCCTATCTCTACGACGAGTGCGACGACGACGAACGCGCCCGCCTCGAGGACCATCTCGCGGCCTGCGCCGAGTGTCGGGACGAACTCGACGGGCTTCAGGCGGTGCGCAGCCGCCTGGTCCACTGGGCGCCGCCGGAGCGCGAGCCGGGGTTCAGCGTGATCCCGCGCGCCGATCGTGCGCCGTGGTGGGTCGCCTGGCGCGTGCCGATGCAGGCGGCCGCCGCCGTGCTCGTGCTCGCGATGGGCGCCGCCGTGGCACACCTCGACGTCCATTACGGCGCCGGCGGCCTCGAGATCCAGACCGGCTGGCCGGCCGCGCCGGTGGCCGCCGAGGCCGCCGCGCCGGCGGCGCTTGCGCCGCAGCTGGCGGCCTTCGAGTCGCGCGTCGAGCAGCAGCTCGAGACGCGCACGTCGGCGTCGTCCGTGCCGCCGGCCGACCAGACCGCCCTGCTGGATCGCGTCCGGACCCTCGTCAGCCAGAGCGAGCAGCGCCAGCGCCGCGAGTTCGCGCTGCGCCTCGTGCAGGCGATGCAGGACATGGAATACCAGCGCCGCGCGGATCTCGTCCGGATCGATCAGAATCTCGGGCAGATCGAAGGGACGACCGGCGCGGCGGTCGCCCAGCAGCGGGAGTTGTGGAATTACCTCGTCCAGGTGGCCCAGCAGCGGCCGCAGTAGGACACCGATCGGGGCAGGCAGGTCGCCCGCGAGGCCGGGCGGCCGTGAAGGAGGACAGGTCGTGACCGCTTCAGGGGCAGTCGGACACGTGTTGAGGACGGTGCTGGTCGGCGCGGTGCTGGTGGTGCCGGGAGTCGCCCGCGGGCAGACGGCGCCGGCGACCGCGCCGCCGGTCCAGGCCGACGCCGTCGCGCAGGCGCACGCCCGGGCACAGGCCCGGGCCCGGGCGCGCTATCAGATCTTCGTCATGGAGGCGGTGCTCCAGCGCGCCGTCGACCACGGCGCCGAGATCCTGAGCGAGCGGATCCGCCGGGTGATGCCGAACATGATCGTGCTGGCCGGCATGGCCCAGGCGCGCGGCTTCCGGCTGCCGGACTACGGCGTCTTCTTCGACGTCGAGGTGCCGGCGCTCCGGCGGAGCATCGCCTGGAGCTTCCAGATGCTGGACCGCCCCGATCCCACGCTGGCCGAGGCGCTCGCCGCGCTCAAGCGGCACGTCAAGGCGATCGGCGACAGCAGCATGCGCCGCTCGCTGGAGGAGGCGCTCCAGCAGGTCGAGCTGCAGATGGGGCCGATGCTGCCCCCCGAGGGGGCGGCCGTGCCGGGCACGCCGGTGCCCGGTGAGCCGGTCGCCCGCCAGGCTCGGGCCCTGACCGCGGCCTCCTCCGCGACGGTGACGGCGGCGTCGACCGCGCCGGCGGCCCCTGCTGCGGTGCCGCCGGCGCTCTCCACCCGGGAGACGGCCGCTCAGGCCGCGCTGTTGCAGGACCCGGAGGGCGCGTATCTGAACGAGGTGAAGAAATCCCTGATCGAGGCGATGCTCGACTACGGCGGACCGCTGGCGCTCAGGCCGGATGAGTGGCTCACGGTGGCCGCCCGCGATGATGAGGATCCCGCGCGGCTGTCGCCGGACGACGCGTTTGACGTGCGATCGATGACCCTGCGGATCCGGGGGCGCGATCTGGAAGCCTTCCGGACGGGCCGGATCAGCCGGGAGGAGGCGATCAAGCGCATCGAGGTCCGGGAGTACTGATTGCACTACAATAGGAGGCATGTCGCAGTCGTGGATCCGGACCGTCCGGCTCTGGGGCGCCGCTCTGGCGGTGGCCGTGGTATCGGCCTCGTGCGGCGGACCGGCGGTCGACCTGCAGAAGGTCCTGAAGGTGAGTGACGTCTCGTCCGGCTGGCACAGCGACGGAGTCGTCGGCGGCGAGCACAAGATCGTGCCGAGCTTTTCGTTCAAGCTCACCAATGACGCCAGCGCTGCGCTGGGGAGCCTGCAGGTGAACGCCGTGTTCCGGCGGGTGGGCGAGAAAGAGGAGTGGGGCACGGCGTACACCAGCGTCGCCGGGGCGGACGGCCTGGCGCCGGGGACGACGACCCCGGTGCTCGCGCTCCAGTCGTCGCTCGGCTACACGGGCACCGACCCGGAGCCGCAGATGCTGCAGAACCATCTGTTCGTCGACGCGCAGGTGACGCTGTTCGCCAAGTACGGCTCGAGCCAATGGACGAAGCTTGGCGAGTTCCCCATCAAGCGGGTGCTGCTGACGCCGTAAGCGGCCTCGCCCCGCGGCGGACTCCGGCGCGCTGCCGGCGCGATCCCTGGTTCCCCGGTGCCGGACATCAAGTCCCGTCCCACGCTTGAGCGTCGTCTCGGCCCGCTCGACGCCACGGCCATCGTCATTTCCAACGTCATTGGTGTCGGCATCTTCACGACGCCCGGGATCGTGGCGCAGATGCTGCCGCACCCGTGGGCGATTTTGAGCGTCTGGATCGCCGGCGGTCTGCTGGCGTTCGCCGGGGCGATGGCGTATGCGGAGCTGGCGGCGCTGCGGCCGCACGCGGGCGGCGAGTACGTGTACCTGCGCGAGAGCTTCGGGCCGCTGGCGGCGTTCCTGACCGGCTGGACGTCGTTCGTCGCCGGATTCTCGGGCGCCATCGCCGCCGGCGCGGTCGGCGCCGCGGCGTACCTCGGGCGGTTCATTCCGGCGGCCGGGGACGTGAGGCCGCTCCTGTCGGTCCCGCTCGGCCTGGTGACGCTGTCGGTCTCGCGCCGGTCGATCGTCGCGCTGGCGGTGATTGCCGGCCTGACACTCATCCACCTGCGCGGTCTCGGCCCGGGCCGCCTGCTCCAGAACACGCTGGCCGGCGTGAAGGTGGCCGCCCTGGCGATCTTCGTCGCGCTCGGGTTCGCCATCGGCGGCGGCGCGGCCGCCCATTTCCACGCCGCGAAGGCCGTGTCGGCCGGCAGCTGGCTGCTGGCGCTGATTCCGGTGATGTTCAGCTACAGCGGCTGGAACGCGGCCGCGTACGTCGCGGAAGAGGTACGCGATCCCGGCCGGAACGTGCCGCGCGCCCTGGCGCTCGGCACGCTGGTCGTCGTCACGATCTACATCGCGCTGAACGCGCTCTACCTCTACGCCCTGCCGATCGACCGCTTCGCCGGCAGCATCGGGGTCGGCGAGACGGTCGCCGCGCAGCTGCTGGGACCGGCGGCGGCCTCGGCGATCGGCCTGCTGGCACTGGTGATCATCCTCGGCAGTCTCAGCGCGATGGTGCTGGCCGGGCCGCGCGTCTATTTCGCGATGGCGCGCGACGGGCTGTTCTTCCACCGCGCGGCGCGGGTCCACGCGGGCTACCGGACGCCGGTCGCGGCGATCGTGGCGCAGGCGCTCTGGAGCGGCCTGCTCGTGCTCTCGGGGACGTTCGAACAGCTGCTGACCTACACCGGCTTCGCGGTCGTGCTGTTCGCGGGGGTCGCCGTCTGCGCGCTGTTCGTGCTGCGCCGCCGCTGTCCGGACGAGCCGCGGCCGTTCCGGGCGTGGGGCTACCCGCTCGCGCCAGGGCTCTTCGCCGTCGCCAGTCTGGCGATCGTGCTGAACGCCATGCGTGAGAGTCCGTGGCCGTCGGCCGCCGGCCTCGCCGTCATTGCGGCCGGTATTCCGCTGTACTGGCTCCTGCGCCGGACGCCTCCGGCGGTGGCACCGTCAGGAGCGCCCAGAGTGTGACGAGCGCCAGGGTACCGTCCGACAGGGCGAACAGCAGGAACGCCGGCGGCGAGTGGCGGAAGAGGTGGTCGAGGATGAAGGTCAGCGCGCCCGCCCCCTTGAGGAACACCCCCATCACCCACAGATAGCCGCGGTGCTGCTGCGGCGCGCGGTACGGCATCAGGTAGCCGAGCGCCACGGCCAGCAGGAACACGCCGTTCAGGTCCGCGTGAATGGGCGGGCGCGGCAGCGGGACCGCGAAGACCACCGCCAGCCAGCCCTGGGCGGTCAGCATGACCACCCCGACGAGCGCGTCGTAGACACCGGAGATGGCGGCAATGACGCGGAGCCGGCGGCTCCGGTCGGGGAGGGCGGGCGCGGGCATGGCGGCATTGTATGCCGCCATGCCCGTCCCCCGTTATGGAAGCTTCTGGAGCGAGCCCTTGTAGGTGATGGTCTGCCCCGGCTCGGTCTTGACGTTGAACGTGATCGGCTTGAAGCCCTGCTCGCGGATCTCGATCCGGTGCGGGCCGGGCTGGAGCTTCAGCTTCTGGAAGAAGCCGTTGAAATCGTTGACCACCCCGACGTAGTACCCGTCGACGAAGACCGACGCCGTCTTCGGCTTCACCTTGATGTGAATGCCGCCCTGCTCGGGGGCGCCGTGGTAGCCGTAGTACGAGGAGTAGCCGTACGGACCGAAGCCTCCCCAACCCAAGCCGGGGCCCCACCCGTCATCGGCCCAGAACGGGTTGCCATAGAAGCCACCGTCGCCCAGGCCGACGATGACTGCGCCGTCCCCGCCCTCTTCGTCATCGTCGACGCGTCGAACGGCCATCCCGGAGTTGTTGTCGCCCGGATACCGGCGCTCGACGGCCGTGGCCGGCGCCGGTTCGGCCGGGTTGCGCGGCACCGCCTGCTCGCGCGGCGGCGGTGCAGAGCGCGGCGGCGGCGCGGCTTCCGCGCGGGGCACGGCCTGCCGGGCGCCGCTGTAGGCGCGGGCGGCCGCCGGCATGAAGGAGCCCCCCGCGCGCATGAGGCCCGGTTCCTGCCTGGCGACCTGATGAGGCGGCGCTTCGGCGAATGCCGGAAGCCCGGCTGCGCAGAGCAAGCCGAGCGCCGCACCGGTGACGGTCAGTCTGAATGTGTTCATCACGACCACCCTTCGAACGTCGGGCGCTTGCGGTCGTCTCGTGGGGTCCGGCCGGAAGCGGCGTTCACCGGTCAAGACAGCAACATCCCTGCCAGCCGCCGACCGGCCGGAGACGGGGCATCTCCGGCGTCGGGGCGGGCGCGCCGCGGTGGCGGCTGTCTCCGGCGGAGCGCAGCGTCCGGTTTCCTTGACACCCCGGGGAGCGGCCGATAGACTGCGGAAAGTCGGCCTGAAGTCCGCGTCTGGCACCGGTCTGCAGGATTCGCGTCTGCCCTTCCCCGATCATGTTTCACAGCACGACGATTCTCGCCATTCGGCACCAGGGCCGGTCGGTTCTTGCGGGCGACGGCCAGGTGACGCTTGGCGCGACCGTGGTCAAGCAGAACGCGCGCAAGATCCGCCGCCTCTACAACGACCGGATTCTCGCCGGCTTCGCCGGCTCGGCGGCAGATTCGTTCGCGCTGTTCGCGCGGTTCGAGTCGAAGCTCGAGCAGTATCGGGGCAACCTGGAGCGCTCGGCGGTCGAGCTGGCCAAGGACTGGCGGTCCGACCGGATTCTGCGGCGGCTGGAGGCGATGCTGATCATCGTCGATCAGACGCGCACGTTCCTGCTGTCGGGGACGGGCGATCTCATCGAGCCGGACGATGGCATCGTGGCGATCGGGTCGGGCGGGCCGTATGCGCTGGCGGCGGCGCGGGCGCTGGCGCGGGATTCGGCGCTCGACGCGCGCGCGATTGCCGAGCGGGCGATGACGGTGGCGGCCGAGATCTGCATCTATACGAACCAGAACATCGTGATCGAGGAGCTGTGAGGCGCGCCGGGCCGGCCTGCGCGCCGGCGGGGGCCGAAGTCTGATCATGCCCATCTATCTGCCCGAGACCACGTCGACCGGCATCGAGGCGCTCACGCCGCGCCAGATCGTCGCGGAGCTCGACAAGTACGTGATCGGCCAGCGGGCGGCGAAGCGGGCGGTGGCGATCGCGCTGCGCAACCGGATGCGGCGGCAGAAGCTGCCGCCGGAGATGGCGGACGAGGTGGCGCCGAAGAACATCCTGATGATCGGCCCCACGGGCGTCGGCAAGACGGAGATCGCGCGCCGGCTGGCGCGGCTGGCGCAGTCGCCGTTCATCAAGGTGGAGGCCTCGAAGTTCACGGAGGTCGGCTACGTCGGGCGCGACGTGGAATCGATGGTGCGCGACCTGGTGGAGCTGGCCGTGGACATGGTCCGCGACGAGCGGCTCGAGGAGGTCCGGAGCAAGGCGGAGCAGAACGCCGAGGAGCGGCTGCTCGACCTCCTGCTGCCGCCGACGCGGCCGGTGGCGCCGGACGAGGACGCGGTGGCCGCGCGCGATCAGCAGCAGACGCGCGAGCGGTTCCGCGAGCTGCTGCGCAACGGGCGCCTCGACGCGCGGGTGGTCGAGATCGACGTGCGGGAGAAGGCGTTTCCGTCCTTCGAGATCATCGCCGGGTCGTCGGTCGAGGAAGTCGACATCAACATCAAGGACATGCTGCCGGGCCTCTTCCAGGGACGGAGCAAGAAGCGGAAGATGAAGGTGCCCGAAGCGCTCGAGTACCTGCTCCAGGAAGAGGAACAGAAGCTGGTCGACATGGACTCGGTCTCGCGCACCGCGGTCGACCGCGTCGAGGACACGGGGATCATCTTCATCGACGAGATCGACAAGATCGCCGGGCACGAGGGGGCGCAGGGGCCCGACGTCAGCCGCGAAGGCGTGCAGCGCGACATCCTGCCGATCGTCGAGGGGACCACGGTCAACACGAAGTACGGGATGCTCCGCACCGACCACATCCTGTTCATCGCCGCCGGGGCGTTCCACGTCGCCAAGCCGTCCGACCTGATTCCCGAGCTCCAGGGCCGCTTCCCGATCCGGGTCGAACTCGAGGCGCTCGGGCAGGAGGAGTTCGTCCGCATCCTCACCGAGCCGAAGAACGCGCTCATCAAGCAGTACGTCGCCCTGATGGAGACCGAGGGGATCACGCTCCGCTTCCTGGACGGCGCCATCCACCGGATCGCCGAGTTCGCGACGCGCGTCAACGAGCGGACGGAGAACATCGGCGCCCGGCGCCTGCACACGGTGATGGAAAAGCTGTTGGACGAAATTTCCTTCGAGGGCCCCGATCTCGAGGACAAGTCGATCACCATCGACGAAGCCTACGTCGATCGCATGCTGGCCGAAATCGTCAAGAACGAAGACCTGTCCCGTTACATCCTGTGACCCGCTCGATGCGCGTCGATTGCCGGGACGCCGGCCGCACTGAGGGCGCCGGGGCCGCGCCGGGCCGTGGCGGCCGGCGCCTGCGCCGGGCCGCCGGCGTGCTGCTCGTCGCCGCCCTGGCCGCGTGCGGCAAGAAAGGCCCGCCGCTGCCGCCGATCCTGTACCTGCCGGCCGCGCCGGCCGTGACCGCTCACGAACAGGGACGGACCGCCCGGCTCACCTTGACCGTGCCGGTGGCCAACACGAACGGGTCGCGGTCGGCGAACCTCGAGCGTCTGATGGTGTACGGGTACACGGGCGAGCCGCGCCTGGTCGATCTCGACCGGTTCTTCAAGCGGGCGACGCTGGTCGCGCGGATTCCCGTCAAGCCGGCGCCGCCGCCCGACGCGGACGAACACGAGCAGCAGGCGATCGAGCGCCGGGCCGCCAAGGCCCCGGGGGTCGCGCAGGGAGAGACGATCGTCGTCGCCGAGCGGATCACCCCGGCCCTGATGACGCCCGTGCCGCCCGAGCGGCCGCGGAAGCGGGTGCCGGTGCCGGCGGCGGAGATGGCCGTGCCGCTCGCCGGGCCGCCCGACACGCTCCTCGCGCGCCAGTACTATGTGGTCGGCGTGACGTCGAAGGGCCGTCCGGGGCCGCTGTCGACCGTCGCGTCGGTGCCGCTCGTGGCGCCTCCGCTGGCGCCGTCGGCGCCGGTCGTGACGTACACGGAGAAGCAGATTTCGGTGACGTGGACGGCGCCGGCCTTCGTGCGGGCGCTGGCGCAGGCGCCCGCCACCGGGACGGTGCTGCCGGGCGTGCCGATCATCGGCCCGACGTATCCGGCGAGCCAGTACAACGTGTACGAACGGCCGGCCACCGCCCCGCCCGCGCCGCCGTCGCCGTTGAGCACCGAGGGGGACGGCACGGTGGTGCCCGGGCCGCCGCCGGCCCCGCTGAACGGCGCGCCTCTCGCCGGCACGGCCTTCACCGACACGCGGATGACGTGGGGCGCGCG
>Ga0307372_10003651_pt1 | contig 24390 bp, 19 predicted proteins | sample OX1MG_FD_202533 | JGI IMG/M metagenome (GOLD analysis project Ga0307372, IMG submission 202533) | Soil microbial communities from Risofladan, Vaasa, Finland - OX-1 | ecosystem: Environmental > Terrestrial > Soil > Coastal area > Acid sulfate soil | place: Finland: Risofladan, Vaasa | collected...
GGTGGCCCCTACAGACGGTCGGTGCCGGTAGGCCCACGCAGCTTCCACAACCACCCGCCGTAAATGCGCATTTCCTGTCTTAGTGATATTCCCGCGTCGCGTGCGCTCTCCGCTGGAGTCTTCGCTAGGTACGATTCCTCCGTAAGCCATTAACTGCTTTGCTCTGGCAAACCGCGACAGTTCTCCCAGTTCGGCTACCACCGTCACCGCCGAAACATGCGCGATTCCTCGTAGCGCCTGCAAGCCCTCGATCACCGAACGCATCTGGGGCGGCGCACTCTTCACCGCTTCCGTAATCGCACCATCGAGCCGCGCGATGCGTGCTGCCCCATGCTCCACCTCGTGCAAGTAATCCAGCAACGTGGCTTCCTGTGCCAGTTGTTCGAAATGCACGTCCCGTTTCACCCACTCCAGGTATTTCATCGTCCAGGCCTTTACCCCCATCGGCGGTCGCCGGCCATGCCGCAACAGAAACTTATTCAACCGGTGCCGTGCTCGAAGTTCATCCTTCTTGGCCGCTTCTCGGGCGCGCACCAGATCTCGCAACGCCTCGTGAGCCGCATCCGGCACCCATACCGCCGTCAACTCTCCTGCCCGATAATTTCGCGCCAGTTTCAACGCATCCCGCCGATCTGTCTTCACGCGGTCCCCGGCCTTCACCGGCACCAAGGTGGGTGCCACCACTTCGCACTGGGCCCCCATCCGAGTCAGTTGCCAGTACAGCGCGTAGCCTGTCGGGCCTGCCTCATAACAAAACCGCAGCTCCTCCACCGGCCCCAGTTCCTTCACCAGTTTCCGAATCGATTCTTCGCGATTCGGTATTACCCCCAGCGACCTAATCTCTCCGCCCTGCTCCGCCACGGCTACCGAAATCGTCTCGGCATGGACATCCAACCCGACAAACTTTATTCTTTTCATCGACCGGCTCCTTTCGCTTGTGGCTCTGTACTGCTTATCTTCCGATTCGCAGCATAACCCACGCCTGCGAATCGGAGCCGGTCATTCCATTGTGACTAACTCTCCGCCTGTGGCGTCGAACTTCTGAGGCACCGATGGCATTGCGTTCCCTGTCTTCATTTTTCAACTCCTCTAATCCAGAGGGACAAAAGTGTCATCGGCTCGTCTGTTGATGGCCACTCCTCGCCCACCCATCGAAAATCACGCTTAGCAAGAAGGCATTTCATCTTAGCTTCGCTGGTAGTGGCGAACACACTTCCATCCTCAAACTCAAGAATCTTATCAACTACTTTACTTGATAAATGTAGACCTCTCCAGCCAAGCGCAACGGCAACATACCCAACCTCTGGAACATCGCCAGCTAATTCGTATCCGCTTCTCTTGGTAAGCTTCGCAGCATAGTCAGGTCTTGCTTTTTTGAGCGCCGCTACTGCCACCATCTTACCGTCCCGTTCGATAAATGCGATCTTTTCTGCGCTCGGGAGCTTAGCATCAATACTGCTGCGGAGAATCGCACCGCCCTTAGCAACGACTTTTATAAACTCATCGAGTCTTTTTTGTTCCTCTAAATCTTTTCGCGTAAGAATCTGAAGGTCATCTACTGCATCTGGCCACTCGATTGTCACTCGGTCATTTGTTATTTCCGCCGTGGACTTCTGGCACTTCGGGCATTGCCGGTGCCCCTTGCCGATAAACTCAGAAACTATGTATAGTTTGCCGCACACCGGACAGCGCATAGCTGCATTATTGCCGTACCAATCTTCATGCTGACCGAGCGCATTCCGATCGAGGGTTTTGTTTGCCATAGGCTTTGCTCCTACTCTGTCGCATAGCCCCTTGCTCACAGAGGTGTGAGAGGGAAATGCGTCTTCAGCTAGTGTTCTTTGCGAGCCAATCTCTTATCGTGAGCATTCCAAGGCAATCATCTTCATTGTAGGTCTGAACTTTCTTCAAAGATTGTTGGTTCCCATTCTCCAGATAGTCGTAGGTCAGAACCATCCCTTCCATTGCGTCGACCCCCAGCTCTCTCCAACTATATCCAAGACATTTGGCAATTTCCTTGACTGACTGTCCATGTACCGGGAAAAAGACCTTACCTTCAAAGACGTCCTTCAAATCACAACAGCGGGACAGAAATCTATCCACTGACGAACCCGAAATGCCATATGTGTCGAAAATCTTTGCAAATTCGACCAATTCCTTTTTGGACCAGAAGTATCCCTGATAGTCGCCTAATGTGTCTAGAAACGCCAAGAATTCTCTCGTCTTTGCAGGAATGGCCTTCTCTGAATCAATGACAAGCGAGTGGTATTTCGCAGCTTCGCCGGGTCTACGAACTACCATCCCAATCAAGAACACAAAGTGCGGAATACGAGGATGGACGCTTCCCGTGTCCTCAACGTCCAGATAAACTTCAGGCCCATCGTAGGCGGGCAAGACAAGCTTGTCACAAACGAATTCCTTGCCAGTAAGCAAACACTTCGTTTGCTTGAAAATTAGTTCACTCCGCTTCCCAACCCACTTAAATTTGGAGAGTTCGTCCACACTGAGCTTCGACAAATCATCAATCGTGCGAATACCAGTCGCAACCATCTGGGAGCGGATTCGTTGGTCCTTCAAATAAGGCACAAGAGAGATGTCCTTCTTCGCTTTAGCCTGAGCATCGCAGTACTTGGCCCAATGTGCATCCGCACACGTGCCGTAGACTGGATCAGGTTTCACAGTCCCAACACGAATTTCCTCCACTTCCCTCAAAGCTTGCTTTAACTCTTCTTCATACTGTGTATATTCGAAAATGGATTCCTCGCCGTGTCTATTCACCATGGTAAACAGGGGTGGAAGATATCCCTGAATTAGTCCCAGCATGTGGTTATAAAGAAGGGCCTGTATCAGATAATGACGCTTGTTTTTCTCGGCGAATCTCGAAGAGAACTTAATCTCAACGACCCGATAGTGGTGCCTGCCAAAATTGCTGGGTGCCGTGTCACCACGCACAAGAAGGTCGGGCTTTCCCGCAAGGTTATCCTTAAGCCAAAACAAGGGTGGGTTGTAAATGTATTTCTGACTATTCGCTGCTGCGTTCACGAAGGTCTCAAATCCCGCAGGGTCATACGAGAAACACTGTTTTCGCGCTGCTTGGTCCTTGCTATCGACGTATCTGTGTTCCAACTCAATGCCCCACGTCTGGAGCAAGTTACCAAAATTGGTTGGCGCGTCCTTCGCTCTTGGGTCCACGTGATATTCGCAATAGCAAGCGTAGGGCGAAATCGTGTGCGCTCGCAAAATCGAACCGGTAATATTCTGAGAAGAAATCGCTCCGCCAGAGACACTTTGGTCTAGGATTTCTCGAATGCTCTTCATGGATGGGTCCAATGCTAGGAAAAGGCCTTATTCGACGTTCAAGCTACTTCCGTGACCATACTGCCTAAATCTTCTCGGGAGTACCTAAAGAAGTCTCGATGTCTTGCGGCGGTTTGATTGCCTTTAGCACCTCTCCCGCCACTAGTTCCCGTACTTTAAGCGCCCCCGGCACCAGTCGACTAAACTCCACTAACAAATGTCAGTGCTCTCTTTGAATACGATTGAAGCTCTGCATCATCCAGCTTTACGCTGTCCGCCCCTGTCAGGTTTTGATCGTGATGAAAACTCTTCGAGTATTCATTAAGTGCCTCAAGCTCGTTAAACTTCGGCTTGAGCACATTCAAAGGGTCAGTGGAGCCTGCCGAGTGTATTTTGGCTATAAAATCGCCCAACCATTCAGTTCGCTTGAAGGCTTTGGGAAACCTTAACCGGAGGTTTCCTTCGAGGAGCGGGCGAATGCAGCGCGCAATATCCCGAGTCGGGACACTCCCCTTTTCAATATACTCGTCAAGAGAAAAATAGTTTTGAAGGTAGGCGTCACGGGTCGCCGCTTCTATGTCCCATTCGCTGAGTGCGCTCGCCTGACCGCTCCTAACAATCTGAAGATTTTTGACTGCCGAGACTTTCTCGTCGTTCCAGATCGAAAGCAAAAAGTGTGGATCGTGTGAAAGTACAATCACTTGCCTAGTTTTTTGAGATAGTCCACGGATGACTTGTTGCGTACAATGTCGTCGGTTCGAATCTAAGCTAGAAACGGGATCGTCAAAAACAACGACCTTATTGGAAAGGCCGGGATCATCCTGCAATTGGGCGATGAAGAACGCGAAAGCCAATGTGCTCTTGTCACCGGCACTTAGGGTATTTTTGAAACACGGCCCCGTAGATGCAGTTTTGGAGTCGCCCAAATTCACTGGGGTATCGTCTATCGAGAGTTGGTAGTCCGTGGTCGGTTTCCCGCCGGGGTATTTGGTCCCCGTATTGCAGATCTTGAACCCGGCTCCGAAGTCCTTCAAGTGATCGTTAATGCCGTTCTCGTATTTTGAGAGGACTCCCTTCGCATACGTCTCCAGCGCAGTTTTTGCTTTGACCTTGTCATCTTCCTGACCCTCCTTTTTCTTGAGCAACTTATTGTAGTCTTCACAAAGGGTCTTGATGGCGTCATTGGTATGGCGATTTGTCGAATTTTTCAGTTCCTCAAGCGTGGACTCCGCGAGAAGCTGATTGCCTCCTGCTGTCTTTTTCTTCTTCTCACCGATCAGGAGATTCATCGCGTCAACACGTCCATTGTAGGAAGCGACTTTTTCCCTGATCGCCTCAAACGAGTTGAAAGCTTCCTTGGCTTCCTTTTCCAGCGGCAGTGATTCCAAGGGAGACGCTGTTTTGCGCTTTAAGTGCGAATTGATTGCGTTCTGAAGTGTTGTCCAAGCACTCTTGATGGCATCAAAGTCTAAAGCTGGGTAGTCGCCATCGACATATTCTCTCCAAAACTCGCTGTGTGAACTATTAGAGTTGCTAGATCGCTGCAACCCGAGCAGCGCATCCTGGGAAAAGCCTGTCGATATTGTTTCAGTCATTTCAGCGATCTCAGCCTTCAACTCCGCATAAGCAGCACTGAAATATGTCTTGTAGGCCGTGATGAGCTCTTGCCCAGTAAGAGACTGTCCGCAGAAAGGGCAATGTCCCTCTTTAATGTACTCTAGGCCCCTATTTATCCAGTCCTCTCCCTCGCCATCCATACAACGTGCTATGTGTTCCTTAGTGAGGCGCTCAGCACTTTCTGCAACGTCTTCCAACTTCTTCGTCAGAAGGGCTTCCAGTGTGGCCAGAGGCACAAGGGGAAGGGAAAGTTTTGTTAATGTTGACCGCGAGGCAATGGCCGCAGCTTGTTTTAAGGCAGCAAGTTCGGCCTCTTTTTCTTGGACTTCCTTGTCAACGTCAGGAACCACCGGCAAGTCGCAAAACTTTTTGACTTCTAATTTTCCCAATATGTGAGGCTGAACCTGTTTCTCTTTAGATTTTATCTCGTCATTCGTTGTGCGAATTTTAACGTCAAGATCATCGACCGCGTTGGCCAATTTAACGCCCGTTTCGCCAACGATGAATCGATACAAATTTCGCTTATGATCATGTTCAACATATATACCCGAGTACACGTTTTCGTTGATAAAAGTCATGTCGAAAACAACAATTCCATCCGCAGGAGAATCCCAAATACCGTTCTTGAAAAGATGAGTCGTGCCATCAACTCGAACCGACACCTCCGGACCGCTGGTAGACTTTACTGATTTTCTTTCCAGAATGTACTGCGGGTCCCCACGATCCAAGGACCGCAAGAGCGCAGAAAGCATGGTCTTGCCGCGACCGTTTTCTCCGAAAATCAAAGTTAACTTCTCAAATACCACGTCGCCATGTGCAGCGTAATTGACAAATTTTCCCACATTCTTGATGACGAGAATCTTCTCGATCATGTCCCAACCTCCTTTGGTAGCTTATACGTTCCATCGCAGTTGGGATGCCAATGGGTCCGAAGCTGGAGCTGCAGCCCAGTCGGGCAGAAGAGTGCCTTTGAATAGCGACGAGGGCACGATAGCATCAATTGGCTTGATTGTTAACGGTCGGAAGGGACGACGCGGCGCTGCTACGGATCTTGTAGCGAAGCCAAGAATACTTCACAATCCATGTGGCTCATGGTTTGTTGTGCTCCATGATTCGAGCTATGTCGAAAAACATAGCCTCAATGAAACAGGTGCAGAGGATAAACATCAGAATTTATTGCAATGCCTTCGAGCAGTCCAAGCGGATCTCGAAAATAGTGCCGGAGTCGTGAGGAAGAGTTCTCGCCAAAGGAAAAGCACATGGAGATACCAATATGGTCGCAGAACGTGGTTCCGGAGGTTACGGTTTATTAGGAGAGTTCATATGAGATTAATTCACTCCGCTGACTGGCAGTTGGGCGAAAGGTTTGTCCAGTTCGGCCCAAAAGCTGACGCGCTGCGCGAGGCTCGACAGAAAACTTTGGCAACTGCTCTCCAAAAAGCACGAGAAATGGAAGTGGACGCTTTTCTGATCGCGGGCGATTTGTTCGCTGACGCTCAAGTTGACGACGCTGTGATCCGTGCGGCGCTAGATGCGTTCGCCGCCGTGCCTGAGTTGTGCGTGTTTATCCTTCCCGGCAACCATGATCCTTACAGCGGACCTGGTTGTGTGTGGGAACGCAGGCTATTCCAGCAAAAACCCGCCAGGGTGACGGTGATCAGTCAGCCCGCAGTCTACGAAGTGGCCGACGGATTTCTCATCGCCAGCCCGTTGCAGCAAAAAGTCTCCACGGTTGACCCGAGCCACAAATTTTCTGCACTTGCCCGCGACTTGCCTACGGACCGCATTCGTGTGGGCATCACGCATGGCGCGCTCGCTATTCCCACCAAACATCAACCAAACGATTTTCCAATCGCGCTCGACGCCGCCACGCGCGCGGGACTGGATTACGTCGCCGTCGGTCATTGGCACAATGGGCAGATATACGACAGCGGTCGACTGGTAATGAGCGGCACCCCTGAGCCGGACGATTTCGGCCAAACTGCTTCGGGCAATATCGTCCTGGTAGAGATTCCACGGCGCGGGGCAGAACCCGTGCTCACCGACCTCCACGTTGCGTCGCTCCAGTGGTGCGAACTGGAGTTCGAGCTCGTGGATTTCGAGTCCGCGCGAAAGTCGGCGCTGGCCAAGCTTCGCGAGCTGAACGCAAATGCTGCCTCTACTGTTTTGCGAATCCGAATGCGTGGCAGCATATCGCCAACTGCTCTCGAAGAATTCAAGCGCGAACTCGAATCGACTCTTCAACCGTTTGCAGCCTGGCTCTTACAGGACGATACGCGCGCGGCGTTCACGGCAGCCGAACTGGCGGAACTGCAAGGCAAACACCCGTTGCTTGGGCAAACTATCGCCGACCTCGCGCAGTTCGAACACCTCGCCTGCGGCACTCCGCCCCCCATTGAGTCCGACGTCATCTCGCTTGGCGAAGCGCAACGGCTTCTAGCTGATGCACGCATCGAGTTGACGAAACTCGACCCGGAGTTTTTCCGGCTCGCTCATCAGCTTTTGTCACAGAAGCTTCAGGAACTTAGCCGATGATCCTCGAATCCATTGAACTGACCCATGTCGGCCCGTTCCACCAAACGGTGTGCCTCGGTCCACTTTCGCGCGGGCTGAACGTGCTCGTCGCCTTCAATGAGGAAGGTAAGACCACCGTCGTGCGCGCAACCGTCCGCGCGTTGTTCGACCGGCACACCGGTAAATCTGAGGAGATCAAACACCTCCAGTCAGTGGGCACAAGTCTGGCGCCTGCCGTCACTGTAGTGTTCCATTGTGGCGGTACAAAGTTTCGAACCCAAAAAATATTCTTGAACGCCCCACGGAGTGAGCTACACCGGTGGCGAGACGGGCGATGGGAAGGAGTAGCCGAGGGGGATGCGGCCGACAACAGGCTCCACGAGTTGCTTCGGTCGGAAGAACCAGGTAGGGGTGCAAGCAAACCAGAGCACTGGGGATTATTTCAATATCTGTGGGCTCGGCAGGGCGAACCCGCCGCCTGGCCAAGCTGGGACGGGGAGGCAGGTAAGTTCCTTCGCGCCCGGCTTGCGCGCATCGAACTCGACCCGCTGATCGAACAACTAAAATCCGCCTTCACTACGGAATACGAGTCGTTTTTTACTCCGCAGGGAAAACCGAAGGCGCACGGGCCTCTCGAAGACGCTGAGGCCGAACTCGAGCGACTGAATGCAGAGTTGGAGGTGGTGCGATCGAGACAACGTCACCTCGAAGATTCCCAAACACGCTTGCAACAACTCAGTGACCAACTCGCGACGCTGGAAGCTGAAGCAAGGCAAAAACGGGTCGATGCAGATGCGATTGAGAAGCAGGCCATCGAGGTTGAACGATTGCTCATCGAAGTCGATGCCAAACAAAGGGAATTCCAAGCGGCGCAAACCGAGCTGCACGCCGCCGAGAAGGACATTGCCGACCTCTCGTTGGCTCAAAAGACGGTCACGGATCTCAATACGGACATCGAACGTTTCAGATTAAACATAAAAGCGATAACCGAACAGGAAACAGCCCTCACGAACCAGCACAACGACGCCGCGCAGGCCGAGCAGCAACTCCAGACAGCGCGCACGAAAATTCAAACGCAGGTAGAACGCATGGTTGCGGTGCTTAGGTTTAGGCGTGCGCTGGTCGAACTGAAAGGGCTGCAGGAGGCTCTCAAGCAGGCGGACAGGCGGCATGTTGAGGTCGCCCGATTGGAGGAGCAAAAGTCGAAACTTCCTCCCGTCACGCCCCAAAAGCTTAAGCGATTGGAAGAACTCGAAGGCGCTTCACGTGAATTTCGTGCCCAGATCGAAGTCATCGGCATAACGGTCGAACTGACTCCTGACAAAGCGGGCGAGGTTGAAGTCACCGAATCGGGCAAGACGCGCAAGCTCCAGCTCAAATCGGGCAAGAGCGAAACGCTCAAGAGCGGTCAATCCCTGCGGTTGCGGTTGCCGTCTTGGGGAAGAATCCACGTGCGGTCTGGCGCAACCGAGCTGAAGGAGCTCCAACAACAACTTGCCGAAAAGCTGCGTGACCTTGCCGATGAGTGCGCCGGACTCGGCGTCAAGTCCAGCGCCGAAGCCGCGGCATCACTGGAGGTGCGCCGCGATCTCGATGCCAAACTCCGCGAAGCAAGGAATGAATTGAAACACGCACTCGGGGATTGTGACGAACTGGGATCGCTTCAAAAGGAACACAACCAGCGGCAGAGTCAATTGCAATCGCTGGAGAAGACGGTCCAGCCAACAGAGAACGAGCAATCTGCGCCGTTCGCGGAGTTGGAAGTGCGCGAGGAGAAACTCAGCGCCGAACTGCGCAGTGTCAATGGCAAACTGCGCGAAGAAGGCGAGCAACTGAAATCATTGGCTGACCAGTTAACCATCTGCCGCCAAAAGCGCGCCGAAGCAGACAAGCAGCTTTCGGTGCTTGGCGAACGCCTCACCAACTCGCTAGCCCGGATCGAACAAATTCGCAAGCGCTACCCTGTCGGCTTGGAAATAGCGAGAGCCAATGCCCAGCGCGAGTTTGTCGAGGCAGAGGCTCGGCTCAAGGTGACACGCGCCAAACTGCCACCCGACGCCGAGAGACTCTCCGAACGCAACCGTCGCGCTGCCAAAGCCGCCGCAGACACCGAGGAAGCGCTGCAACGTGCCCGGAGACAAAGGGACGAACTGGCCGGCACACTGCGTGCACTCGGCGCAGAGGGCATCTACTCGCGCGAAACGGAGCTGCTGGAGAAAATCACGCTGCACCGCTCTGAGGCTGACGCCGCCCGTCGACGCGGCTGGCTGGCGCGACTGATTCGTGACCTGCTCGAACGTCGCAAGCAAGCCGCCACACGCGCTGTCCTCGCACCGTTGCAGGATAAAATCAGTGCGACCTTTGCTGACCTCACCGCCGACCATGCGCGCAAAGTTTATCTGGACGAAAACCTCCAAATCCGCGGTCTCGGCCACAGCGAAAACGAACTGCTGCCGTTTGAACTACTGTCGCAGGGCGCGCGCGAACAGTTGTTGTTGGCTTTGCGCATGGCGGCGGCGGAGGCGGTGTCATATAACGAACCGCAATTGCTCATTCTGGACGATGTGTTGGTCAATACCGACCCTATCCGCCAACAGCGGGTTCTGGACCTGCTGCAATCTGCGGCGGAGCGGCTGCAAATCCTCGTTTTAACCTGCCATCCTGACCGTTATCGCGGGATAGGCCACCAAGTTACGATCCAGCCAAAGCAGGACGGCCTTGCACCTGACGGTTAACGTTTCTCTTGGCCTGGTCCTTGACTGTTCGCCTTTTCTGCCCCTACCACTAGATCTCGACAGGCTGCGGCCGACATTCCGCATATTCGCAGCGATAAGTCGAGCGATTGTGCCTCAAGAACGCAATCAACAGGCAACTGAACACTAAGGAAAAGACAACGGCATTGAGCTCGACCGGAAGCACTGGCATAGGTGGAGGACTCGCCATCACGTAATTAACGTAGCGGCTAACGTGCTATGGAGAATAACCGGGTAATCGTTAGCAGTGTTTTGTACCCAAAGTCCCTGTGTGCTTGGTACTTCGGCTAGCTGTCGGAACCATCGAGGCAAACGGAACTGCCGTGACCGAGCCGAAGCTAAAGAAAGCGGGTGTCGAGCTAGAAACAAAGAGGAAGACACCAGCTTTCACCGTCTACCTGACCCTGCGGAAGGACGGCAAATAGCGTGGCCCGATCGCGTTGCTGCTATGACAGAGTTGTCCGTCGCTGTAGAGCCTGTGGAAGCGTCGCCGCGCGAAAGTACTCTACGACCTGAATGTCTTCAATCAGGTTATGCTCGTCAACAATCGTTTTATCGATCTTGTGGAAGTACCACTGTTCTTGCCGCTCTTGCATGACTTCCCAAAGTATAATCTGTGCCAAAATGCAAGCAAATCAAACCCGTTTAAACGGCAGGGATTCTTCGGTTTTTCTCGTTTTGGAAATAGCGATATATTGGAAAGTTTTCCTTTACAACGCATTTCTCGTTTGAGAAAATAATGTCGTGCAAACCACAACCGCCCAATTCGAGAAGACCGTCCTTCAAGCGCTACGGAACCAAATTCCCGTCAGGGATCTTCCGGGTGTTCGTATTTGTGCAGTGAGAGAACAGCCCGAAGAAAGGTTTGACATCAAGTTTGAACTGGAATCTGGGAAGAGCCGCGTCCTTGTCTTTGGGGAGATTAAACCTGCTGTGTCCCCCAGACTCTTGCAAGAAATCGCACCCTGGATCAAACGAATGAAGTCCCTACGAGAGGGCGCCACGTTCGCGATAATCTGCCCCACGCTTTCCCCTCAATCGCAGGCCTACTGCATTGAAAACGGCATCGATTTCATGGACTTGGCCGGAAATATTTCTATCAATCTTCCGGGCACGTTCACACTCCAAAGGCTCGGCATGCGGAGCAAAGAATGGAGCCCAACTACCGTTTCACTTCCTATCACCAATGTTTTCTCTGGGCGCTCATCCCGAGTCCTGAGAGTCTTGTTGGAAAAACCCAAGTCTTGGACTCTAACTGAAATCGCGAACGAGTTTGCAGCGGAAACAAAGAGATTCACACGCGCATTCCGAACAGAGCAAATCCAGTTTGCCATCAGTCTCGGAGCGATCTCCAAAGCTCTTTCAAGTCTTGAGGAACAGCTTTGGGTACGCCGACAAGGTTCCTCCGTCGTAGTGCCGGAACCCCGCCGACTCATAACTGAATGGGCCGAAAAGTACAAAGAGCGCTACCGCTGGCGTCTTCGTAGTTCATTTCAAACTTCGAACCCATTCGGAGCGTCGCTCTCCAATATCAATGATGGGTTGAAGCCACTCATCCGTGGTCTGTATTCGTTCACCGGAGCTGCAGCGGCCCTCGATGCGCCGTTTATTGATTTAGACCGAATCGACATATTTCTGTCCCAAAACAAAAACGATATGAAAGTGCGGCAATTGGACCAACGCCCGGGCTCGGGTCCAAACTTTCGCTTCATCTACCCGTACGACATAGGTGTTTTCATGTATTCCACGATTGACACCTCAATCCCGAGAGTATCTAACATCCAAACTTATTTAGACCTGTATGCTCGCGGGGGGCGGGATTTGAAACAGGCCGACTATCTGTTAGCCAATGCAATCGAGCCGCGTTGGAAGGCCATATGATTCCAGAGCCGCAACTAACATACGTGTTGGAACTTGTTGCTGCTCTGGGGCCTGCGGCGAGTGATTTTGTCATTGCTGGTGCGCAAGCAATGAAATTCAGTGTTGCAAAAGCTCGCGCAACTAAGGACATTGATTTCATCCTCAATGTGATCGGTTTGCGCAAGGAACCGCAAGAGCTGGCTGAGATTCTACGGCGGCTTGGGTATACACCGGTTGCGGTCGCGAGAAATTTCCAATTCGAAAAATCTATTCCCAAAAGCCCAGAAAAGATGCGAATCGAATTCATGGCACCGGAGCAATTTAAGCGAAAGGCAGATTTCCGAGTGGACGTCCAGGATGGCGTCCACGCGCGGGCGTGTGTGGGCGGGTCGATCGCGCTGTCGGAATCAGATATGCACACATTGGTTGGCAAATTGCCAAACGGTGACCAATTTAGCTGCAAGGTGCATGTAACCAAACCCCACGCTCTAGTGATGCTCAAACTGTTGGCGCTCTTCGATCGATACGACAATATTAGGGGTGCACGAGAAGCCCGTCACGATAGGGAGGAAGCTCAAACGCACGCGGCTGACATTGTAGCGATTATCACGGCGCAGCCTGACCCAGCAGAATTCAAGAGGCAATTTGTGAACCAGTTTCAAGCCGATCCGTTGCTAGGGATTCGAGTCCTGCGCATATTGGACGATTTCTTTCGAGAAACCACCTCACCCGGACTCATCGTATACACTGAGCATCTCGCTGCAAATTCGCCTATAGGCCCCGATACGCCAAGTGCATTGCGGCAGGAGACCGAGCGCGGGCACCGGATCGTGTCACAGATCCGACTGTATCCTGAGTTCTTTGCCCTCGCCCACGCTGTCGATGACTACTCCGATTGGGAACGAATTCCTGAACTCGTTGGAGATTACCTAACGGAATTGGAGAACAGTCGCACTATGATAGAAGCCGAACTTGCGTTGCAGTTCTTGCCCGCTGCATCCTTCGGTGGAGCCTATAAGCGAGCCGATAAATTTGTGGTAAACGCGTCCGAAGCGATGCAGAAAATATCGGAAGGAGAACGTGAGTTGCTACGAGCGTATTTGCGATCCAAGGCTGAAGGTCTGCGCACTAATGAAGAACTCCACCGGAGATTTCCGCACGTACTGGGAAGCTAGCAATCGTCGCATCAACGCGCTCCCAAGCTGCCTATTTGTTGTTGAACTTGCTGCCTGAATTCGTTCGGATGCGCAATCCGGCTAAAAGTCTCTAATGTTCCGCCCGTCTCACGCACGATCACACTGGCATACCCGAGCATTCGACCAAGAACCGACTCATCGACATTGTGTAAAGCCATGCCACCAGCTATGCCTCACTCACTAACTAGAGAGTTCGCTCTCCACCGCCTCGATCGACGGCACAAAGAAATAGCCCGCCGCGGTCGGAACCACGAAGTCTTGAGGCTCGTTAAGGGTGCTGCGAACGTTGCCAGTCGGATAGTTTGACACCGGCTCGTCTGTTGTCCGCACATGATTCGGCGCGTTGCTCTGGCCGATAATTGGATCGATACCTACGTTGACCGGTGTGCCGTCAGGATGCTTCTTGCCAAAAATGAAACCTGGATTGTTTGCCCACTTGCTCTGAACAAATTCGAATTGATTAGGAATCGAGGTCTGATAGCATACAAACAACAGGCCGCGATCCTGCTGGGTAGCTCCAGCAGTCTCCTCCGCCGAGCTCACCTCAGGTCCGAAAGGTATTCCGGCGCGAATGATCCGATGGGGGTCAACGCCCTTCTCCTGGGGAACTAGATCCTCACGCGGGTTTGTCTTCCGAATATGGGCGCCGAACGGGCAGCGCCGCTGAGCCTGATCGTCAGCGAAGTCGAAGTTGTTGTTACGCTGCGGGTCGGGACCCATCGTGCTGTCGTCCTGGGCCGGCGTCAACGCAACTGGCGCGCCGCTCTGCCAGCGGCCAACCAATCGCGCTGCGAGTAGCACTGGATCCATCCCAAGCGTCTGGCCCTGATTCAAAATGAACGTATCGAACTCCGGAACCAACTGCTTCAACCGCCGAAACACCATGAACGAACCGTTCTTCATCCACACCAGCGGTGGATTCCCGGTCGTCCCGTAGCCAAAAACAAAGAGTCCTGGATCGAGCAGCCGCTGTCCCGGAAAGGGATTCGACAGTCCGTTGATTCCAGGCTGCGAAACACCGTCCAGCCAGCCGAAATGCTCATGCCCTTTCTCTGGGCCAGGCCGGACGTTCCCCGTCTCATCGAACGAAACGGCCACACTTGCGCCGAGAACGGCGAGCACCGTCACCGCTTCCATATCCACTGCGGCTTGCGTACCGCCGGTGATCAGAAATACTCCATCGATATTCGCATTCAAGAATTGCGGAACCCAGGTGCTTGGGTTCTTTTGCGCATCAACAGGATCGTTAAGCGATGCTGCCTGGGCCTTCGCGCCTGCCGCATACGACGGATCTTTCAGGTCCGCGCCCGGCACGAGTTTCAGAATCCCGCTGTTCGTAAAACCCAGATTCAAGCCAACATTTGGCAAGATCGTCTTGTTTCCCTGGTTTTTGTGGTCACGTAGTTGAAATTCACGCAACTGCACCGTTCGGCTGGTCGTAATGCGGTGCGCCACCTTGCGCCGGAGTGCCGCCTTGAACGTCTTCACGTCTTTGATTTCAAAAAACACGAAGCGTTCGAAAAGTTTCTGAAGTCCAAGCAGAACGTCTCCTTGGATTTCATCCAATTCGAGTACTGGACCACCGGCTACGGCCTCCGGAGCTTCTTTTATGTTTTGCGGTGTGAGTTCATTCGACATGAGTACCTCCTCGATGTTTTGATTGACTTAGGTTGCGCCGACGAAGACGTTGCAACCCCAACCATCGGCCACGTACACATCAAACAACGACGAATGGCTCGCCGAGTTCCGATCGCTCCGAATGGAACCCTAGGGAAACAGATTTGCTCACGAAATCCTAGAGCAATGGAAAATCTCGAGCGCCGCCGGAAGTCTCGACATGAAGAATTCTCTTACCTTGATCCTGCCTCAACTGAATCTGCTTGATGTCGAACCAGAACAATTTATGAACTGCGACCCCTTGGATGTTGTTGATCGTGGGAAATCTCCCGTCCGTTCCAACATCAAACGTCACTAGCCGGTTGAACTTGATGGGAGTTCCACTGATCTCTGTCTTAATCTCGCCTGTGTTGCTGACCGTGACCTGACTGCCATTTTTTGTGATATCTTCAGCCGCAGCAATCAAGAAGGATAACGGGCCATCCATACCGAGGCTTGAATCCGTCAGCGCTTGTCTCAGAACATCGCCGGAGATAGCGATGTCGCCACCCAGATTATTGAAGATCTGCATCGAGACGGCTATTGGGTCCGCCGTTCCTGCTTGTGCTTGCGCGATGATATTCTTTACGTCTTGCACTGAGAGCGTCGTGGTTTGATTGGCTTGATCGAAGGCTGGCGGTTGGCCGGTTCCCTCTGGTTTTGCATCGAATAGGGACATTGTCATTTCCTCTCATCTAAGCATTTGGTGCTGAAATCTTTCCGCGCGCAAGAGCACCAAATCGGAGATTGATGCAATGCGCGAAACGTCGAAGCGCTAGTACAGTGACGGACGCGTCGAACCACCGAGGAGGCTCGTGTTGACGTTCGCGATCGTATGCGTCCCTTCGTTCCCGCCCCAGGCGAACAGCAGGTATACCTGAGGGAATCCTCCGGCGCGCAGTGTCAGGCCGGACGCAAAGCTGTGGATCCAGGGATTGGAACCGAGATCTCCACGCCTCAAGCCAACTTTCCCCTCATCCGCCATGATGGAAAATCCGAGCGGCCCCCAAATGGAGTGCTCCAAGCTCTGGCGAAAAAACATGACATTGGGAGCGCGAAAACGAAAATCCTGATAGCTGCTGAGTGTTGGACTGCCGTTAATGTCCACGCCGCCGAGCGTCGGCTGAAAGTAGAAGGGCACCAAATCGCCTCCCGGTGTCATGGAGGCGGCGAGGAAAAAACGCAGTCCCACGCTGCCCTCACGGTCGCGGGTAATCGCCTGGCATACATGCTGACCTGGGTCGCTGGGCTGGGGGCATTCGTCCGGCCCGTTGGGGTTATTGTCCTTGGGCATCAAATTGCGCGTCGTTTTCTTATAGAGCGCGAACTCATGGTACAGATCGGCGGTCAATCGCTGGAAAGAAAACGTCGAGCTTCCGGGCGTGAAAAATTGCTGATAGGTGAGGCTGTAGTTCAGGCGCAAAAAGTCGTCGAAGTACACGGGCCGAATCCGAATGCCTTCGCCGAGCTGAAGCGTTGCGGGCTGGCTAGTCAGGCCCGGAGCAGTCGCTTCTGTGTAGAGCGTTGCAATGCTGGGGCTCGGTTGGCCAGTGCTGGGACGAAGGTTTACAAAGCGGCCGTTGACTTCACCGTAGAGGCTGGCATTCAGCCGTTCGTAGAACGGCTTCACCGCGCTCCCTCCCACGATGGTCTGTGTCATGCCGTAGAAGGTGCGGCCCGCAACCGTGGTAGCCGGGCCCAAGCCGAAGTACGTGAGCTTGTTGAGGGAGATCGCCTGGGCATACAAATTGAAGACCGCGTGTTCCGGAAGCTCGGTAAGAACGCGCGGTTTCTTTTTTTCTTTTGTTCCGAAGCCACCCCCGATCGGCTTCTGGCGCGTATCGACGAATTTGAGATAGAAACCCGCGCGCCACGATGCGTTGATCGAACCGATGGCGTCCGAGTTCCAGCTAATCCGCCAGTTGTCCGTGGTCTTGTGATCGAGGTATGCGAGTCCCGCTCCAAATCCATTCTGTGGAGCAATGCTGCCCACGGCGATGTGCACTGGCTTCCCCGTGAAGAGTTCCTCGGCGCACGGGAAAATTTTGAAAGCCCCACAACTCTCTTTCAACTTGTCGAGTTCGCCGGAAGGGTCAACCTTCGGCGGGGCGGGAGACGGCTGAGAAGGGCCCTCCTGGGCCCGAACCGATCCCACAGCAAACAAGATAATGACCAACAATATGTGTCGCACGGGGCCTCCTTCACCGACTCTTCCGCTTACCCTGCTTACTCTTTGCCTTGCTCTTCGCGGTTTTCAAGACGTTGCCTGTTTTCCTGGGCTGAGCCACTTTTTGCGGTTTGTCAGCGCCCTGCGGATGCAAGAGTGCCGTCATTTTCTTCAAGTATTTGCTGGCCTGAAGCTCGGTCTTGATCTTGGAGATATCGGTCAGTTTTTGCCCAGGCTTCAAGAATGACTTCTCGACTTCGTTGAAATGCTTGATTTGATGCTCAATCAGGCTGGAGATGAATCGGCCATGATCGTACGCACCCTTTGGCGTCTTAGGGACTTTCATAACCAACTTATATTTTTTCCCCATGTTTTCCCTCACACGTCAAAGACATAGCAATCATCATCCAGCCGTAAGGTGTCGGTCAGCGGTGTGAGAAAGTTCTTGGAATTTTTCTCACGGGGCGTGCGCTGGTCGTAGTTCTTCAGGAAGAAGTTCGTTACCGTGCCCGGTATGCAGGCGTGTTCAAATATGAGACCGTTTGGATCTTCAGTGCCCGGCACAACGGTTCCTCTGGGAACGTAGGGTGAGATCAGAATCGCAGGCACGCGCACGCCAAGACGGTCAAAGTTGAATGGTTCACCCGTTCCGGTTTTATCCGCGGGCGCGCTGTAACCGTCCGATTCACAAGGTGGAGGCACCACGTGATCGTAGATTCCGCCGTGCTCGTCATAGACGATCAACATCGCTGTCGTTTCCCAAATCGCTTGATTTGTGCGGATAGCGTTGTAGGTATTGGCGATGAATCTTTCACCCTCTAGTACGTTGTGATCGGGGTGCTGGTCGGAGGCAAGAATTTCGCCCCCGCCTCGCCCCGGATGATCGTTGTAGCAAGGCTCGATAAAGCTGTATTCGGGAAGAGTGTTGCCGTTGCAATCGCCGACGAATTGGCTGTAGCTGCCAAAAATCTGCGGCTGATTCTTCAGGAGATTCACAATCTCCATCGTCGAGCTTTGTTGATCGTAGTAATAAATCTTGGCGGAGTGATTCGCGTTGGCCATGCGCTCGTAGATGCTCAGGATAGGGTCCCGAATGTAAAAGAAGTTCATGTCCACATTGCCAAAGGACGTTCCGTAGTGCGCGAACGCGCGATTGCAAATGGTCGGTCCAGGAATGGGGGAGAACCAGCCGTTAAATACGGCATACTCCGTTGCGAGCTTGGTGAGCACGGGCACCCTCTCCGGAGGAAAGTACGACATGATGGCATGCGAGGCGTTGATACCGGTGCCCTGGGTAGCGTAGCTCTTGATGAATCCTTGCATGTTTGCGACGCGGCCAGGCCCCGGAGGCGTGCCCCCGAATATCTGGAGGTCGACGCCGGGAAAATGGTGATCGGGGTCATGATCCAGCTGGCCCTGGAACTTCGCATTCGGCTGCACTGGAACCATCGTGCCGTTCATGTCGGGGTTGGATTCATTGCCGGTCAGGCCATTGATTCTCGGATTTCGCTTCTTGAGGCCACCGAGCATGTGGTCAAAGGAGCGGTTCTCCATCATCAAAACGACGATGTGCTTCAGATTGTCTAGTCCTGCAGTCATGGGTGCTCCCCTTGCAATCAAACAGTCGTTCCGTAAGCTCCGTTCGACCGAGCCCGCCTACCCTCGACGGCGATACCATAAAGATGGAATTGCTTTTGATAACGCATACAGTCCTGCATGTTCTCCGCCAGTAGATTCAACCAGAACGTCATTACAGTGCGCATAATATAACGCATCGCGTGTTCTGTCAAGCAGCCATTTAGCAGTGCTTGACGCCTCGCGCAAAGGCGAGCACAATGTAATTACCCAATTGCCTGGAGGAGACCGGATGGATTCTGAAAGTGCGCCGAACAAAAAGCACATGACCCTCGGAGAGTATCTCGCTCGACTGCGAGTCGCCGCTGGAATGAGTCTCCGACAAGTCGAGGAAGCCACGAAACGAGACGTTTCCAACGCCTATCTCAGCCAGCTAGAAAAAGGCAAAGTCAATAAACCATCTCCCAGCATTCTTCATGCTCTTGCAACTGTGTACGACGTTCTCTATGAAGACCTTATGGAGCGCGCGGGCTATCTCGCCAGGCCCGAGACCGCTCACTCCGGCCGTAGGCGAGGGCGCGTCGCTGCTTTTGCCATCAAGAACATTACTCCGCAAGAGGAACAAGCGCTCATCGATTATCTTGCTTATTTGCGCTACAAGAGGAAGAAAACTTGAGTAAATCGGACGATTCTTCCCTTTCCGACGAACAGCTTGCGATCGTCAAGCGTCACGCGAATTGCTTGTTGCGCGACGCATCTTCATTCGGAAGATTTCCGACACCGGTTTCTGACCTCATGGCCGCTGCTAAACTTACGGTTGTCGAGGATGAAATCCTTGACGCCGATTTTCTTTCCCGAGCCTTGCGAAAGGCTAAAGCGGGAATCGCGACCTTGAAGTCGGCGCTAAGCAAGGTTTGGGGGTTATTCGAATCAAAAGACAGAATCGTCGTTATTGATCAAGTTGTGCCAAAGCCAAAACGGCCCTTCGTCAAACTGCACGAAGCCGGACATGGTTACATGCCTCACCAATGCAGCCTTTACTCCCTCATGCACGACTGTGAAAAGACCCTAGACCCAGATATCACAGACTTGTTTGAACGAGAGGCAAATGTTTTCGCTTCAGAAGTCCTCTTCCAAGGTGACACGTTCGCCACTGACGCTCAGCAATCTGAATTCAGTCAAAAGGTCGCCATTCGTTTGGCCAAGAAGTACGGCGCCTCTAACTATTCGACCTTCCGAAGATATGTCACAACCAGCTATGAGCCCTGCTGCCTTGTCGTGCTGAATTTGCCTTTCCGGGATGAACTCGGCCAAGTTTCCGCCCAGGTGCGTCGGGTGATTGTCTCGAAATCGTTCGCGACGATTTATGAACCATCTGCTTTCTTACTAACCATCACGCATTTACATCCTCTTGCCTCTGCCATCCCGATTCCGTTCACTAGACGGATCGTGAATCCACATGCGATCTGGTTGATGGACCGCAACGGTGCCGCGAGAGCAGCGACCATTGAATCATTCAATACGACGCACCAGATTCTTGTCCTCGTGCGCGACAAAGGGACAACCAAACCCCGAAAAGTCTTTGTTCCAGCACAATTCTCTTAGGACAATCTGCCGATCCGTTCCCGGCGAATTGATCTGGGCCTTTCCCGCAACACGTATTCCGTACCCGCCTTGATCTCAGACTCAGCATGGGGACCTTCGGAGATAGAGACGCCTCCGTCCCCCCGATCAATCCCTCGCAACAAATCCGAATACGCCCCACCAAAAGCGTCCAGCCCCGGAGCGGCTTTCGCTAGCACTCGATCGCGCCAGGTAGAGCGCAACCTGTCACGCCCGTTGCCATCCGCTTCAGCCTCCATACACCGCAATTTCTACTCTCCGTTCTCCTGTGTGCGTGGTGCTTTGGTTCCTCTGCCTGTGTGAAGGAACCAAATCACCTCACAGGAGAACGGGAAATGAAATCAGAACAAATCATTTGTCTTCCCGAGCCCGCATCTCCCTGACCGACCGATTTCCACGGTTAAAGCCGCTTGGAAGGCCACACTCAGACGGACAGGCGTACCGCACTTTCCGATCTACAACCTGCGGCACGTTTTCTGCACTCGGTTGAGTGGAGTCGCACCGGATGCCGTTGTGCAGCGCGCGATGCGGCACACGAGTCCAGAAACTAAGCGGTACTACCAGTTGGGAATGGCGAATCAGGTGCGGGAAGCGATGGAGAAATCCAACAAGAAGGCGTACGGGCGAGGCCGATTACTACATTTTTACGACAGTAGCCCGAACGCGAAGAAGGAAGAAGTGAAAGCCGTCTGTGACTAATTGAAGAAGAAGGAGAATTTGGCTCCCCGGGCTAGATTCGAACTAGCAACCCTTCGGTTAACAGCCGAACGAGTAATTTAATCAGAAATTGCCGGAGCTAAGCTAAACCGAGGGAGCTAGCGAATTGCAGCAAATTCTAGGGAGTCGCTTCCTCAGTTCTTTTTCACATTTCATTCGCTTTTCGTCTCTGTTCACCATGATTGATACTACGTTCTTACTACGGTCCCACCTTACATGATCCGAGAGCTGAAGCGTGTCCGATGACAGCCAAACATTTCACGACAATCCAAGCTCGATAATCGCCTTGCCCATCTTGGTTTCTTCGATCTCAAGATCACCGTCTAATTTCATGTGGTACTCAAACACTTCTATCCCATCCCCATTGAAGACCTGTCCGCGACGAATCAGCCCTGAATCCCCACCTCCAAAGGCGGGGACGATGATCACTGCCTTCTTTGCACCCATACTGGCAGAATGGCTAATCACCTGGTACCTGTCATGCTCATCAATCTTCGGCTTGTATTTGACATCAGCGACCAAGGGACGCTTAGTGTCAGAAGTTAGGTAGATATCGGGATATATATCGAACACCCTTGAATCATGGAAGAGGTAGTTTCTCTTTCCCTTATTACCATCGCGAACGCCAACTTCAGAACGATTGCTCTTTGCCCATAACCTCAGAACATTACGAACGTATTTCTCGAAAATCTCTTCCAAATTCAGAATAAAGGAAAGCAGTGTGACATCAGAACCTGCCTTCTCCAGAGACACAGAGTGACCACTTATTATTAGAAGGCAAGTTCTAGCTATTCCCAAGTAGTAATTCCTAAGTACGGGTATTCGGCCTGATTCGACCGTTGAAAGGACATTTGGAAGAAACGAACGCGTGAGGTCCAATGGAACCATTTCGACCAGATTATAGAAGGAGCTGAGCTCTTGTCGGATCTCGCTCTCCCCGGAGCGCAACTCTAAGTAGTGCGCACAATACCATATCGTAAATTTAATAAGTCGATTTAAAGGGTTATCTCGCGTGAAAAGAAATACTTCATTGGAAGTACGGCTATAGTTTCCACGACACCATTCGCGCTGAATCGTTTTTGCAAAGTCGATGCGCGGCTTGAATGTTCCGGTTTCACGTATCCGGGCGTAATTCTTATACAAACCCTCATTTTCCACCTGACGAAGTTGCTTGAGTAGCGTTCTGACGATGAGCCCAAGTAAACTCTCTTCGGTTTCTTTTCGCTCCTTGTACGGGCGGACAAAGAAATCTAGATATGAAACCGCTTCCTCGGCTCGATCAACTATGTGAAGAAGATCGCTTACTGACACTTTCGGTTTCACGTCGATCACGACGCGGTCGTTGATCGGTATGAGGCCAACAAACTTGCCTGCCCTGAAGACTAGTTGGCCGCCCCGGTAGTCAATGTCGAAATAACCTTTTGATGCGACGCTAGGCAAAATGTCAAACTTACCAGAACTGGTCAACAGTTCGGCAACTGGTACCTCGACGCTCTGTCGTTCAACACAAGGGAATATAGTTGGTTTATGTGAGGGCACTGGCGTCAGTCAATATCGCGGCGAAGGCAGTCCTTATTTCCTTGTATTTCTCTTCGTCAAAGCGAAACATTTTTTCAAAGACGAACTTCAAATTATGGTTCCACAGGCCAATAAGGTCTTGTTCAGTTCGCACAGTCTTGAAAAATGCGTGTCCGAAGCCGTGTGGCGTCTTATCATTGGCTTGGCGGAAGAATTTCACAACCTTTTCGATTAGCGGTGCTTCAGCCTTGGCATTTGTTAAGAGTGATCGCAGAATGGGCTCATCTGGATCAAGTAATATTCGGTCGAACCGGCGCTCCAGGGCGTCATCCAATTCGGTAATGCTCTTGTCATAGGGGTTCATCGTACCGATGATGATCACATTTGCTGGAATCACGGTTCGCTTGCCCGAGTACGCCAAGAGGAACGGCTTGCCTCGGTATTCCGGCTCCAGATATGTCAGCAATTCTCCAAAGATTCGGCTGATGTCCCCTCGATTTATTTCGTCGATCACCAGAACGTGTTTTTCTGCCGGGATCTCACTCTTGGCTCGATTGCACAAGCGAATGAAGATCTTCGGAACTATCTCAAACAGTGCTCGGTTGGAATTTGGACCTGTCGGCGACACCGGTACGTAACCTTCCACAAAATCGTCGTAGCTGAAGGATGGGTGAAATTGGATTAGCCGCACACGCTCATGAGAACCGGCAATCTTTTGCGCAATCCTCCGGGCATACCAGGTCTTACTGGTTCCCGGTGGGCCCGTCAGAATGATTAGCAGGGAGCCCCTCGCTAAAAGCGAATTAGCCTGGAGCCAAACTCGGTCACTATCTTCAAGAGAGAGGTCCTCGCCAGAACCGGCGTCGCCGTCCTCTTCCGGTTCTAAGATATCCACCGCGCGCCCGAATTCCTGCATCCATGTCTTCTCGTCAAGATAATCTTGGAATTTGGGTTCATTCGCCAAAATTTCATCAATGAAACCAAGGTAGGCTTTGTTGAGTACCCAGCGATCTACGCCTTCTTTCTCGACCACAGGTGGCCTATCGCCGACCTGTGTACCCAGGCGGCCCATTAGATATTTGGGCTCCGCAACTGCACCTTCAAGAGGCGCTGGGTATTTTCGATTGATCTCCTCTTCGGGTGTCCCAGCCTCTTTGTCTTGGCGAAAGGCTTTAATTTGTTGAATCATACCTGGAATGTCTTCCCTACGCTTGATCTGAAAGACAAACCTCTTTAGTTCGTCGGAAGTAATCGAATTGTCACAACTGCGCATGACATAGAACAAAGTCCAGTAGGGAAAGATATTACTTTCTCTTAATTGGCTGTCATACTCAGGATTTTTCGAATCTGGCCGGGCAGGATTATTGATCTGATATCGGGTCAATAACTCGATAACAAAATAGGGGACAGCCTTTAGAAAATCGGGAAGTTTTCCAAGTAGCTGAAGAGCCTGTCGCCCAGCAGGCGTGATTCTTATGATCTGTTGAGCATTTGCGTCGGGGCTTATGTCAACCCATCCTGCTTCACGGTAGACATTTATGGCCGTCTGAATTTTACCGCCATGGCGCTCCGACTTGACCTGACCGGGGATTTTTGTACCAGGTGAAGTGAGAGAGAATTCACCTGGGAGGAAGAACGGTCATGTCGATCAAGAGGTACAAGCCGGAGCAGATCGTAACGTTTTTGCGGCAGATCGAAGTGGAAATCGCGAACGGAAAAACCACCCCGCAAGCCTGCAAAGAAGCGGAGATCACCGTACAGACCTACTACCGCTGGCGGAAGGAATACGGCGGCCTGAAGCTGGATCAAGCGAAACGATTGAAGGAACTGGAAAGAGAGAACGCAAAGCTCAAGCGACTGGTGGCGGAGCTGTCGCTGGAGAAGCAGGTTCTCAAGG
>Ga0307372_10003652_pt1 | contig 24387 bp, 24 predicted proteins | sample OX1MG_FD_202533 | JGI IMG/M metagenome (GOLD analysis project Ga0307372, IMG submission 202533) | Soil microbial communities from Risofladan, Vaasa, Finland - OX-1 | ecosystem: Environmental > Terrestrial > Soil > Coastal area > Acid sulfate soil | place: Finland: Risofladan, Vaasa | collected...
CCGTCTTTAGTATCTCCTGGATGTGCGTCTCCGCATTGTTGACTGTAAGTATCAGTGTGCCCTTCTCCGTCTTGACCTTCTTTATGTACTTGAGCTTCTTCAGTGCCTTGAGGTTGGGCTTGACTACCTTAAGCCTCACCACATCTCCGCCTACCTTCTTCTTCAGGTTTGCTGGCGTGTCAAGCGCGACTATCCTGCCGTGGTCTATTATCGCGATCCTGTCGCACAGCAGGTCCGCCTCATCCATGTAGTGCGTCGTGACTATTATCGTGACCTTCTTCTCAGTCGAAAGCTTCTTGATGTACTTCCAGAGGTGCTCCCTTGTCTGTGGGTCAAGACCAAGCGTCGGCTCGTCCAGGAACAGGACCTTGGGCTCGTGGAGAAGCCCCCTTGCGAGCTCGAGCCTTCGCCTCATGCCTCCCGAGTATGTCTTCATTCGCCTGTTCTGCACGTCCGTCAGGTCGACCAGCTTGAGAACGTCGTCCATCTTGCTGTTGATGTTCTTCATGTCAACCCCGTACATCATTGCGTGGAGGTAGAGGTTCTCCCTTCCGGTCAGCAGGTCGTCCGAGCTGGGGTCCTGGAACACGAAGCCTATGGACTGCCTGACCTTATGCGATTCCCTAGTAATGTCGAAGCCGTTGACCGTGGCCTTGCCCTTGGTAGGCTTGATAAGCGTGGCAAGCATCGAGAGTGTGGTGGTCTTCCCCGCGCCGTTTGGGCCGAGGAGGCCGAATATCTCCCCCTCGCTTATCTTCAGGTCTATGCCGTTGACTGCCTTGACCTTGTCGTATTCCTTGTAAAGCCCCTTGGCTTCTATGACGTAAGCCATAGCATTCAACAACAATAATCTGTAAGCACATAAATTAGTATGCCCGACATCTGGCATACTACTAGATCCAGAGTCTCCGAGGGTTTTTCATGTGCACAAATGCGGCATTATTCACGCCCATCCCCATTACGCAACTGCATACGTCCCACCATCACGCGCGCTGAGTGGAACCATTATATAGCTTTCCGCTGTATAAGTTTTTATTGTATAACTTTTCACTGCGAGAGCATCGCATCACTTCCTAGGAAAGCTATATGTTCACCTGAGGCGGCACAATGTCGATATACATCCCAACTGCAATCGGGGATTTAATCTCTAACCTTCTGCTAGTATCCATATTGCTGTTTGCGGCTGGCCTTGCATCAGCAGTCCTATTTTGGAGGCGCAGCGCATTCTGTAAAAGAGCGAGCCTCGGATTTTCACTGGCAGCAAGCCTCACTCTGCTTGTCGCGGGCATCCTTGCACTGTTGGGCTTTCAGATTGCACCAACAGTCTTCGCCGTGATTCCGCAGCTCGGCAGCTTCGGATTCGGGATGGACGCATTATCAGGGTTCTTCGCCGCGCTGGTGGGGTTCGGCGGAGTCTCGATATCCATCTATTCGTTCTCTTACATCGAAGAGTACGGGCGCAAGGGATACAGCATAGCGAAATTCGCATTCCTGTTCAACCTCTTCCTTCTGTCCATGGCCGCGGTGGTGACCGCGCAAAACGCATTTGCCTTCCTTGTCTTTTGGGAATTCATGGCCCTGTCCTCCTATTATCTCGTTTCCTTCGAGCACAAGGAGGAGTCCGCCAAGAATTCCGGATTCACCTACCTGCTCATGACCCATTTCGGCACCGCATGCCTCATAATCATGTACCTGATCCTCGCCGGCGGGGCCGGAGGCTCGCTCAACTTCGGCGCATTTGCCAATGCAACCTACCTTTCCATAGCCAAGGCCGCGGTATTCCTCCTGGCGCTGGTGGGGTTCGGCATAAAGGCGGGCATAATGCCGTTCCACATATGGCTACCCATAGCCCACCCCAGGGCGCCGAGCAACATCTCCGCGCTGATGTCTGGCGTGATGCTCAAGACAGCAATCTACGGGCTGGTACGCGTGATCTTCGGCTTCATTGCCGCAGGCTCCGCCGCCCCCCCGATGTGGTGGGGGATCCTCCTTCTCGCTCTGGGCGCTGTCTCCGCAGTTCTCGGCGTGCTGTACTCCCTAATGGAGCATGACCTCAAGGTCCTTCTGGCCTACCACAGCATAGAGAACATAGGCATAATCGTCATAGGTATAGGGGCCGCGGTGCTCTTCTCGTCCGTAGGCTTGCAGGTGATTGCGGCCCTCGCGCTCTTCGCGGCTCTTTACCATACCCTAAACCACTCTCTCTTCAAGAGCCTCCTCTTCACCGGCGCGGGCGCCGTGATACGCTCGGCAGGGACTGCCAACATCGACCAGCTCGGCGGTCTGATAAAGAAGATGCCAGTCACCGCTCCCCTATTTCTGGTCGGGGCGGCCTCAATCGCGGCCCTGCCCCCGCTGAACGGGTTCGTCAGCGAATGGCTCACATTCATGGCCCTGCTCGGCGGGATAGGGGCGACCGCGGCAGTCTCATTCAGTTCCGCGGCGGCCATAATCCTCCTCGCCCTTACCAGCGCCCTAGCTGTCGCCGCGTTCGTGAAGGCGTTCGGGATTCCCTTCCTTGGGGCTCCGCGAAGCAAGAGCGTTGAGGCGGCGAAAGATCCCCCTATGGGCATGCTCGTTGGGATGGGTATGCTGGCTCTCGCGTGCATAGTGATGGGAATCTTCCCAGGCGTTGTCGCTCGGATCTCTATCCCAATTCTCGTTCAGCTCAAGATGTCGGGCGCGGTCGGCATAATCCCCACCGTGGATGCCCTGCCCACGCTCGGCATATTCGCCGCGCTCCTGGTAATCGCAGCACTGCTGCTGGTCTTCCTGCGTTTCCTCAAGAGGAACACGAAAAGGGTCAGCAGGAGCGTCGTTTCGACATGGGATTGCGGAATACCTGGCACCAACGGAACCATGCAGTACACGGCCAAGGGCTTCTCGATGCCCGTGATAAGAACGTTCGGCTTCCTTGTGGGTCCGCTCGGGAAGGGCAACGCCTACGGCCACCAGCTTTTCGAGGCCGTGCTCTACCACCCCCTCGAGATGGCCTTCCTTACCGTTTCGCCGTGGTCCAGGAAGCTTCATACGGGAAAGCTGATGCATTACCTGCTGTACCTGCTCATCACCCTGATAGTGGTGGTGGGCTTCGCCCTGATGAGGTAGACGGATATGGATTTTAACGCTATACTCAATTCGGTGCTCCAAGTCACATTCATCTTCCTAATCGCACCCCTCATCCAGGGAGTGATGCGGAAGGTTAAGGCAAGGTTCCAGAGCAGGATAGGCGCGCCGATCTACCAGCCCTACATCGACATCGCGAAATTATTCAGGAAGGGCATGGTCATAAGCTCGACGACCTCATGGGTCTTCATCGCAGCTCCCATCGCATTTTTCTCTTCTGTCGCGATAGCAGCGGCGATCCTACCGATACTCTTCCCGAGCAACCTGATAGCCGCCGATTTGGTCCTGTTCATATATCTATTTGCGATAGGGAGGTTCATGACCGCCCTAGCTGCCCTTGATGCGGGCAGCGCGTTCGGCGGGTTGGGCTCAAGCCGCGAGATGCTGTATTCCATACTGATTGAGCCGCTGCTCTTCGCCGCGATAGTCTTCTTCGCCGCATTCGCGTCCAGCGCGAACGCAAACATATCCTCGATAGTGTCTACGGGCGCGGTCAACTGGCCCGCGCTCATCCTCTCTCCGGCGTTTTGGCTCGCGGCGGTTGCGCTATTCATAGCGATTATGGCGGAGACCGGAAGGCTCCCGTTCGACAATCCGGCGACCCATCTGGAACTGACCATGGTCCACGAAGCCATGGTCCTGGAATATTCGGGGCCGCTGCTCGGCATCATAGAGTGGGCAAACGCGACGAAGATGGTGATATTCTTCGGATTGTTCGCCGTCCTGTTCCTCCCGCTGGGCCTGCCGATAATCTCTTCAAATCCGCTGATCTCTGCCGCAGCCTTCCTGGCCGCCATCCTGCTGATCGGCGTAGTCATAGCCTCCTTGGAAAGCATCACGCCCAAATGGAGGCTTTTCGAGATACCAAAGATCATGACCTTCTCGATTCTCCTGTCCATGATCGCATTCCTGATAAAAATCTTCGGATACGCCACATCCGGAGGGGCCATCGCGATCCTCTCGTTCGTCATGCTTGTCACCGCCATCTACTTCCTCTTCAGCGCGACCTTCGAAAGGAGGCTGAAGATCTATATCGTCCAGAGCGTCGCCCTCGCGCTGATTCTCGGGGCGATTGCATTGACCGCCGGTGACACTGGAACCTACTGGAGGCTCGGCTCGACCATACTGTTCAAGATCATCCTCCTGCCCCTGCTGCTCATCCGAGCATTCAACACCCTGCAGAAGGACTCGAAGAACATCATCGACGTGGATCCCATATTCTTGGGCTCCCCGCTCAGCGTCCCCAAGAGCCTCGCACTATCCGGAGTCCTTGTCGCACTCTCCTACGCCATCACCGCCGCACTGGGCGTCCATACCCCCCTGCTGCCCGTAGCATTCTCCATCATCCTGATCGGAGGCTTGATAATCGCTACGAAGACCCACGTGCTCCTGCAGGCCATGGGATTCCTCATACTGGAGAACGGGCTCGTACTCCTGCCTACGGCGCTGTCAATTCAGATACCATTTTTCGGCGAGATAGCCACATTATTCGACGTGCTGACCCTGGTGGTCGTGGCGTTGGTCCTTGCGTTCAAGGTGCACGATGCGATTGGCGGGCTGGACAGCAGGAACCTCGACCAGTTGCTTGAGGAGCAGTGAGATGATTATATGATAGAGCTAACCTTGTTGATACCAGTAATCTTCGCGATTGCCATCGTGCCGTTCCGCCGCAGCCTGCGCGCGGTCGAGGGCCTTGCCATACTCGGCGCATCGCTCTCGCTGGCTAATCTGCTCGCTTCTGCGCTATCCGCCAACTTCTTCCAGCACCCGGTCTCCGGGCTGTTCGGCTTCCTGTACGTCGATCCCCTCGGATTCCTATTCACCCTAATCATCGCGACCATCACGCTGTTCGTGATTGTATACTCGCGCGGCTATCTCAGGGAGGAGCTTCGAGAAGGGATAATCAAGAGGGAGCAGCTCTGGAGGTACTATTCCCTCCTGCTGCTCTTCCTTTCGTGTATGGTCCTTGTCACGTTCGCCTCCGACTTCCTGCTGATCTGGGCGGGGCTGGAAGCCACCACGCTGACCTCCGTATTCCTCATCAGCTTCTACAACACAAAGGAATCCGTGGAAGCAGCATGGAAGTACTTCATAATCTGCTCCCTCGGCATCACCCTGGCTCTGGTGGGACTGATGATCCTGGGCTACGGGATGCAGCAGGCCGGCCTGGCCGTCAGTTTCGGGTTTATCAACGTGCTCGCCAACGCGCACCTCATCCTTCCCATATACCTCAAGCTCGCCTTCGCGTTCATATTCGTGGGGTACGGCACGAAGATGGGACTTGTGCCGCTCCACGAATGGCTTCCCGACGCGCACAGCCAGGCGCCGACACCAATAAGCGCCCTGCTGTCCGGGGTCCTCCTCAGCACCGCATTCTACGCCATACTGCGAACATACCCCATACTCTCGCAAAGCCCGGGCACGCTCTCCTTCGGGTCCACCCTGTTCCTGGTCTTTGGCGCCATGTCATTGATTCTCGCATCGCTCAGGCTGTTTTCGCAGACGAACTACAAGCGCCTGCTCGCCTACTCCAGCGTTGAGAACATGGGCATCATCGCATTGGGCGTCGGAATCGGCGGGCCCCTGGGCCTGTTCGCCGCGCTGTTCTACAACCTCTCGCACTCCCTCGTCAAGCCCCTCGCGTTCTTCCTAGGTGGCGTGGCGAGCCTGGCCTACCGGACCAAACAGATCTCAAGGATAAGGGGCCTGTCCTCGGTGATGCCGGCGCTGGGCAAGCTGTTCGTATTGACCAACATAGGGGTAGCCGGCAGCATCCCATTCGGCACTTTCATCTCCGAGATCGCGCTGCTGGCCGCCGCGCTGGCGACCGGCCATTACCTCGTGGTGCTGCTGCTTGCGGTTTTCACTACAATCACGTTCGGAACCCTGCTGCTCAGGTCGTCACAGATGTCCTTCGGCCCCGTGACCCAAAAGCCAGGAAAGTATCTGCCCGACGGCATCACCAGGGCGTGCATCTGGGGACTGTTTTTCCTTGCAATCATACTCGGCCTGCTCATACCCACCGTCCTTGCTGGATTCGTGAACTCCGCAGTGGCGGTGCTGATAAAGGTGTAATCTATGGACTCCAAACTTAAAAAATTCATGGAAGACTTTTCCAAGCTCTACGCCATGGGCGACCTGAGCGTGGCTGAGAGCGGAACGGCGCTCTGGATGGAGGCCGCCCCAAAAAATATCCCAAAGGGGTGCGAATCATGCATCGAACTCGGGGGGATTTTTGATTCTGCATTCGCATATCCGCACTCTAATCCTGGAGAATGGTCAGCGGCGTACCTGTTCCGCTTCCCAAAGATGGCCAGGATGGTGGCACTATGGGCGCATTCACGCAGTTTCTATTCAGCCTCCGATATCCTCCCTGCGGCGCTCTGGGACGAAAGGAAGATGCTGGAGGTTTCGGGGGCCGAGTTTATCGGACTCAAAGACCAGAGGCCAATAGTCATCCATCCGGAAAGCAGGCAGTTCTTGAAAGGGCGCGATAGAAAGGCAAGGGCATCCGAATACGTTTTCCTAGGTACCGGTGCGGAAGAGGAATTCCAGATTCCCGTGGGTCCGGTGCATGCCGGAATAATAGAACCCGGGCACTTCAGGTTCCACGTCGTAGGGGAAAAGATAAACAAGCTGGAGGTACGCCTTTCATATCTGCACAAGGGAATAGAGCGCCTCGCAGAGAACAGGGAGCCTGAGTCGCTATTAACGCTGATCGAGCAGGTATCCGGCGATGAGTCAGTGGCGAATTCCGTTTCGTATGCACAGGCGGTTGAAAATGCGATAGGGATAAAGGTGCCTGCAAGGGCCGAATCCCTGCGGCTAATCCTGCTTGAGATGGAAAGGGTATACAACCATCTGGCAGACGTGGGGGGGATGTCGATGGATATAGGATATTACGCCTCTTCGTCCCAGTTCACAGCGCTGAGGGAGGACATGATGCGCCTCAACGAGAGGGTCGCAGGCAACCGTTTCCTCAGGAATCTGGTTTCGATCGGCGGCCTTTCGAGGGACATCCCCGGAGAAAAGCTCACCGAACTAAAAGCCGGGTTGAAACCCTTCTTGAAGACGCTGCTGGCGGTGGAGAAGCTGACAATGTCCTCATCGACGTTCCTGGACAGGGTCTTCACCACCGGGAGAGTGTTCCCCCAGACCGCAAAAGAGCTATCCCTTGTGGGTCCGGCAGCGCGTGCATGCGGGATAAGCTGCGATGCACGCAAGCATTTCCCTTACGGCGCGTACAAGAGCAGCCCGGTCAATGAGGCGCTCGCGGCTGACGGTGATGTGCTTGCACGTTTCATGGTGAAGCTCGCCGAGATGAAGGAGTCTGTAAGGCTGATAGGCTCGGTAGCAGGCAAAATTGAGAAGGGGCCGATTAGCGCAAGAACGGGCAAAGGCAAGACGAAGAATCCGGGGATGGGCATCGGCATTTGTGAGAGCCCGCGAGGATCATCCACCACTGTTGTCCAACTCGGCAAGAATGGCAGCGTAGCAAGACTTTTGATAAGGACCGCGTCATTCCGCAATTGGAGGGCCGTGGAAAAGGCAGTAAAGTCCAACATAGTTGCGGATTTCCCCCTCATAAATAAAAGTTTTAACCTGTCCTATTCGGGCGCAGACCTATAACGTGATAAAAATGAACGAGTTCCATGCACTATTGAAACCTGCAAAAACTGACAGGATTTCCAAGGATTCGGAGTCCAAGGCCATACGGGAAATAGCGGAGCTGCTAGAAAAGCGCACGATGTCCCCCTTCTGCCGTTCAATAACCGTCCGAATGATAGATTGCGGCTCATCGAATGATGTGGAGATCGAAGAGGGGCTTGCAAATTCGCCTCAAATCGACTGCGAGAGGTTCGGCATCCATTTCACGGCATCGCCGCGACACGCGGACGTCCTTCTCGCCTCTGGCCCGGTTTCCGTGAACATGAAACGTGCGCTGGAAAAGACATACGATGCAATGCCCTCCCCCAAGGCAGTGGTGGCAGTGGGAGACGGAGCAGTAATGGGCGGGCTGTTCTCGCGAAGCTATGCGGTATTCAAGAGCGGACGGATTGACGAGGTCGTGCCGGTCGCCATAAAGGTTCCCGGTAACCCGCCTACGCCCTACGAACTCATCCTCGGGATTCTCAAGGCAGGCATGGCATTATCGAAAGGATGAGGCATGGATGCAGAATCAGAGCAGTCTCCCTATTCAAAAGCTCTGTTGAATCAAGGGTTGGTCGTATACCCTCTCCAGGGTTATCGATTTAGTCTTTATCTCCGGCATCCATTCTATTCTCTCCTTCCACTTCACGAGTTCCTTCTCATCTGCATCGGAAAAGGCAACAATACTTATATCATTTAGCTTCAGGTACTTGTGTGATAGCATCGCGTCTGCGATTATCTCATTGATTGAGTTGGCATGCAGGTAGTAGGCATGGGCTCCAAAACCCAACTCGCGGCCTATCCTATCATATGTAAAGCCGCGGTTCGTCTTCGTTATCATGAGCCTGTCCTCCCTCATGTCCATCGGCGCGTTCAAATCCTTGGTGATCGTGAGCCCCACTTTTACCTCTACCGTCCCGGCGGCTATCTCTTTGGCGAAGCCCTTGCTCAAAATAGAATGTGTCAGTAGCATCCCTGTCTTGCACATATCCTGCTTGCTCTTAATCTTCACGTCCTTGTACCTGCCGACTATCCTGTCCCCTATTACGCCCTCTGATGTGCCTCTCCTGAGCGCATCGAAACAGTATCCCTTTTCCCCGCATTCGGTGTGCATATTGTCGTCAATGACGACCTTATTCCCGTTTCCGTTCTCCCTTCTAACTATGTCTCTAAATGTCGGCATTGCGGTGTCGACATTCCCTCCCGCAGTTCTGACCGATATGTCGCCCTCAGATAGCTCCTTGTTCAGCTTTATGTTGTTTCTCCAGTCCATGCAGTCTCCTCGCACGTAAACCACATTTGTCCCGCCGTGAATGGGAGTGCCCGCATCCCTCCCATCCATTCTGTCAGTTGTGTTGTCCGGTGTCAGTCCCCTCAGTAAGGATAAATCTCTAGTATAAAATTGCTCTTTTTGCATGGAAGCACCTAGTATTGCACTTTTTCGTTGAAAAAATTCAGGTCAATCAGTTATTTTCTACTGCATCTCTATGAGAGCCTTCTTGCCCTCGAACGTTATAACGAGCGTAACCTCCATCTCCGAGCCATTTTCTGGGCCCAGGTACTTAAGCATCCGGGCCTTGACGAGCTTGTCTATGACCGGAGCGGCACCCTTGCCGAACTGGCGCATGAGTTCGTGTCTGTCTACTGCATTGACTCTCACAAAAGAGGATAATATCTGCTTCTCGGTAACTTGATTTGGAATTGTAACGCTCATGTATGTCATCTGTTAATCATACTGTGGCCTATATAATATTTATACCTTCCACTTTTACAGAGGTGCCTGTGCATCTCCGAATGCATGGGCGTTGTATCCTGCCGACGTCAGATTCTGCGCGAATTCATCGGAGTTCGACCCGTAGGTGAGCACCTCCTTGGCGCCGCTCGCGTTTATGTAATCGACGCACTGCGCGAAGTCCGCATGGTCGCTCAGCCCGAACTGGACGTCAGTGTCGAACCTGAATGCCTGCGACCAGCCTGTCGCAACTCCGGTGAACACCCGTGTCTGGTGGGTCTTGGATAGCTCCGCGCCGTACTGCACAAGGTCCCTTCTCTCCGTAATCCCGACAAAGTCGCCCTTGAGCGCCTCTGCGCACTCCTCCGGCCTGTCCTCCTTTGAAAGGTAGTCAAGCTTCACTCCGTTCCTCACATAGACGCCGCTTATCTTGGCTATCTTGCCGCTTACCACTGGAGTGATTCCGGCGTCGTTGAGTATTGCAATCATCTCCTGCGCCTTGCCCATAGCGTAGACGCTGAATATCGCGATTCCTCTTGCAACCCTGTCCCGTGTCCACTTCTGCATCGCCCACTCGACGTCCTCCTTCTTGTCGAACTTGATGTTTGGGCTGCAGTAAGTGGAGTCAACTATGAGCGTGTCCGTGTCAACTATCTCTATCTTGTCTGCGGTCCTCGACGGCGCAAGCTGGAAGTCGCCAGTGTAGACTATCCTCTTTCCAGTCTCGGAATCGTCAACGCAGAGCTGCTTCGAGCCGAGCATGTGGCCCGCGGAGAGCAGCCGCACCGAATCCGGAACCTCGCGAGTATTGAGCTTCCTGTCCAGCAGCTCCTCGACGAGCTGGACGGTCTGCTCGCTGGCCACTATTGACTTTGAGGACTTGACCGCGGCTATGTGGTCCGTGTGCGCGTGGGACACGAAGTCGATGTCAGCGGATGGCTCCCTCCTGTCAAGGGATATCCTGATGTTGTTTGCCGTCAGCATAAGGTCACCAGTTGTAGGAGGTGATTCAATAACGCTCGTAAAGTATAAATATTGTGCAATCGCTATCTCATAGGTCTCTTCAATGGTCGAGAATCTCATAATCATAGGCAGCGGCCCGGCAGGCTACACCGCCGCGCTGTACACCGCGAGGGAGGACTTCAAGCCCCTCATGATAAGCGGCACAACGAGCGGGGGCCAGCTGATGCTCACCAGCATGGTTGACAACTATCCCGGATTCCCCGATGGCATAATGGGCCCCGAGCTCATGGTCCTGTTCAAGAAGCAGGCGGAGAGGTTCGGGACGAGGTTCGTGGAGGACGAGGTAATCGACGTCGACTTCACTAAGAGGCCGTTCACTGTGAAGACTTCGTCAATGGAGTACAAGGCGCACACCATCATAATATCTACGGGCGCATCGGCCAAGTGGCTCGGGCTCGAGTCCGAGCAGAGGCTGATGGGGAAGGGAGTGAGCAGCTGCGCCACGTGCGACGCACCCTTCTTCAGGAACAAGGATGTGGTCGTTGTGGGCGGCGGGGACACAGCGATGGAAGACTCACTGTTCCTCACAAAGTTCGTCAAGAGCGTCACGCTAATACATAGGAGGGAGAGCTTCAGGGCGAGCAAGATAATGCAGGAGAAGGTGCTCTCCAATCCAAAGATAAAGGTAATGTACGAGACGGGAATCGAGGAGGTGCTTGGCGACCAGAAGGTCAGCGGCGTAAGGGTGAAGAACCTGAAGAGCGGCGAGACCTCGACAATCAGCACCGACGGCCTGTTCGTGGCGATCGGCCACACGCCGAACACCGGATTCCTAAAAGGGAAGCTGGAAATGGACGAGCACGGTTACCTTGTCACAAAGGGCGAGGTGAAGACCGACATCGATGGCGTCTTTGTTGCCGGAGACGTTGCGGACAGGCTGTACAAGCAGGCGGTCACCGCTGCGGGGAGCGGCACAAAGGCCGCGCTTGAGGTAAGGGCATACCTACAAAAGATGAACCTGGACACGCTACAGTGATTTCTGTCCCTTCTTTGGATTCAGCTCGTACACCCGGATTCCTACTTTCCTGACCGCCTTCTCACCGATAAGCGGCTTTATCATCTCTATTCCGCAGCTAAGCATAATGCTCTCAGAGTCGGTGTAGTTGGCGAGCTTCCTGTTCTTCAGCTTCTCAGTGAAATCGGAGTACCTCGCCTTGACTGAGACTCCCTTGAACCAGTATCCCTGCTTGTTCACCTCCGCCATTACTTCCTTCGCAAGCTCCTTCAGCATCTGGGCAACATCATCCATGTCCTTTGTCTCCCTGTCGAATGTCCTCTCCCTGCCTATGGAGAGCGTCTCCGCGTTCTCTACAACCTTCCCGTTGTCTATCCCGTTGGCGAGCAGGTACATCTCCTTGCCGAACGAGCCGAATGCGCCCTCAAGCTTGAGGGGGTTGGCCTTGGCCAGCTCTCCGATGGTCGTGACCTTCATCTCCTTAAGCCTCTCCGCTGTCTTCTCCCCTATCCCCAGAAGCTTGGTGACCTCCTTGTCCTTGAGGAAGCCCATCACCTCATCCTCCTTCAGAACGCCCAGCCCGTTGGGCTTCGATGTGTCGCACACCATCTTCGCATACGTCTTCCCAGTGCTTATGCCTATCGTGCACGGCAGCTTAAGCTCGGTGTTTATCCTGCCCTTCAGCTGCCTTCCCAATTCTTCCGCCTTGCCATACCCAATCTCCCCCAGATCCATCACGGCCTCGTCCACGCTTATGACCTCCGTCTTGAAACCCTCGGACTTGACCGCCTCCATCACGCGCCTCGACATATCCAGGTAATGTTCCCAGTCGTCTGGCATGTAGTTCAGCGTAGGCCAGAGCTTGAACGCCATCGCGGTCGGCATCGCGCTGTGTATGCCCAGCTTCCTCGCCTCGTAGTTGCACGTCTGCACGACCCCCTTCAGCTTGTTTTCAACTGTAGAGGTCCCTACCGCGAGCGGTTTGCCCTTCAGTTCGGGGTGCCTGGCCTCCTCGCACGCCGCGTAGAAGTAGTCCATGTCTATGTGAAGGAACAGCCGCATCTCAGCACCTGAAGTATTTCGAAGGCAAAGCTTAACTCGCTTGCCTTACTTCGGAGATAGCTTGTTGAGTATCAGTATCCCGACAAGTATCACGAGGCCTCCGACTATCTCCTGACCTGTGTAGCTTCCCAGTATCACACTCCATCCCAGAACTATTAGTATGTCCATGTAGGTGAAGTTATTGACCAGGTTCCTGTCTATTATATCGTTCCACCGAGAGTCCCCCTTCTTAGGTATCGCAGCTATTATCTCTAAACCTATGGCCACTGAGAGCGCAATCCCTGCAATCAGCACCAAGAGGAATGGGAATGGGGATATGTGGGCGAGCGTGGTCCCATGCTGCAATAGGATTATGGGTATGGCGTAGGCGATAATGAATATCGGGAAGAACAGAAGCCTTATCCCTGAGCTCTTCTTGCTCGTTCCGTAGAGTAAGAGGTAATAGCCAATCCCCTGGGTGAACATTATGAATACGAGTATCGGCAGTATGGAGTAATTGAAAGAGAACCCGTGGCTCTGCATTACGAATATGCCCACCGCTACCGCGATGACTCCACCAAGCAGGTATAGCGTCTCCTTCCTCCTCAAAATCTTGCCGAAGAGGATGAAGTCTATCGCTAGGAAGATCAGCACGCTAACTCCGAGAAGCGGCTGGGAGCCGGCTAGGGTGTTGGAGGTGTAGAGCGCGTATACTCCAAGCCCCGATAGCGCTATTACTAACCCTCCTGAGAGTTCTATGGCAAGCTCCTTCATGTTTTTGTGCTTGAACGAGAAGCCCGCCAGCTTTATTATGCAAATGCTGCTTATGAGCGCGCCCAGACCCAAGCCTATCATGTAGTATGGCAGGCTCACGCCATGCACCCCTGTGTAAGAGGACATGGCTACAAGCGCGTAGGCTAATGTGCTTAGTACCAGAAGCAGTATCATTCGCCGCATGCCCTCACCATCACTCCACTATTCCTACGCCGACGAACTCCTCTCCCCTGTATATTGCGAACCTGCCTAGCTCATTGTGCTCAACATACCTCTCAAGCGGGTAGTCCCTTGCCAGTTTAACCGACACGACGGCGGAGTCGTTGGTTGCGATTGCGCTGCCCCCCCTTGCCGCCTTTCCAGTGGTGGGCGAGAGCGTGCTGACTATCTTCATGCTCTTTATCGGTATGTCGTTGTTGTTTGTCCTTATGAAGAGGCCCTTCTCGCCAGTCTTCAGCCCGTTTATCACGAATATCCTTCCCTGGAACTCCCCCTTCTTGTAGGGCTTGACCGCGCTGCCGTAGATGAGACTTCCCCTCTCCGCGTCGACCTCCTTGTCCAGCACCAGGGCTATGTTCGAGTGCGCGGATGCCTTGCTCACGCTCTTTCCCTTGAGGTGCAGCTTCCTCACCTTCGCCCGCGCGCCATTGGGCTCGGCCCTAATGGAGTCGCCAACCTTTATCGTGCCGTTGTACATCACGCAGAACATCGCCTTTGACCCGTCAGTGTCAACGACATCCTGCACTAGCGCCCTCATTCCCTCGTCCGCGCTCTTCGCGGCCCTATAGTACCTCTTCGAGAAGTCCATCAGGAGGCTGAACAGCGGAAGCCCCTTGTACCACTTCATGTTGGCGGATTTCTCGACAAGGTTCTCGTTGTTGTATGCCGAGACTGGGACAAAGAAGACGGGCTTGTCGAACTTTATCGACTTGAGGTACTCCTCAACTTCGCCCTTCGCCTTCTCGAAAGCCTTCTGGTCGTAGCCCGCTATGTCCATCTTGTTTATGGCGACGGCGAGCGCCTTTATCCCGAACATCTGTGATATGAACAGGTGCCTCCTCGTCTGCGGCTTGAACCCCTCACCCTTCTTTATCGACACCATCAGTATGGCGAAGTCCCCGTTGGAGGCGCCGCTCATCATGTTCTTTATCAGCTCAAGATGGCCCGGCACGTCTATGAGCTCAAACATCTTGCCCTTATAGACAAGCTCCGCCCTCGTCGTGTCAATCGTCATCTCGTTCTCCCTCTCCTCCGAGAAGCTGTCGAGTATGTACGCGGGCTCCCACCTCTTGCCCTTCACCCTCGCTTCCTTCACCCTCTCTTCAGTGGTAGAGCCGGTGGCTATCAGCAGGTTGCCTATCAGGGTGGACTTGCCGTGGTCCTTCTCCCCGAGCATCGTGACTATGTACTTGTCCATGGGATCACATGTATCCTAGAGCCCTCAGCTTCTCCATGACGTAGGCCTTCTCCTTGTCCTGCTGACGTCCGCTTCTCTCCTCCACCTTCGTACCCTCAAGCTCCTTTATTATCTCGTCTATGCTCTTCGCGTTGGACTTGAGCGGGACTGTGCAGTGCGTGCAGCCCAGGCTCCTGTACCTGTGGCCCTCCTTGGAGAAGTAGAGCGGGTTCATCGGCACCTTGGCCTTCTTTATATAATTCCAGATGTCCACTTCATTCCAGTCGAGAAGCGGGTGCACACGTATATGGTCTGTCTTCTCCAGCTTCGATGTGTAATTGTTCCATATCTCGGCAGGCTGGTTCTTGTAGTCCCACTTGAACTCCTTGTTCCGGGGAGAGAACACGCGCTCCTTCGCCCTTATGCCGTGCTCGTCCCTCCTTATGGACACGATCAGCCCGTCGAACCCGTGCTCGTCCATGACCTCCTTCAGCGCGTCGGTCTTGTTGGCCCCGCAGCAGCTGAATCCCGACAGCTCCTCCCTTATCTTGCTGTGCGCCACTATCAGCTTCATGTTCCACTTCTTCGCCAGCTCGTCCCTGAACTTGTACGACTCCGGGAAGTCGATTCCGTTGTCTATGTGAATCACGGGGAACGGAACCTTGCCCAAGAAGGCCTTTCGCGCCAGCGCAAGCATCGTGGTCGAGTCCTTTCCCATGCTCCACAGCGCGGCCAGGTTCTTGAACTTGGCGTTCGCCTCCCTGATTATGAATATGCTCTTCTCTTCCAGCTTGTTTATGTCTTGCCTCATCATTTAAATCATCTTTCGGTTTATCTGCAGCTCCTTCAGGCAGTATGTCGCCCCCTCTATTCCGCTCCTGTCCTTCATGAGTATGGGCAGCTTGTACAGCGGCTTCGCCTGCGCGTTGTATATCACGGCATAGGCCTGCTTCAGGTTCATCTTGCTCTTCAGCCCCGACGGGTAGAATATGTAGTACATCTTCGCCTTGTCCTTCTTCATCTTCCTCTCCATCTTCGCCCAGTTCTCCTTTGTGGGGCTCTTGTTGAGCTCCTCAACGAGCGGATCAATCTTGGTCTTCTTGTCCATTGCATCACTAATTATGTATAATTACAACTGCTAATTATGTATAATTAACATATATAAGGCTTGCGGTTCCAAGTATTACCGATCAGATGAAGATGAAGAGGGCTGGAAGGGCGACGCAGTTCACCAGCGTGTCAATCCCCACGCAGCTGTTCAAGAAGCTGGAGAAAGAGATAGACGGCACCGGGTTTCCATCGGTCTCAAGCCTGGTGGCGTTCGTGCTGCGCATGCTGCTAACCGAGAAGAAGACAGGGAAGGGCGAGTATGACATAGAGAGCATAAAGAAGAGGCTCAAGGAGCTCGGCTACATGTGATGTGCGTCACTTGACCGTCTTCAGGAATTCTATTACCTCCGTGCTGTGGCCTATCGCCTGCACCTTGGGGTAGATCTTCAGTATCTTGCCGTCCTTTCCTATAACGTAAGTCTTCCTTATCGTGCCCCATCCGAAGACTCCCTTGTTGCCGTAGGCTTCGTACTCCTTTATCGTCTTGCTCTCCGGGTCTGAGAGGAGGGTGACCTTGAGCGAGTACTTATCGTTGAAGTCGCAGTGCGACTCCTTGCTGTCGCTGCTAACACCAAGCACCTCTGCATTGAGCTTATGGACCTCCTCCAGGTCGCGGGTGAAGTCCTTTGCCTCAATGGTGCACCCCGGAGTGTCATCCTTCGGGTAGAAATACAGCACTACGTTCTTTCCCTTGTAGTCCCCAAGCTTGCGCGTCTTCCCATCCGAGTCGGGCAACCTGAAATCAGGCGCCTTGTTTCCCTCTGCCAGCATAATATCACAGGGATACTTGGCAGCAAAACCTTAATACCTTAGCCGCCCCATTGGTTACACAGCAGAAAGGTGCATACATGTCGCTTTCAGGTTCGCCAATCGCATCAATTCCAACGCTCATATGGGCTGCGCAGGTCACAGTGGCTAAGAAGGCGGCAAGGAGATCAAACACGCTGATAACCGGTACATTCATAACGGGCATGGGTATCATACCCATCCTTCTTTATTCGATATTTAGCCATGTCTCGCTGACCGGCTACGAGCTCCTCCTCTCCATAGGTTCAGGGTTATTCTTCTTCACGGGTGTGATGCTCTACTACAAGGCGATAGAGACAGAGCAGATAGCGAACGCCGCTGGCGCCGGATTGATACAGCCGCTTCTGATACTCGCGTTTAGCACCGTCTTCCTGCATGAGGGGGTTACCCTGTACCAGGGGATAGCCGGCGCTGTCATAGTATTCGGGGTGCTGATGGTCATAACTCTGAAGGGAACAAAGATAAACCGGAAGCTGCTGCCAGCCATACTCGCCAACATATTGTGGTCTGCCTACTGGATCCTAGCTTCGGAGGCGATAATAGGCTCGGGCAACGCTGCGATGCCGCTCCTATTCTCAAGGATAACCACATTTGCGGCGCTGATGGTCACTTACATCCTGCTCCGCGGCAAGTTCAAGAAGTTCAAGAGCGCAGGTCTCGGCACACAGGCCATACTTCCCGCATCGCTCTCCGGCCTTCTCGATGGGGCTGGCAACGGCCTCTTCGGCTTCATGATATTGACTGGCTTGATAGCACAGGCAAGCGTCTTCCTCGTGGCGCTTCCCATACTGATAACCGCCCTGGGCTACGTATTCTACAAGGAGAGGCTGAACAAGATACAGTCCATAGGCATGGCGGTGGCGATAGTAGGCGCCTTCGCCCTTGCGATTGTCTAGTTATTTAACCTGCTCGGAGAGAGTATAGGGATACTGATGAAATTCAACCTGTTCGGCAAGAAGACCAAGGTGGTGGTCAACGGCATAAGCGTCAAGTGGCAGGGATACGCGCACAAGCTTGACGGGATGCCGGTAAAGGGCAGGACATTCGAGTTCACGCTCCCGTTCCAGAACAAGACACACGAGGACATGCTGACCAAGGCCGCCAACTTCAAGGCGCAGGAAGCGCTCCCCGCTGTGATAAAGGCGATAGAGGTGAGCAACCCGTTCGCGCTGGTCTCAGTTGAGCCCGCCCTCCCCATCACCGTGCAACCGGATCAGAAGATAACGCTCAAGATGGTGTTCCAGGCTCCCGACTACAACTACGAGGGTCCGCTGGCGATAAACCTCGCCTCCGACCAGGTGGAGGCGATACACATAGAGATAACCAAGGTAATAATGCAGGTCAAGGGCAGGGATGTGGAGATAGAGACCTCGTCGAGGATAATGAGCATGGCAAAGGGCCAGATATTCCAGGAGAAGGTGCAGATGTTCAAGGCGCTCAGCTTCGGCGATACGGTGAGCAAAGTGGAGATAAGCGCGCCGTTCAAGATAGTGAGCACGGACCCTAAGCTTCCGTTCACCTTGGACCAGACAAACAGCTACATAGCCACGCTCTTCGTGCAGGCTCCCGAAAGCAGCTACGCCGGCACCCTCGTTTTCACTTTCTCCTAGAGCGCGACTATTATCCCGCCTATTATGATGAGCGCCATGCTTATGAGTCTCTGAGCCAGCAGCTTCCTGCTTACCCTCTCGTCTATTATCTTCGGGAAGAAGTAGCCTACCAGCGCCGCCATCACGAGAACGAAAAGCGGCTGCGTATAAGCCAGTGCGGTTACCAGCGTGGCGTAACCTACTGATATCGCCACGACGAACAGGAACGCTGCGCTTATGCCAAGTATCTCGCCCACTACCGCCATTCCCAGCGGCTGCAGCCCCTTCTTTTTTATCACTTTTGTTATGTCACCGATGCTCAGTATGAGAATGGGCAGTCCTATCGCAAACATCCCGAACCTAGTCAGGGAAAATATCGTAGTAAATCCAGCGAACCCAAGCAGGTACTTGAGCAGTATGATCTCCACAGCCTCAAAAACTGCGGCACCCAGCATCAGCCAGAATGCCATGCCAAAGCGTGCCTTTGTGACCCTGAGCTGCAGAAGCACGGCTCCTATGGTTATCAGGAATACGCCTGCGTACTTCAATGGGCCGAATGACTCTCCAAGGAAGACGAAGGCCAGGACCAGCACGAATATGGGTTCAACTGCCCAAATCCCCACCACTGTTGAGACCTCCTCAATCTTCAAGGCCTTGTAATACATCAGGAGCGTCGGTATCACGAGCGCCCCCGTAATGAATCCCAGCACAATTTGCATGGTACCCAAGCCGCTGTAGCTGGAAAAGGGGATAAGCGCAAGGCTGATAACGCCGCTTACCACTACCGTGATGGCTATGAGGTTGAAGTGCCTCTTGAACTGCTTAGTGACCTGGAACCTGTCTATGATGTTGGATACCGCATAGACGATTGCGGACATTACGGCTAGTATTGCCCAGAGCATAGGATCAGGCTGTCTTCTTTATTAGCGCCAGCCCCGCGAGCATGGCCTCCAGCTGTATTCGCTCGTTCGCCCCCTCCACTATCCTGAAGTTGGTCTCGCCGAGCTCCTTTATCACGGAGAGCTTCATCCGCTCGTCAATGTTCATGTTCTGCACCTCCCTGTAGCTCTGGAGCACTATGTCCTCCGCGCTCATCCCGTGCATCAGCATGAGGTTGTCGAGCTCGTCCCTCGCCTTGTTGAAGTCGCCGCTCACGGCGCACTTGAGCATCGACACTATCTCGGTGGGCCTCGCCCTCGATGCGACGTCGTATATGCTCGGCTCGGTTATCTTCTTGCTCTGCATAGCCGCGCTCTGCAAAACGTTGGTGAGCTTCCTAAGGTCGCCCTCGCTCACGTAGATGAGGGCCTCGACAGACTTCTCGTCAATCTCCAGCCCCTCGCCCTTCTGTATCCTCGCTATGTACTCCTTCATGTCATCCACGCTGAGCGGCTTGAAGCGGAACACGACGCACCTGCTCTGTATCGGCTCTATTATCTTGCTCGCGTAGTTGGCGCTGAGTATGAAGCGAGTCTCACGGGAGAAGTTCTCCATAGTCCTCCTGAGCGCGTGCTGCGCGTCGGAGGTTAGCGAGTCGGCCTCGTCCAAAAATATTATCTTTATCGGAACCTTTGCAACCGAGATGGTCTTGGCGAACTCCTTGACCGCGCCCCTTATCACGTCTATGCCCCTCTCGTCCGAGGCGTTGAGCTCCTTGAACGCGCTGCTGATGTTATCCTTGTAGAGGTCCATCGCCATCGCCACGGCGCATGTGGTCTTCCCGATCCCCGGGCTGCCCGCGAATATCATGTTGGGAAAGTTGCCCCTCTCGACAAACGACCTCAGCCTCTCCACGATGAGCTTCTGGCCTATGGTGTCCGCTAGGGACTTTGGTCTATACTTTTCCGTCCACGGCAAATCGACAGTCATGAGACCACAAAAGCAGCAATACTATTCTGTGTAAAGCATTTATTAACCTTGTCTCCGAATATTATCCATAACTTTTTCTCTATGGGGAGTTACGCTAACCTGGCAGACTATCAGCCTTGGGCGCTGATGATCCGAGTTCAAATCTCGGACTCCCCATTTGTGTTTTGAAGAGAGAGGGAGGTATGTTCGGATTCTGGAAAAGCTCAATCCCCTTGGCGGCGGCAAACTGCCAAAACTAACGTTGCAATCTACAAAGCCGCAGAATCTATACCGACAAACTGATTTAAGGCACTTCCGTTCCCGCGGCGGGGTCACGGAAGGATCGTCTTGAGCATGACCGCGTTCGCCATGTTCGAGTCCATCAGCTTGGCATGCGAGAGATTTGCATAGGAGAAATCAGCATACGACAGGTTTGCGTTGGACATATTCGCATTTGAAAGGTTCGCATTGAACAGCGAGGCGTATGACAGGTTTGCTCCTGACAGGTCGGCATTGGAGATATTCGCCCTTCCGAGCGCCAGCCTGCTAAGGTCCAGCCCCCTCAGGTCCCTTCCGCTAAGGTCGACTATCCTGTTCCTGCCCTTTGCCTCCTTGACAAGTATAGAGATGTCCGCCTTAGTAAGCTTCTTGTCAGTCAGCGCGGTAATGTATCTGCCGTCATCCTTGAATCTCAGCTGGGCCGGGCTTATTATCTTAGACACATTTCCACCACTATATATCTGTTTATTCAAATATATATGACTTTACCTTGCGTCAAGAGTGCCGATGCGCTAAAGTCCAACCGGAAGAAGGCTAGGAAAGCATCTGCGCCGCCTTCTTTTCTTATCCTGATGTGCTCGGGCGCCTTCCCAGGTGTTTCCTGTACTCCCTTGCTATATGGACCGCCTCCCCGGCTATCAGCCCTGTCGTGAACGAGAGCGTGAGGTCCACTACGAGGTTCGGCAGGAAGGCGGACTGACCCAGCAGGGTAAGGCTCACCCTTATCAGTATCGCTATCAGCCACACGACCACCACCACCGCGGATCTTTGGTAGTGCGTCTGCCCCTTCTTGTGGTAGAACCTGACCCTACCGAATCTTATCCCCGCAAGAGCGCCGACCACCGCAGCCAGTGCAATCCCGCCTATCGCGTAGTAGGGGTAGCTTGCGTTGGCCACCGAGTATGCCAGAATCAGAAAGTAGACCACTATCCGTATGGATGTGGAGCCTCTCCTGAACTTTGTGCCCTTTATCGAGCGATAAGAGACGAACGTGAGGGCGATTGATATGGCCACTATCAGGATATAATCATAGTTGAACATGCCCTCACTGCTGGTTGCATAACCGATTAAAACTCTTTTTGGCTGGATATATATAACTTCTCCAAAAATTGAGGGACGCGGGCGGCGCCTGCGATACAAATTTAATACGTATCTACCCAATTCCATAATGGCATCCGTATATGCGTTGCTTGCAGGCACAATCCTGTTCATAGTGCTGGTAGTGGTGCTCGCGATATTCGTGCTCCCCGGCAGCCTCAAGCTGCCAGTCGGCGGATTCAACATTACCACAACCGCTCCCTACAACTACACTAATGGAAACGGCACTACGGTATACAGCACCACCCTGAACCAGAGCTATGCGACCAGCACGGTGCAGGGCTCGAATCTCACCCAGCTGGACTACTATATGCTCTCGCTGATAAACAGGGACAGGAGCCAGTACGGCCTTGCCAACGTGACCCTATCGGCAGAGCCATCAGCGCAGCAGCACTCCCAGAGCATGTACGACAACCAGTACTTCAGCCACTGGGACATCTATGGTATGAAGCCGTACATGAGGTACACGGCGTTGGGCGGCACCGGCGCTGTCAGCGAGAACATAGCAACCAACTACAGCACCATCTGCATAGGCCCGCTCTGCCACGGAAACATCAACGTCACGTCATCGCTTGCGGGTATGGAGTACGACATGATGTACAACGACCAGGCATGCTGCAACAACGGGCACAGGGAGAACATACTAGACCCGAACCACAACCAGGTGAGCATCGGAGTCAGCTATGACGCCGGCCGCGTCTACCTGACGCAGGACTTCGTAGACGACTACATAAGCTGGTCCAACGGCCCCGCCTACTCTGCGGGAGAGGTCACGCTGCCGGGCCAGCTCCAGAACGGGTACTCCGTGCAATCGGTCGAGGTCGCCTACGACCAACCGATTGTCAACATGAGCGTGGCCCAGCTCAACGCGACATCGGAGTACGGCTACGGGGACACGGTAGCTGGCGTGGTGAGCGACTCAAGCTACTACTACGACAACATAACCACCATAGTGGCCGACAGGTACCAGACCGGCGGCAGTGGCTTCAACATCCAATTCAACATGCAGAACCTGGTCAGCCAGTACGGCCCTGGGGAGTACACCCTACTGATATGGCTCAACCAGACCGGCGGGAACAGCTTCCTGGGCTCCACATACACTATCTTCATTGGGAGCAACGGCCAGGCCTACGCCCAGACTAACGTCTAATCGCCAAGAGAGAAAAAAGAAAAAGATAAGGAAAAGAAATGGGGTGGGCAGTTAGCCCATCGCCACCAGTATCGCGCTCATGACCAGCACGATTATTATGTCGTGCGCCGACATGATTGTGAACATCTTCTTCGAGCCGCCGAAGCTTGCCCTTACCAGCTGCATGCTGAAGAAGAATCCCAGCCATACCATGAAGCCGAGCTCGAGCGCGCTCGTCATCGAGGTTATGCCCAGCGAGCCTAACAGCACCTCAAGGACCAATGCGGTTAGCAGCACCGATATTATGGCGCCGACCATCCCCATCATCATCCCGCCTTTGGGCTTGGGCTTCGATGTCTTGGACATGTCCTTTGCCCAGTCGTTCCCGAAGAGCTTCGGTGAGAACCAGACCATTCCTATTACAAAGGCAACTACCGCTGCCACAACTACTGCAACATAGTTGATTCCCTGTATTGTCAACATGGTAAAAGATGCTCTGGCAAGGTATTTAAGCCGTGCCACAGCACTATAATTTGATGGTCGCATGGAGCCCAAATATCGCACCATTAGCACCGATATATTGGTGATAGGGTCCGGCGCCTCTGGGCTCAGGGCCGCAATAGCTGCCTACGATGGCGGCGCAAGGGAGATACTTGTCCTCGGGAAGTGCAAGAAGGGCGATGCACACACCGTCTTGGCCACCGGCGGCATCAACGCAGCGCTGGGCACCATGGACCCTAAGGACAGCTGGAAGATTCATGCGGCCGACACTCTGATGGAGGGCTGGCAGCTTGCGGACTACAAGGCGGTCGAGTTGCTGTGCAGGAGCGCACCGGAGGCCGTGAGGGAACTGGTGGGGTGGGGCGCGAGGTTCCACAGGGAGAAGAACGGAAAGCTCACACAGCGATTTTTCGGTGCGCACACATACAGGAGGACATGCTTCTACGGCGACCAGACCGGGAAGGAGATGATGCGCGTCCTCATCGCCCAGGTCGCGAAGCGCGAAATAAAGCTGATGGGCGATATCTTCGTCGTAAGGCTGCTCAAGTCCAAGAAGGGGATAAGGGGCGCATTGTGCATCGACCTCGCCAAGGGAAAGCTGATTGTTATCAGCGCACGCGCGGTCATCATCGCGGCCGGAGGTTACACCAAGCTGTACTCAAGGAGCTCTTCGAGGAGCTACGAGAACCACGGCGACGGGGCTGCGCTCGCGCTTGAGGCTGGCGTTGCATTGGTGGACATGGAAATGGTGCAGTTCCATCCGACGGGGATGGTGTTTCCCAAGAAGGCGGTGGGCACGCTCGTGACCGAGGCGGTAAGGGGCGAGGGCGGCATACTGCTCAACAGCAAGGGCGAACGCTTTATGAAGCGCTACGACCCCGATAGGATGGAGCTCGGGCCGAGGGACGAGGTGGCAAGGGCGATATTCAGCGAGATAAAGGATGGCAGGGGAACGGCCCACGGCGGCGTCTACCTTGACATAACGCAGATGCCGATATCGAAGATAATGGACAGGCTGCCCAAGATGTACCACCAGTTCAAGGAGCTTGTGGGGATAGACATCTCAAGGCAGAAGATGGAAGTCGCGCCGACCGCGCACTACACTATGGGCGGCGTTGATGTTACGCTGAACGGAGAGACGAGGATAAAGGGGCTCTTTGCGGTTGGTGAGTCCGTGGGACAGATTCACGGCGCCAACAGGTTGGGCGGCAACAGCCTGCTCGAGACCATCGTCTACGGAAAGATAGTCGGAATAAGGGCCGCAGAGAGGGTCACCTCACGCGCGGAGAGGAACAAGCTCAGCGCCATCGAGATCGAGGAGGCAATCTC
>Ga0307372_10003653_pt1 | contig 24386 bp, 24 predicted proteins | sample OX1MG_FD_202533 | JGI IMG/M metagenome (GOLD analysis project Ga0307372, IMG submission 202533) | Soil microbial communities from Risofladan, Vaasa, Finland - OX-1 | ecosystem: Environmental > Terrestrial > Soil > Coastal area > Acid sulfate soil | place: Finland: Risofladan, Vaasa | collected...
CGCCGAACGGTGTGGCCGGATCGAGCGCATGCGCGCGGCTGGCGCCGAGCGCCAGCGCGAGCAGGCTCATCAACATCAGACCTCGCCGTTGCATCGCCACCTTGTCTCCCGTGTGCCGGGCCCCATATCGAGAGCGTCAGCATGTGCTGCAGGCATAATAGACGTCTCTAGCAAGCCGCATGCCCATGGCCGGATTCAGTCCCAGCAGCGAACCGTTCATCCTCGACCGCGATTGCGACGCCGTGTTGGTGCCGCAGGGTGAGCGGGTGATTCTGCCTGCCGGCCAGTCCGGATATATCACCCAGGCGCTGGGCGGCAGCTTCACCGTGTACGTTGATGGCAACCTGTTCCGGGTCGCCGGCAGCGATGCCGGCGCGCTGGGCAAGCTGCCGCCGGCGTCGATCGCGTTGCCTGATCACGCCTCCGACGGCGACGTCGAAAAGCGCGTCTGGGATCAGCTGCGCACCTGCTATGACCCTGAAATCCCGATCAATGTGGTCGAGCTGGGTCTGGTCTATGACGTCAATCTGGAACGCCGCGACGACGGCGCGCGCAAGGTCTGCGTGAAGATGACGCTGACCGCGCCCGGTTGTGGCATGGGCGACATCCTGGTTGACGACGTGCGCAGCAAGCTGGAGTTGATTCCCACCGTCGCCGAGGCCGACGTCGACCTGGTGTTCGAGCCGCCGTGGAACCAGTCGATGATGTCGGACGCGGCCAAGCTGGAAACCGGCATGCTGTGATCTTGCCCCGGCGCAAAGCGAACGGAGTCACATTCCCGCGGGGTCGCAGTTGACGAAAGTTTGCAATGAGCGCAGCGTCAAGGCTGCTGACCGGGGGGTCGGCGTGATGCACGCTGCAACGTCGGGGCCCGGCCGTCGCCAGACGGCCGGGTTTTTTTCGATCTGCGTCGCGCCGCGGCGGTTTCAAACGCTGGCTTCAAAGCGGTTGGCGGCGCGGTTCTTGCGCACTTTCGCCGGGTCCCAGGCGCGGCCGTTCATCGCGATCCAGACGCCGGCCGGCAGCGCCTGCACCGCGCCGACCGCGCAGCCGATGTTGAACACCGCGTCCGAGCCGGTGAAACGCGCCGGATTCAGCGCGCCGGTCAGCACGATCACCTTGTCGCCCAATCCGGTCAGCGCCTGCGCGGTCTCGACCATGGTGTCGGTGCCGTGCGTCACCAGCACGTGCCGCTGCGGCTGCCGCGCGATCGCGTCGCGCACCAGGCGGCGGTCATCGTCGGTCAGATGCAGGCTGTCCTTGCGCAGGACCGGGACCACCTCGAAACGGAAGGCGACGCCGATCTGCGCCAGGATCTCGCCGATCTGCGGTGCGCCGATCTGGTAGTCGGACTTGTCGTCGAAGTAGACCTTGTCGATGGTGCCGCCGGTGGTGACGATGCAGAGCTGATCCATGGGGTGTCCGTCAGGGCGAGTCGAAAGGGTGGACACAGGCATCAGCCGGCGTCGCTGGAAAACAGGCTGGCGAGCACGGCGTCGGTATCGGCGTGCGGGTCCGGCAGGCGGTCGAGGCCGCGAGCGAGGAAGCGCGTCAGCGCGGCGGCCGGCGCCGCATCGCCGCGTCCGCTCGACCAGGTTGCGTGTTCGGCCAGCAGTGCCGCGGCGCAGGTGCGCGCGAGCGTGAAGCCGAGGCCGCGCGCGCCGGCCTCGAGGCGATCGCGATCGCCGGCGTTCGTGGCCAACCAGCGCTCGGCCGCGTCGAAAGCGCCGCGCACCTCCTGCGCTGCCACCGGATCGGCTGCTGCCAGCGCCGGCGCCAGCGCAGTACGCAGCGGCACCAGGCCGTGCTGGCCCAGTGCCCGCAGCATGTCCAGCGCCAGCACGTTGGTGGTGCCCTCCCAGATCGGAAACACCTGCACGTCGCGCAGCAGCTGCGGCAGGCCGGTGTCCTCGATGTAGCCGGCCCCGCCGAAAGCCTCGAGGCATTCCGACACCAGCGTCACAGACAGCTTGCTGACCCAGAGCTTGGCCAGCGGGACCAGCAGGCGCAACGCGGCCGCCTCGTCGACCGTGGCGACGCCGGCCTCGACGCGACCCAGCAGCAGCGCGGCGTGGAAGGCGAGATGGAACGCCGCCTCGAAGGCGCAAACGGCGTCGGCCAGGGTTTCGCGATGTAGCGGCTGCGCCGCCAGCACGCGGTCGAAAGCCTGCCGGCGCGTCGCGTAGTCGCCGGCCAGTGCCAGTGCGCGGCGCGCGGTCGCCAGCGCGCCCAGCGTACTCCACAGGCGGGTGACGTTGAGCATCGGCGCGATCTTGCGCACGCCGTGCGCGGGCTCGCCCAGTGGCCACGCCGGCGCGCCGTCGAGTTCGATCTCGGCGGTAGGCAGCTCGCGTGTGCCCAGCTTGTCTTTGAGGCGCTGCACGCGCAGGCCGTTCCAGTTCCCTGCGGCGTCGCGCGTCTCGACATGGAACAGGCCCAGCGCGCTGCCGCCGTCGCGCGCGCCTTCGGGCCGCGCCAGCGCCAGCGCGGCCTCGCCGACCACCGCCGAGCTGAACCACTTGCGCCCGTACAACCGCCACTGGCCGCCGGCGTCGCAGCGGGCGATCGTCTCGCTGTGAGCCACGTCGGAGCCGCCGTGGGTCTCGGTCATCCACTGGCCGCACAGCCACAGCGTTGCCGGATCGCGGCTGAGGTAACGCGGCCGCACGCGCTCGATCAGCGCTCGCTCGCCGCTGGCTTCGAGCGCAGCGATGGCGCCGTCAGTCATCGCCAGCGGGCAGGTGTAGAACTCGCTGGCGCAGTGATACAGGTATACGCGCGCGTACTGATCGGCGCGCGCCGCGCCGTCGGCGCTGTCCTCGTGTCCGGCCCACAGCAGGCCGTGGCGCGTGGTGATACCCGCGCCGCGCTCCCAGGCCGGGGTCAACGCGATGCGATCGACGCGCGCGCCCCAGGCGTCCCACTGCGTCAGCACCGGTTCGCGCCGCGGCGTGCGCTGGCGTTCGGCCCAGGCGTCGAGCGCGTGGGCAGCCAGCGCGAGCAGATGCGGTTCCAGCACGGCGCGGCGCGCGGACGACAATCGCCAATCCAGCCAGCCGCGCAGCACGCGGTCGCGACCCCAGGGATCGGGTAACTGCGGCGGATCCTGCTGAAAGCTCATGGTCACCGGCGCGTGATCGGGGCCGCGATTATACGTCCGCGCGCTGGCGGCCCCGGCGCGCGTCGGCACCGAGGGCGCCGATCAGCAGCACGGTCAGAACGACCTCGATCAGCGCCGGCAGCCGTTCGGCGGGCGCGCTCCAGGCTTCCATCACGCCGTGGCTGAAGTACAGCAGCGACACCAGTCCGGTCCAGAACAGCGCGCGCTGCGGGCGCCGGATGGCCAGTAGCGGCAACGCCAGCGGGATCAGCGCGAAGCCCAGCGCAATCGCGACCGGCATCTGCGCCGGCGGCAGCAGCAGGCCGTGCCAGGCAACCTGCAGCGCGGCCAGCAGAGCCCAGGCGGCGAAGGCAATCCGGCGCAGGTTCATGGCGTAACCGCCAGCTTGCGCGTCACCTCGGCGAGGCGCCGGCCCAGCGCGCGCGCCAGCGTGCGCTCATGCTCGCTGATCGCGAGTTCACCCTGCGCGCCGGCGACGTGACTGGCGCCGTAGGGCGTGCCACCGCTCTGCGTCGCGGTCAGCGCCGGCTCGGTGTAGGGCAGGCCGACGATCAGCATGCCGTGATGCAACAGCGGCAGCATCATCGACAGCAAGGTGGACTCCTGGCCGCCGTGCATCGTCGCGGTCGCGGTGAACACGGCGGCCGGCTTGCCGGCCAGGGTGCCGGACGCCCATTCCGCGCCGGTGCCGTCGAGGAAGTGCTTGAGCGGCGCGGCCATGTTGCCGAAGCGGGTCGGACTGCCCAGCGCCAACCCGGCGCAGGCGGCGAGATCCTCGAGGCTGGCATAGGGCGCGCCGGTGTCCGGCACCGGCGGTGCGGCAGTCTCGGTGACCGGCGCCACCGGGGGCACCTGGCGCAGGCGCACCGTACAGCCCGGTACTTCCTCGATGCCGCGCGCGACCAGCCGCGCCATCTGCGCGGTATGGCCGCTGCGGCTGTAGTAGAGCACCAGGATCTCGCTGTCCATCATCGACTCCGTTTGGGCTGCCGGCCTTGATCGGCTACGCTGTCGAGGTCCCTGCTGCCGCCGATATCCGCCATGCGCTGGCGCTACGATCGCGACCGCGCGCTGACCCTGGCGCGCTTTCTCTGGCAACGCTTTCTCGACGACCGCTGCTTCGAGACCGCGGGCGCGCTGTCGTATACCACGGTGTTCGCGCTGGTGCCGCTGTTGGCGACGGCGTTCGGCATCCTGTCGATGTTTCCGGTGTCCGCGCTGTGGACGCAGCAGATCTCGGCCTTCGTGTTCAGCAATTTCGTGCCGTCCGCCGGTGCCACCGTGCAGGGCTATCTGCTGCTCTTCGCCGCCAACGCCAGCCGCATGACCGTGGTCGGCATCGCCGCGCTGCTGGTCAGTGCGTTGCTGATGATGACCAGCATCGAGGGTCGCTTCAACCGCATCTGGCGGGTGACGACGCCGCGCCGCAGCGCGGTGCGCTTCCTGATGTACTGGACCGCGCTGACGCTGGGTCCGCTGCTGCTGGTCGGCGGTCTGGCGCTGACCTCGTACGTGTTTGCGCTGCCGTTGCTGCATCACGCCGATGCACAGTTTGCGCTGCGCGCGCGCCTGCTCGGCCTGCTGCCGTTCCTGATCACCTGGATCGGCCTGTTCGGCATGTACATCCTGATTCCCAACCGCGTCGTGGCCCGGCGCCATGCCGCGCAGGGCGCGCTGATCGCGGCGCTGCTGTTCGAGCTGGCCAAGCTCGGTTTCGGCCTGTACGTGACGTACGCCGCGTACGGCCAGATCTACGGCGCGCTGGCGGTACTGCCGATCTTCCTCGTGTGGGTGTACCTGTCGTGGGTGATCGTGCTGCTGGGCGCCTCGTTGTCGGCATCGCTGGCGGCGTATCGCTATTGTCCGCATGCGGCGCGCCTGCCACCGGGTTGCGAGTTCATCGGCCTGCTGCGGGTGCTGGCGCGCTTCGCCGCGGCCCAGCGCCAGGGTGCGGCGCTGTCGGCGGCGACGCTGCTGGCGGTCGAGCCGTTCCTCAGCGACGATCTGTTGCAGCGTTATCTGCTCGATCTGCAGCGTGCGGCCGTGGTGCGCCGCATCGAGCGCGGCGACTGGGTACTGGCGCGCGCGCTGGACAGCATCACGCTGGCCGAGCTGTACGAAGCGGGCCAGTACCGTCTCAGCACCAGCGCCGAGGCGGTCACCAGCGCGGCGTACGGGCTGCCGCCGGCGCTGGCGGCGACGCTCGCACAGCATGCACGCGGCCTGCGCGAGAATCTGCAGTTGACGCTGGCGGTGTTGAACCCCGGCGCGACGCTTCCGCCTTCCGCCCTGGAGCCCCCGCGATGAAACCGATCCACATCCTGCTTGCCTTGCTGCTGCTCGCCGTCGCGCCGGCCCATGCCGGTGACGTGGCGCAGCCGGTGCTGCGCGTCACCACCCTTGATGGGAAGCCGTTCAGTCTCGCCGCCGAGCGCGGCAAGTGGGTGATCGTCAATTTCTGGGCGACCTGGTGCACGCCCTGCCTGGGCGAGATGCCGGCGCTGTCGGCCTACGTCGCCGCGCACAGCAAGAACGTCGCCGCGATCGGCCTGGCCTACGACGACGTCACGCCCGCCGATCTGCACGCCTTCATGCTCAAGCATCCGGTGTCGTATCCGGTCAGCATCGTCGACGTCGATCACCCGCCCAGGGACTTCGCCACCCCGCAAGGCCTGCCGACCACCTACCTGATCGCGCCGGACGGCCGCGTCGCCAGGAAGTTCATCGGTCCGGTGACCCCGGCCACCTTGCAGGCCATCATCGGTGCGGGCAAGGCCAAAGGTGCCTGAGTGGCGGCGGCGCGCTTCCTGATCCGCGGCCAGGTGCAGGGCGTGGGTTTTCGCGCCCACACCCGTCACGAGGCGCAGCGGTTGGGCCTCACCGGTTACGCGAAGAACCTGTCCGATGGCCGCGTCGAGGTGCTGGCCGTCGGCGAGTCAGCAGCGCTGGACGCGCTCGAACGCTGGCTGGCGCATGGGCCGCCCGCGGCGGGCGTCGAGGATGTGCGCCGCACTGAGGTTGAGATGGGCGAGCATGAGGGTTTCGAGATTCGCTGAGGCGCCGGTTTACGCCCATGAAGACGGACCGGCAAGACTCAGTACCGCTCCTCGATCCAGTACGACCCATCCGCCAGTCGTTCGTGCTTGGGCTTGCCAGCGAGCGGCGGCAGCCTGATACACGGCTGCAGCGGGCGCGTGTGTGGCAGCTGGTCGATCAGGTGCGCGATCAGGTTCAGGCGTCCGCGCTTCTGGTCGTCGTAGTCGACCGCGAACCATGGCGCGTGTCTGGAGTGGGTCTTCTGCAGCATCGTGTTGCGCAGGCGGCCGAACTCGGCGTACTGGTGCCGCGAGGCGATGTCCACCGGCGACAGCTTCCAGCGCTTGAGCGGATCGTCGGCGCGTTCGCGGAAACGCCGCTCCTGCTCTTTCTGATCGACGGCCAGCCAGTACTTGAACAGCAGGATGCCGTCGTCGGTCAACAGCTTTTCGAAGCGTGGACAGGCGTGCAGAAATTGCCGGTGCTGGGCCTTGCTGCAGAAGCCCAGCGCCGGCTCGACCACGGCACGGTTGTACCAGCTGCGGTCGAACAGGACGATCTCGCCGGCAGCCGGCAGATGCGCGACGTAGCGCTGGAAATACCACTGCCCGGCCTCGTGCTCGCTGGGCTTGGGCAGGGCGACGATGCGGTAGCCGCGGGTGTTGAGGTGCTCGGTGATGGCCTTGATGGTGCCGCCCTTGCCGGCGGCGTCGCGACCCTCGAACAGCACCAGCAGACGCTGGCCCGTCTCCATCACCCAGCGCTGCACGCGCAGCAGCTCGGCCTGCAGTTTTTCCAGATGTTCGGCGTAGTGCAGCTCGCTCATGGATGTGCGCGTTCGATGAAGCATGTCGGGGTGCTAGCCGCAGGTGCGTTGACGGCGCTCGACGCGCGCGAATCTGGGCCGCGAATCGGCTCGCTTGCGATGCGGGTGGAGGATGTGAGTTGCAGCGGAATCGAGATGGGGGAAGGCGAGAACTCGGGGATGCGCCGAGGCCAAGGCTTGCGGAGGCTCATGCGCCAGAATACCTGTGCACTGCGACTGCTGAAAGCAGCCGCGCCGCATGGCGGCGCCGGCTGTTGTGCTGTTTCATGCCGATGGCTACCGTGCCGCGGCCCTGGTTTCACGAGGCGCAAGCCATGCCAGTATGGCGGCAACCGCAAACAAAGCCGGAACGTCGCCCCAGAGATGGCCCATGTGGTCGCCGCCGAATGACTGCACGGCCATGATCCCGCCATGCACGACGCTGGACCAGACCGTGAACCCGATGAGGCTCCGGTTTGCGAGCGGGTCGCGCGCGGCGAGGATGAGGAAGACCCCGAGCGTTGCGTAAATGCCGAGGATCATTTCGAGATAGTCCGAACGCCCCTCGGCATGCCACGACCATCCGGCAGGCCAAATCATCGTCAGTGGCCATATGCCGAATGTGAAGGTCAGCCCCACAACCACCAGGGCGATGCGCAGATACTTGATGCGATCAGATTCACTCATTGGTTTTCCCCTTCGATCATCAGAGGTCGCGCACTTCAGGGACTTCCTCTCGTGTGCGCTGGAAGACGAGAGTTTTGAGGCGGCGGAGTAACGAGTGCGGGCTTGGTCAGAGGCCCGCTTATCGCATCTCGATCTTCTGGTAACTGAGCGATACCGCCTGCTGCCCATCCGCCATCGCGCACGACGAGACCATCACGTCGCTCAATACCCAGGTCTTGCCCTTGCCGCTGAGCGTGGCGCGCGGAAAGTGCTTGCCCTGCGCGCAGACGTTGTCCTGGCGTGCCGCGACCTGCGCTGGCGATCCTTCCAGGCGCAGAGTGACGGTGCCGGGACCGGGCGAGTGCGGCGTCATGGCATCGGTCGTGCCGTAGCCATCAATGGCGCCGACGGCTACCGGTGAGGCCTCGGGCGGCATCGCGCCCGGCGCCGCTTCGCGCTTCATCAGGGTGACGTGGCCAGTCTTGTTATGGTGGGCAGAGGCCATGCGGCCGGCGCCGAGCGAGCCGTTGCCCACGACGCCGGGTTGGCTGGCGCCGAACGAGAACGACATGACCTTTTCGCCAAACGATGTCGCAGGCGTCTGGCGCGCTGCACCGGCTTCGATGGTGGCCGGATTCCTGGTCGCGGCGCCGTCCTTGAGGTCCTCGATCTGCAGCAGGTAATCGGATGATGCCCAGGCGGTGCCGGCTGCAAGCAGGCTGGCGATAACGGCAAAACGCAGTGTGCGGTGGATGCGCATGACGAGTCCCCTTGGTTGGCTGCAACATTACGAATCGTAATATTGCGCCGAAGTGGGGGCCGGAACAATGGGCCTCGCGACAGCGCGGCCGGCGTGGCCGGAGCGGGGCGTCCGCGCCAGCCCGCAATCGAGCCTGCGACGTGCCGGCTAGCCGATATCGCCCGCAGCGAGTCCGGCGCGCTGGCGCTGCGCCATCTGCTGCAGCAGGGCGGCGAAGTCGCCGGCATAGCCGCGCATGTCGAACAGCGGCGAGGTGGCGCGGAGAGCGGTGAGTTCGGCGCGCAGCGCGGCGCAGGCACTGGCGTCGTGGCCGAGGCGGATCGCGGTGGCGATATACGCCGCGTCGTCATCGGCGTTGAGCGCGTCGAGACCGAGATGATGGTTGAGGCTGCCGGCAACGCGCGCAGCGAAGGTCGCACCCGGCGCGGTCAGCAGCGGGCAGCCGGCCCACAACGCGTCGCTGGCGGTGGTGTGGGCGTTGTAGGGATGGCTGTCGAGAAACAGGTCGGCGTGCGCGTACAGGCCAAGGTATTCGGCGTGTGCGCGGCGCGCGGCGAAGACCACGCGCGCGGGATCGATGCCTTCGGCGGCGAGCACGGCGCGCAGGCGTGCGTTGACGGTCGCCCCGGCATCCAGCAGCCACAGCACGCTGCCCGGCACCGCGCGCAACACCGCGGCAAATCGGGCGAGGCTGCCGCGGTTGAGCTTGAAGCTGTTGTTGAAGCAGGCATAGACCACGCCGTGTTCCGGCAAGCCGAGTGCCGCGCGCGATGGCGGCGCGATCGGCACGCGCGTCGGATCGCTGGGCTGGTAGCAGCGCGGCAGGTACGCCACCGCCTCGTTGACGTGGGCGCGCAGCGCGGGCGGCAGCACGAAATGATCGGCAATCAGGTAATCCATCCACGGCGCGCCGCTGCTGCCGGGATAGGCCAGCCAGTTCACCTGCAGCGGTGCCGGGCGCAGTGCGAAGGTCTGCGGACGGCTGCCGCCGCACCAGCCGTCGAGATCGATCAGGATCTCGATGGTGTCGTCATGGATGGTCTGTGCCAGCGCCGCGGCGGTCTGCGCACTGGCATCGCGAAACGTGTGCGCGGCGGCGGCAAGCCTCGCGCGCCAGACGCTGCCGTCGTCGCGGCTGGTGGCGTACAGCGCGACGTGCGGCACGGATTCCCGCAGCGCCTCGAAGAACGTCGCGGTCAGCATCGCCGTCGCGTGCTGGTGAAAGCCATTGGCGACGAAGCCCACGCGCAGCGGTGCGCCGGCGGCACGCGGCGCGTGGCGCCAGTCCAGCCAGGCGCGGCGCGGCACCGTCGCGGCCTCGACGCGTGCCGCTTCGAGGCGCGCGCAGGCCAGCTGCGCGGCGGCATCGCTGTCCTCGGCGAGAAAGGCGAACGGCGACACGCCGCCGCGGCCGGCGGCGACGTGCGCACGCAGTCGCGCCGTCAGCGCGTCCAACCCGGCCAGGTCGGCGCACTGGCGGCGCGCGAAGACCAGCTGGCCGAGCGCGCGGCCGTCGTCCGGATCCAGCGCCAGCGCCGTCGCGTAAGCGGCCGCGGCAGCCTCGTAGTGGCCCTGCTCGTCGCACATCAGGCCGGTCTGGTAGGCGAGCCGTGCATCCTGTGGCGCGCGCCGTGCGCCTTCGGCGTACGCCGCCTCGGCATCGGAATGGCGGCCCTGCACCGCCAGCGCATGGCCGAGCAACAGCCAGCCGTCGACGGGTGCATCCGGCGCCGTCAGCGCGCTGCGTGTGCGCGTTTCGGCATCCGTCACGGCGCCGAGTTCGAGTTCGACTGCGGCCAGATTGATGGCGATGCCCGCGGCCTGTGGCGTTGCCGCCAGTGCCGCGAGGTAGGCCGCGCGCGCGCCGTCGAGATCGCCCGCCGCGCGGCGCGCGCTGCCGAGCAGGTTGAGCGCCGGTGGATACGCGGGCGACAGCGTCAACGCCTGCTCGACGGCCGCGATCGCGCCCGCGGCGTCCCCCAGCGCCAGCCGTGCGCTGGCCAGATTGCAGCGCATCTCGACACTGCGCGGCGCCAGCCGGGCACCGCGTTCGAGTACCGCGACGGCGTCGGCGGCGCGGCCGGTCAGCAGCAACGCGACGCCGTGCAGACGCGCCAGCTCGGCGTCGTCGGGATGGCGCGTGCGCAGCGCGCGCGCGGCGGTTTCGGCTTCGGCGGCACGGCCGCTGGCGAGCAGCTGGGCGATCGGTGCGGCGCGGTCGGCGGCCTGCATGCGCGGGTCAGATCGTCAGCGTGTACACATGGCTGCTGTCGTCGCGCTGCCAGCCGAGGGCCGCATACAGGCGCTGCGCCGCGGCGTTGCTGCGCTGGGTTTCCAGCTGCAGACCGAGTGCGCCGCTGGCAATGGCGTGATCGCGCGCGGCGGCGAGCAGCGCGCGGCCGACGCCGTGACGGCGTGCCGCTGGCGCCACGTAGAGGTCGTTGAGCTGCCACACGCGCCCGGTGCGCACCGAGCTGAACAGCGGATACAGCTGAGTGAAGCCGGCCACGGCGTCGTCGCTCTGCGCCAGCAGGATCACCGCATCACCGTGGCGCAGGCGTGCGCCGATGAAGGCCCGCGCCCGCGCGGGATCGGCGGCCTGACCGTAGAACTGGCGATAGGCGTCGAACAGCGGCGCGACGGCATCGAGGTCGGCGGCGATGGCGGTCCGGATCGTCGCGCTCATGTCTGCTCCGTCAGCAGCTTCAGCTCATCGGCCTGGTGCTCGCGCGCCAGTGTGCCGATCAGCTCGTCGAGGTCGCCGTCAAGCACGTCCGGCAGCCGGTGCAGGGTCAGGCCGACGCGGTGATCGGTGATGCGACCCTGCGGAAAGTTGTAGGTACGGATGCGCTGGCTGCGATCGCCGGAGCCGACCTGCAGCCGCCGCGATTGCGCCTGCGCCGCGGCCTGCTTGGCGCGCTGCTCGTCGAGCAGGCGCGCCTGCAGCAGCGCCAGCGCGCGGGCGCGGTTCTTGTGCTGGCTGCGCTCGTCCTGGCACTCGACCACGATGCCGCTGGGCAGGTGGGTGATGCGGATCGCCGAGTCGGTCTTGTTGACGTGCTGGCCGCCGGCGCCGGAGGCACGGAAGGTGTCGATGCGCAGGTCGGCGTCGCGCAGCTCGACGGCGTCCACCGCCGCCAGCTCGGGCAGGATCGCCACCGTCGCCGCCGAGGTGTGGATGCGGCCCTGCGACTCGGTGGCCGGCACCCGCTGCACGCGATGGGTGCCGGATTCGAAGCGCAGCTTCGAATAGGCGCCGCGGCCCTCGATGCGCGCGATCGCCTCCTTGTAGCCGCCGTGCTCGCCGGGGCTGGCGTTGACGATCTCGACACGCCAGCCCTGGCGCTCGGCGTAACGCAGGTACATGCGCAGCAGATCGCCGGCGAACAGCGCGGCCTCGTCGCCGCCGGTGCCCGCGCGCACCTCAAGGAACAGGTTGGCGTCGTCATACGGATCGCGCGGCAGCAGCAGGGTTTCCAGTTCGGCCTCGATCGCGGCGAGACGCGCGGCCAGGCGCCGCTCGTCCTGCGCCGCCAGCTCGGTGAACTCGGGATCGCCGGCCAGTTCGCGCGCTTCGGTCTGCTCGCGCGTCACGGCGGTGTGCGCGGCCAGCGCGCGCGCCAGCGGTTGCAGCTGGGCGTACTCGCGATTGAGCGCCTTCCAGCGCGCCGGGTCGGCGGCGGCGTCGGCCTCGCCCAGCAGCAGGCCGATTTCGTGATGACGTTCGGCCAGCGCCTCGAGCTTGCGCCGCAGCGCGGCAATCATGGCGTGTCGTCGTGCGCGTCGAGACCGTACAGGCGGCCGGCGGCATGCAGCAGGTCGACCTCGCCCTTCAGCGCGGCTTCGCGCAGGCGTGCGCTGGGCGCGTGCAGCAGCTTGTTGGTCAGGGTATTGGCGAGATAGGCCAGGGCCTCGTCGGGGCTCTTGCCGGCAGCGATCAGGGCGCGTGCCCTAGTCAGCACCTCGTCGCGCTGGGCCTCGGAACGGGTGCGCAGCGCCGCGACCGGATTGTCGACGGTCAGTGCGCGCCGCCAGGCCATGTAATGCTCGACCTGCAGGCCGATGATCGCCTCGGCCTCGCGCGCAGCGGCTTCGCGCGAGCGCAGGCCGGCGTCGATCACCTGGCGCAGATCGTCGATGCTGTACAGGAAAACGTCCTGCAGACTGGCCACCCCGGCCTCGATGTCGCGTGGCACCGCGATGTCGAGCAGGAACATCGGCCGGTGCCGGCGTCGCGCGATTGCCGCCGCGACCATCGCGCGCGTGATCACCGGCGTGCGGCTGGCGGTGGAACTGATCACGATGTCGGCTTCGGCCAGGTGCTGCGGCAAATCGGCCAGCGTCACCGCGTAGCCGCCGATGCGACCGGCCAGCGCCTGCGCGTTCTCGAGGCTGCGATTGGCGACCAGCAGGCGCGGCACGCGCTTGTCGACCAGGTGGCGCGCGGCCAGCTCGATCGTCTCGCCGGCGCCGACCAGCAGCACGGTCGCGCCGCGCAGATCGGTGAACAGGCGCTCGACCAGGCGCACCGCGGTGAACGCGATCGACACCGGATGCGCGCCGATGCGGGTGTCGGTACGCACGCGCTTGGCCACCGCGAAGGTGTTCTGCAGCAGGCGCTCCATCGGCGCGCGCAGGGTCTGCGCCCGGTGCGCCAGCTGGTAGGCGTCCTTGACCTGGCCGAGGATCTGCGGCTCACCCAGCACCATCGAGTCGAGGCCGGTGGCGACGCGGAACATGTGCCGCACCGCTTCGCCTTCCTCGTGGCGGTAGAGGAACTCGTCGAGACGGCCGCCGGGCAGGTTGTAGTGCTGATGCAGCCAGCGCAGCGGTGCCTCCTCGGCACCGGCGGCGACGCTGCAATACAGCTCAGTGCGGTTGCAGGTCGACAGGATCAGCGCTTCGTCCACGCCGTCCAGCTGCGTCAGCTCGGCCAGCGCCTGCGGGGCGCTGTCGGCGTCGAATGCGACCTGTTCGCGCAGGGCGAGCGGGGCGGTCAGATGGTTGAGCCCGAGGGCAATCAGAGGCATGAGGGCGCGCGGGCAACGATCGGCTAAGCTCACAGGGACCGGCGTCGGCCGGTTTTCGGCATCACGCGCGGGGCAGGGTCACGGTGGAAATTGTGCGGATAGCACCTTGCAAGATCAAGCACATGCGGCGATTTGCAGCTGGCGCGACGCTGATAGCCGCGCTGCTGGCCGGTTGTGCGCAGGCGCCCCTGCGTACCCCGCAGCATACCCCCGCACCCGTGACGCAGCCGTTGGCACGCATCGAGTTGGCGCCGGGACCGGGACAGGCGGTGGCGGCCGACCTGCTGCAGGCCGAGTTCGCGCTGGCGCATAACGATCTCAAGACCGCCGCTGCGGCGACCGCACGCGCGGCAATGCTGTCATCTGATCCTGCGGTTGCGGAACGCGCCGTGGCGCTGGCGGTGGCCGTGCACGATGCGCCGCTGGCGGCGCAGGCGCTGGCACGTTGGCAGGCGCTGGGCTCCGCGCCGGGTGCGCTGGCCGCAGCGCGCGCGCAGCTGGCGCTGGACCAGGGTGACCGCGCCGGCGCCGAGCAGCAGCTCGATGCGGTGATCGTCGCCGGTGGCGCCAATGCATGGCGTGATGCTCTGCGCGTGCTGGCCTCGGCGCGTGATCCGGCACTGGCTGGTGTGGTGCTCGAAAACCTTGCGACACCGGCGCGTCTGCCGGCCGACGACAGCGTGATCTGGCTGGCGGCCAGCCAGCTGGGAGCGCATCTGGGCCGGCACGCTTTTGCCCAGAGCCTCGCCGCGGCCGCGCTGTCCCGCTTCGGCAGCGCCGCCAGCTACGGCTGGTTGGCGCAGCTGGCGCAGCAGGCGGGTGATCTCAAGACGGCGCAAGCCACACTGCGCGCCGGCCTGACGCGACACCCGCGCAGCATCTCGCTGCGCATGGCCCTGGCCGGCCTGCTGGCCGCGCGCGGCGACAACACTGCAGCGCAACGGCTGCTGGCGCAGGGAACCCAGGATGCCGGCACCTACGCTGCGCGCGCGGCCTATGCCGCCCGTGGCAACGATCGCAAGGCGCTGGCGACGATCTATGCCGAGCTGGCGCGAGCGTCAGCCGCGGTGCGCAAGCCCAACCTGTTCCTGCTCGGCCAGCTGGCTGAACTGCTCGATCGTCACCAGGCGGCGCTCGACTGGTATGCGCAGGTGGCCGAGGGCGATCCACACGCCTTCGATGCCGATGTGCGCCGCGTGGTGCTGCTGTCCGAACTGGGACGCGGCCAGCAGGCGCAGGAGTTGCTGCGCGGACTGCAAAACGATTACGCCGACGAGCCCAAGGCGTCTCTCAAGCTGCTGATGCTCGAGGCGGAGATGGACATGCGCGCGCACCGCTATGCCGAGGCGGTGACAGTCTACGGACGCGCCCTGCAGCGGTCGCCCAACGATCCGGGATTGCTTTACGCGCGCGGCGTTGCCGCCGCCGAAGCCGGCGCGGTCGATCAGGCGGTGACCGACCTGCGCCAGGTGCTTGCGCTGAAACCCGGCGATGTCAATGCCATGAATGCTCTGGGCTACACGCTGGCGGATGCCAGGCGTGAGCTGCCCGAAGCCGAGAAACTCGTTGCCGCGGCCCACCGCGCGCGCCCCGATGATCCGGCGATCACCGATTCCTGGGGCTGGGTGCAGTTTCGTCTAGGTCACCTCGACGAGGCCGAGCGCAGCCTGCGCAAGGCCTGGGACAAGAGCAAGGATGCCGAGATCGGCGCGCATCTGGCCGCGGTGCTGTGGGCGCAAGGCCGCCACGCCGAGGCGCGCGCAGTGCTGATGCAGGCGCACAAGCTCGATCCGCACAGCCGCAGCGTGCACGCGCTGCAGGCGCGCTGGGGCGCATGAGCGTGCGTCGTTCGCGCATCGTTTCTGCCATGGCGTTGCTGCTCGCGCTGGCCGCGTGCGCACCGCTGCCGCTGCGCACCACGCCCGGCACGGTCGCCGAGCTGGCCGCACAGACCGCGCGCGAGCAGGCGCTGGCCGGCGTCACGCGCTTCACGCTGGACGGCCGCATCGGTGTCAGCGACGGCCGCGACGGCGGCAGCGGCGGCTTCACCTGGAAACAGGACGGCGCCGCGCTGGACTTCACCGTGCGCGCGCCGATCACCGGCCGCAGCTTTCGCCTGCGCAGCGGCCCGGATGGCGCCTGTCTGGAAGGACTGAAACCGCAGCCGCTGTGCGCTGCCGATGCCGAAAGCCTGCTGATCGCCCAGCTCGGCTGGCATCTGCCGCTGGCCGGCCTGCGTGCGTGGACGATGGGCCTGCGTGCGCCTGGCAGTGAGGCGCAGCTGACGTTCGGCCCCGGCGGATTGCCGGCCACCCTCGACCAGGACGGCTGGCACGTCGAGTACCGCGACTGGGATCGCGCCCATGTTCCGGCGTTGCCGCGCGCCATCTTTGCGCGCAAGCCGCCCTACAGCGTGCGTCTGTACGTGGAGCACTGGGAGCTGCCGTGACCGCGCAGGCGTGGACGCTCTGGCCGGCACCGGCCAAGCTCAACCTGTTTCTGCATATTGTCGGCCGCCGCGCCGACGGCTACCACCGGCTGCAGACGGTATTTCGCCTGCTCGACTGGGGCGACAGCGTGCGTCTGCGTGTGCGCGATGACGCTGTGATCGTGCGCAGCGCCGGTGCGGAGGGGATTGCTGCTGACGATGATCTCGCAGTGCGCGCGGCACGGGCGCTCAAGGCTGCGACCGGCTGCGCGCTCGGCGCCGAGATCGCAGTGGACAAGCGGATCCCGGTCGGCGCCGGATTGGGCGGCGGCAGTTCCGATGCCGCTACCGTGCTGGTCGCACTCAACCGCTTGTGGGGCTGCGGTCTGGATGATGACGCACTGGCCGCGCTGGGCTTGCAACTGGGAGCCGACGTGCCGGTGTTCGTGCGCGGACGCAACGCCTGGGCCGAAGGCATCGGCGAGGTGTTGACCCCGATCACGCTGCCGCCGCGCTGGTACGTGCTGCTCGACCCCGCCATTCACGTCGCCACCGCGCCGCTTTTCCAAGCGCCTGAATTGACACGCAATGCCGCGGAAGAGACAATTCGCCGCTTTCTTGACGGGATGGTGACGGGCAACGCCTTCGAGCCGATCGTGCGCGTGCGCCATCCTGCGGTGGCGACGGCGCTGGACTGGCTCGGTGGTTTTGGTCTGGCGCGATTGTCCGGCAGCGGCGGCAGCGTGTTTCTGGAAACCCGCAGCCACGCCGAAGCCGCCGACATCGCCGGGCGCTGTCCCGCGCAGTACACGGCCCGGGTGGCGCGCGGAGCGGAGATCTCCTCGCTGACGCTTGCGGCCGCACGGTTTTCTGCTGGGGCGTCGCCAAGCTGGTAAGGCACGGGATTTTGATTCCCGCATTCGCAGGTTCGAGTCCTGCCGCCCCAGCCATTCGCGCCGGCTTGCTCCGGCCACGCACGATGAAGGTCCACCCGTGAATGCCTCCAACGGCCTGATGCTGTTTTCCGGCAACGCCCACCGCAAGCTGGCGGAGGACGTTGCCCATCGCCTCGGCATCCCGCTGGGCAAGGCCCAGGTCGGGCGTTTCTCCGACGGCGAGGTGCAGGTCGAGATCGAGGAGAACGTACGCCGCCAGGAAGTGTTCGTGCTGCAGCCGACCAGTGCGCCGACTGCCGACAACTTCATGGAGCTGCTGGTGCTGATCGACGCGCTCAAGCGCGCCTCGGCGGCGACGGTGACCGCGGTGATTCCGTACTTCGGCTACGCGCGCCAGGACCGCCGCTCGCGCTCGGCGCGGGTGCCGATCACCGCCAAACTGGCGGCGAAGATGCTCAGCACCGCGAACTGCGACCGCGTGCTGACGGTCGACCTGCACGCCGACCAGATTCAGGGTTTTTTCGACATCCCGGTGGACAACGTCTATGCCTCGCCGGTGCTGCTGGCCGACATCTGGCGGCATCAGGGCATGGAGAACCTGATCGTGGTCAGTCCCGACGTCGGCGGCGTGGTGCGCGCGCGCGCGATCGCCAAGCGTCTCGACGACGCCGAACTGGCAATCATCGACAAGCGCCGCCCGCGGCCCAACGAGGCCACGGTGATGAACATCATCGGTGACGTCACCGGCAAGACCTGCGTGCTGGTCGACGACATCGTCGACACCGCGGGCACGCTGTGCGCGGCGGCGGCGGCGCTGAAGAAGAGCGGTGCGCGCAAGGTGGTGGCGTACTGCGTGCATCCGGTGCTGTCCGGGCCCGCCATCAGCAATATCGAGAACTCGGCGCTGGACGAGCTGGTGGTCACCGACACCGTGCCGTTGCGCGCCGAAGCCAGCGCCTGCGCGCGCATCCGCCAGCTGCCGGTCGCCGAGCTGCTGGCGGAGACCATCCGCCGCATCGCCTTTGGCGAGTCGGTCAGTTCGCTGTATGTGGATTGATCGAGAGCTGGAAATAGAAAGACGGGAGTAGGGAGTCGGAAGTAGGGAGTCGGGAAAGCCACGGTGGCATCCTGAGCGAAGCGAAGGATCTGGAGTTCGCGCGGCACCCAGCGACACGCTGTTTCCGGGCCAAAACCCGAGTTTCGTGCGCCGAGATGCTTCGGCCTGCGGCCAGATGCTTCGCTGCGCTCAGCATGACAAGCGAGGACGGGAGCCGGTCTCCGGTCCCGATGCAAAGAATCCGCTCTCCTGGTCGCGGGAGAGCATCCACGCCGCCGCGAGGCGGTGCATCCGAAACAGAAGGCAACAACATCATGGCAACCATTCACGAAATCGAGGCCCAGAGCCGCAAGGACGAGGGGAAAGGTGCGAGCCGCCGCCTGCGTCATGCGGACAAGGTGCCGGCGATCGTCTACGGCGGCGCGGAAGCGCCGCAGAGCATCCAGCTGGATCACAACACGGTGGCCCTGGCCACCCGCCACGAATGGTTCTTCTCGGCCATTCTTGATCTCAGCGTGGACGGCAAGAAGCAGAAGGTGCTGCTGCGCGATCTGCAGCGTCACCCGTTCAAGCCGCGCGTGCTGCATCTGGACTTCCAGCGCATCGACGAAAACAAGGCGCTGCGCGTGCGCGTGCCGCTGCACTTCCTCAACCAGGAGAAGTCGCCGGCCGGAAAGACCTCGGGCGTGGTGATCACGCACGAGCTCAACGAAATCGAGGTCAGCTGCCTGCCCAAGCACCTGCCCGAGTACATCGAGGTCGACCTCGGTGCACTCGAGATCGGGCAGACGGTGCACATGTCCGACCTCAAGCTGCCCGCCGGTGTCGAGATTCCCGAGCTGCGTCTGGGCAAGGAGCACGATCACGCCGTGGCCCTGGCCAAGGAGATCAAGGAAGAGGTCGAGCCGGCACCGGTGGTCGAAGGCGAAGCGGCGGCAGCGGTTCCGGTCGCGGCGGCTGGCGCCGTGGCTGGCGCGGCAGCGGCCAAGGCCGAGCCGGCCAAGGGCGACAAGAAGTAAGCCGAGTCGCATGCGCCGGCTCGCCGCGAGGGTGGGCCGGCACAGCGGCCGCAAACGCATGGCTGGCCTGCGCCTGATCGTCGGTCTCGGCAACCCCGGGGCCGAACATCTCCGGACCCGGCACAACGCCGGGTTCTGGTTTGCCGACGCGCTGGCGGCGGACGAAGGCGTGCGCTACGGGCAGGAGAGCAAGCTGCACGGCGCTACCGCACGGGTGCGCATCGGCGGCGAACCGGTGTGGCTGTTCAAGCCGGGCACTTACATGAACAAGAGCGGCATCGCGGTCGCCTCCGCGCTGCACTACTGGAAGATCGAACCCGCCGAGTGCCTGATCGCACACGACGATCTCGACCTTGCGCCGGGCGCGGCGCGGCTGAAGTTCGATGGTGGCCACGGCGGCCAGAACGGCCTGCGCGACATCATGGCCCACCTCGGCCACGGCCAGTTCCATCGCCTGCGTCTGGGCATCGGCCATCCCGGGCATCGCGACCAGGTGACGCCGTGGGTGCTGGGCCGGCCTTCGGCGATCGACGAGGAGGCCATGCTCGACGCCGTTGCGCGCGCACTCGACGTGCTGCCGCTGGCGGTGGCCGGCGATTTCAACGAGGCGACGAAGCGGTTGCATACGGGAGAGCCGGGACCCGGGATCCGGGACCCGGGACCCGGGTAGGAGCGGGAGTTGGCAATGGGAAGTAGGGAGCCGGAGAGCGGTCAGCCGCTTTGCCACTACCTACTTCCCACTTCCCACTTCCGGATTCACCCCATGGGCATCCAATGCGGCATCGTCGGCCTGCCGAACGTCGGCAAGTCGACCCTGTTCAACGCGCTGACCAAGGCCGGCATCCCCGCGGCCAACTTCCCTTTCTGCACCATCGACCCCAACGTCGGCGTGGTGCCGGTACCCGACCCGCGCCTCGCAGCGCTGGCCTCGATCGCCAAGCCGCTGAAGATCATCCCGACCACGATGGAGTTCGTCGACATCGCCGGCCTGGTCGCCGGCGCGTCCAAGGGTGAAGGCCTGGGCAACAAGTTCCTCGCGCACATCCGCGAGGTCGACGCGATCGCCCACGTGGTGCGCTGCTTCGAGCATCCCGACATCGTCCACGTCGCCGGCAAGATCGACCCGATCTCCGACATCGAGACCATCGACACCGAGCTGGCACTGGCCGATCTGGATTCGGTAGACAAGGCGCTCAATCGCGCCGAGCGCGCGGCCAAGGCCAACGACAAGGAGGCGCTGGCGAAGCGCCCCGTGCTGCAGAAGCTGGCGGCTGCGCTCAACGCGGGCCGGCCCGCGCGCGGCGCAGGACTCGACGCCGACGAACGCGCGCTGGTGCGCGACCTGTTCCTGCTGACGCTGAAGCCGCTGATGTACATCGCCAACGTGCGCGAGGATGGTTTCAGCAACAACCCCCACCTCGATGCGGTGCGTACGCGCGCGGCCGCCGAGGGCGCCGAGGTGGTGCCGGTGTGCGCAGCGATCGAGGAGGAGCTGGCCCAGCTCGACGAGGCTGATCGCACGGATTTTCTCAAGGACATGGGTTTCGACGAGCCCGGCCTCAATCGCGTGATCCGCGCCGCTTACCGCCTGCTGGGTCTGCAGACCTACTTCACCGCCGGCGAAAAAGAAGTGCGCGCCTGGCAGGTCAAGGTCGGCGCGACCGCACCGCAGGCCGCGGCCGTGATCCACACCGACTTCGAGCGTGGCTTCATCCGTGCCGAGACGATCGCTTACGACGACTACATCCGGTACAAGGGCGAGGCCGGCGCCAAGGAAGCCGGCCGTCTGCGCCTCGAGGGCAAGGAGTACATCGTCAAGGAAGGCGATGTGTTGCATTTCCGCTTCAATGTGTAAGTGAAGCCGGGACCCGGGACCCGGGACCCGGGGAAGAGCCAGAATCGCAGGCCTGGTTGTCAAGCCGGCTCTGCCGCACGGGTGCGCAGGAATCGTCAGCCCGGCCTGCAACGGTGGAACCCCGCGATGAGCGATCAGCCATACATTCGATTGGCGACGCCGGATGATGCTGCGGCACTGCAGGCGCTGCTCACGCGCCTGCTGGACGCCTATGTGTTACCCGAACAGGATGCGGCCGGCATCGCGACCTTGTCGACTTTCGCCAGCATTGACCGGATCGTCGCGCGCATGCAGGCCGGTCTGCACCATCACCTCGCGGAGTGTGAAGGAAACCTGGTCGGTGTTTCCGCGCTGCGTGACGATGGCCATCTGGTGATGCTTTTCGTCGACACGCCGTTTCAGCACCGCGGGCTTGCGCGTTGCCTGTGGCAGACGGCGCTGGCCGATGTGCTCACGCGCAGTGATCCGGCGCGCATCACGGTCAACGCATCCGGGTTCGCGGTACCCGTCTACGAACGCCTGGGATTCGTCCGGCTGGGCGAATCCGTCGTACGCAACGAAGTGCGTGCGACGCCCATGGAGTTCCGCCGCCGCTGAGGTGTCGGCATCCTCCGCGTTGCGGCATCGCAGGCTGGCCTGAATCGTGGGTATGGCAGCCCAGACGACGCAGCTGCGACTCACTGGATAGTGCTGGATATTTCCCGAGTCCCGAGTCCCGCTAAGCTTCGCCGCACCACCGCGATCCCTTCCCGAGGACTCCGCCATGCCCGGCCAGCAGCACGCGATGACGTTCCGCTTTCTCGCCCAACCCACCGACGTCAACTTTGGCGGCAAGGTGCACGGCGGCATGGTGATGAAGTGGATCGACCAGGCCGGCTACGCCTGCGCCGTGGCCTGGAGCGGCACCTACTGTGTCACCGTGGCGGTCGGCGGCATCCAGTTCGTGCAGCCGATCCTGATCGGCGATCTGGTCGCGGTGCGCAGTCAGTTGATCCGCACCGGCCACTCGAGCATGCACTTCGCGGTGGACGTGCTGGCACGTGATCTCAAGACGCAGCAGGACCGTCTGGCCACCAGCTGCGTGATCGTGTTCGTGGCGCTGGACGCCCCCGATGGCAAGCCGACCGCGGTGCCCGCCTGGCAGCCGCAGGACGACGACGAGCGCCGCATGGCCGACTATGCCGATCGCCTTTCGGAGCTGTCCAAGGCCATGGAGCAGCAGGTGGTCGAGCGCCATCCCGAACTGGGGCGCGGCTGAGCGCGGTCACTTTGCCGGCGCGGCCAGATTCTGCTGGAACAGGAAACTGCGCGTCAGCGTGACACTGCGGCTGGCGCCCTCGGCACGGACGGTGTAGCTGCCGGGCGGCAAAGCGTCGACGCGGTAGTAGCCCCAGGTATCGGTGGTGGTCTTGGCGGCGACATCGCCCTTGGCGTCGAGTACCTCGACGGCCGCTCCCGGCAGTGGCGTGCCGGCGCGCGTGACGCGACCGGCGAAGCCCAGGCGCAGCATCACGTGGAAGTCGGCGGTGGTGGTGACGCCTGCACGCACTTCGACCCAGGGACTGGCCTTGCTCGGCACCAGATCGATAGGCATGTGCTCGGCATCGAGCTGCACCTGGTAGACACCCGGCGGCAGGTTGGAGATCAGGTAATGGCCGTCGCTGTCGAGCTTGCCGCGCGGGCGTCCGTTGACCAGCAGCGGCACACCCTTGAGGTCGGCCCAGCGGACGTTGGCCGGCAGCTCGCCGTCGACCCGGCCGGAAATCGCGCCAACGCGCGCGGCATAGGCGCTGTAGGCACCGCGCGTCAGGCCCGAGGGCGTCACCGCGAAATCGGCCACCAGCACGAACTGGATCAGCGTGCCGCCGGCACCGGGAATGCTGCGCGACAGCGGATCGTTCAGCAATTGCAGATGTGCCGAGAGGCCCGGCACCGCCTCCACCGCCGCATCGAGCAGATAGCCGAAATGTCCGTGCCCGCGCAGCAGGCCGGCGCTCCACAGGATCGGCCGCGGTCCCGCCCACAATCCGCTCAGCAGGGCCGAGTAGCGCGTGCCCAGGATGCCGTCGCGAGTGGCCGACAGGGTCGTGCTGTAGCCCTCGCTGAGCGAACGCTGCCACTGCGCCTCGCTGACGCCGGAGTAGCGGCTGAGCGAGATCTGGTCGCGCGCATCCGGCAGCCATGACAGGTTGTAGGCGTAGCTGCCGAAATAGTCGGGCTGCGCGCTGAGGCTGAGGCTGTCGAAGGGCCGCCAGCCGAAGCCCGGCTTGACGAAGCGGTAGCGGTTGCCGAGCACCGGGTCGTTGACGTCGCGGCCGGTCAGGGTCAGGTCGAGGCTCTGCGTCGCATGCCAACCGACCACGGCATAGCGGTCGTCCGACGGCGCGCCGATGCCGCGGAAATAGTTGGCATCGCGATGCACCGCGAAGGCGTTCCAGTAATAGCGTGCAGTCTGGCCGTTGCCGCTCAGGCTCCACGCTCCGGCCGCGCCGTTGCGTCCCAGCGACACGCCCCAGGTGCCCAGCGTGCCCAGCCCGCTGACGGCGTTGACCATGCCGTAGTCGCCGCCGTTGGCGCGCTGCGCGGTTGCGCCGACGGTCAGACGCTGGCTGACGCCGTAGCGCCACTGGTAGAAGCCGGCGCCGCCGTGGGTGCCGACGGTCGGATCGAGCGGATTGCCGTCCACGCCGATGCCGCCGTAGGAGATCACCGTGCCCGCGGGCAGCGCCCGGGCGCTGTTGGCGACGCTGACCGATTCGATCTTTACCGGCGTGCCATCGCCGAAGCGGCGGTACAGCGCGACCTCGACGCGCTCGTCGCCGCGCAGCAGCACGTCGCGGAACTCCCAGCTGCCGTCGAGACGGATGGCCGTGCGTGCGACCACCTGGCCGTTGATGCGCAGTTTGGCGATGCCGCCCGGCGGGCCGTCGCTGCCGCTGACCGACCGCCCGCCCTGCAGCTGGCTGGCGACGAACTGGTTGGCGGCCAGCGAATCGCCGTAGACCAGGCTGGGCCGGTTGGTCCAGGCGTATTGCACGCCGGTCAGTTCGGCGTAGGGCAGCAGCGGATCCAGCGCCAGCTGGTCGTGGCCCAGCAGCCAGCGGCTGTTGCCCTGGTCGAGGATCCAACCGTAGTTGGTCAGGCGATTCCGGCCGCCGGGGTTGGTGTAGTAGCGCAGGCGCCAGAAGCCCGGCCCCAGCGCGCCGCCGAGGTCGGTGAAGGTGCTCAGCGTGCCGGTGTTGCCGCGACGGGTGTAGTAGGCCTCGCTGTGCCAGCTGGACAGGCTGAGCTCCGGCGCACGGATGTCGGGCTTGACCTGTTGCGCCGTCAGCGCCGCGCCCGCTTGCTCGCTGCCGGGGTTCCAGGGCAGATCGGCCTTGAGTGCGAACTCCTGCTCGTCGAAGGTCAGCTTGGCACCCAACTTCGCGGCCAGGATTTTCAGCGGGAAGAAGCGCCGCTTGTCGTGGGTGATGACCTCGGCGCTCTGCAACTCGGCGCTGCCCAGCGGCGTCGGCAGCACCAGCAGCGGGCCGCGGTCCTCGACGAGGGTGGCGATGCGGCGTGCGAACTGGTCGAGATCCACGGCATAGCCGCCGGCGGGCAGAGGCAGCAGGGTGACGCTTGCGCCGGTGTCGCGGCCGTTGAGGATGAGACCGGCGATCGCGGTCTTGTGTGTGGCCTCAGCGATGTAGGACGCAGGCGCCGGGCTGTTG
>Ga0307372_10003655_pt1 | contig 24380 bp, 19 predicted proteins | sample OX1MG_FD_202533 | JGI IMG/M metagenome (GOLD analysis project Ga0307372, IMG submission 202533) | Soil microbial communities from Risofladan, Vaasa, Finland - OX-1 | ecosystem: Environmental > Terrestrial > Soil > Coastal area > Acid sulfate soil | place: Finland: Risofladan, Vaasa | collected...
ACCCGGGCGAACATCACCATCAACACCTTCCTGCTCGATCCCGATCGCGGGCTTCAGGGCTTCGTCGAGCAGCTGGCCCGGATCAACCGGGGCCGGACCTTCGCTACTTCGCCCGACGAGCTCGGGGACTACGTCCTGGTCGACTTCCTGGCCCACAAATCGGCAGTCCGGAGGCGCGGCCGCCGGGCCGTCTGAGGCGCCGTGGGAAACGAGCCCGCGGACACGGCTGATTGGGCGCGACCCGGTGCGGCGTATGTCGACCAGGCCGACTTCTTCGAGCCCGACTGGCCGGACAGCCCTCTGGGGCGACAATTACCCGAGGCTTCTCCGGATCACGCGGCGCGACGACCCGTCCAACCGCTTCAGGGTCCACCACTGCGTCGGAAGCGACTCGGCGCGCCCGCCCGGTCGGCCCCAGCCCGGCCGGCGGTCATCGCCCACGGTCCCGAGATCCGGTTGATCCGGTCCAACCCCGGTCATCGCACCTGCTCAGGACCGCGGTTCGGACCCGCCGCGGCGGTCCGTCGTCCGCCCCGCCAGGTCCGTCGGCAACCCGGCAGATGACCTCCGGCGCATCCGGCCGGCACCCGTCAACCCCGTCCACCTGCTCTTGCGCTCCCGTTCACAAGCATGTTCTCCTTGCGTTTCCCCCGCCGATCGTCAAAGATGACATATCTGTAGTTACATCGGTGCTATGCGATTTCGCCCGAAACCGTGTGGATGAGTGGGAGGGAGACCCGTCAATGGACATGGCGTCATTGATGTACGAACCCCAAGAGCGCAGCTGGCAGACCAAGGCGAACTGCATGGGGGTCGACCCTGATCTCTTCTTTCCCGAGCGGGGCGCATCGACCCGCGAGGCGAAGGAGGTGTGCCGGGGGTGTGTCGTCAGGGACGACTGCCTCGAGTACGCGCTGGCCAACGGCGAGAAGTTCGGGATCTGGGGCGGGCTCTCCGAGCGCGAACGCCGCCGCCTGCGGCGTCAACGGGCCATGCAGCGGCGGGCCAACGTCAGCGCCTGACCCGGCCGCGTCCCGGGGAGGCGGCAGCTGAATACGAACGCCGGCGACCGCCCCGGTCACCTCTCGGCCATGCGGGCTTCGATGGTCCGGGCCTCGTCGAGGTCGAGCTCCGCCCAGCGACGGCGGGGAGCCGACGCCAGGACGGCACGGGGGGCGAGGCCGACCAGCTCGGCGCGCAGTACCGAACATCCGTTCGCCTCTGCCCCCACCGCCACCGTGTCATAGATGTCGGCCACGGAGGTCGCCGCCGGGTCGATCAGATTGAGGCTCACCTGTGCTCCCGTCTCGACCGCCAGGCCGAGGCCACGGACCGTCGGGCTCCGCAGCCCGCCGGCCAGGGAGCGGGCCACCGACAGCACCGACGGCAGTCCAACCGACCGCTCGACCCCGGGGGCACGTGCGATCCACACGTTGTAGGCGACCATGACCGGCCGGGCCCCCACCGCCGAGGCGCCTGCGGTGGGATGGGGATCCCGTGGCCCGGTGTCCGGCGCCAGCGATCGGAAGGCCGACCGCCGGACCTCGGGAAGCGAGCGCTCCGGGCCGTAGAGGAAGCACGGGAGCCCGAGGTCCTCGCCGGCCCATCGGGCAAAGCGGTCCCTCGCCTCGACGATCTGGTCCCAGTACTTCCCGTTCGCCCGGTCGTCGGACAGGGGGACGAACGGCACCACGTCCGCGGCGCCCAGCCTCGGGTGGATGCCGGTGTGGGCGCGCAGGTCGATGCGGGCCACCGCCACGGCGACGAGTCGACGGGCCGTGTCCTCGACGAGGTCCAACGGTCCGCCCAGGGTCAGGACCGAACGGTTGTGCTCCCGATCGGAGTGGACGTCGATGACCGCCTCCGCCGCGGCATCACGGATGGCTTCGACGACCGACCGGTCGCGGCCCTCGCTGACGTTGATGACGCACTCGGCCATTGCCCGTCGGTCGGGCACGCCAGTCGCCGGAAATCAGCTCTAAACGGAGATCGGGCGTCCGACCCGGCGCCTGCGGAGCATCCGCCGGCGCTCACGCTCGGACTTGCCGCCCCACACCCCGTGATCGACGCGCTCGTCCAGTGCGTACTGGAGGCACTCCTCGGCCACGGGGCATTCCGCGCAGATGCGTTGCGCCTTCTGTACGCCGACGCCGTCGCTCGGGAAGAAGATGGTGGGAGAGAGGTCCTTGCACTTCCCCACGCTCATCCATTCCGTACCCATGGTTCCTCCATCGATTTTCGAGGAGGCCGCGCAGGGTTCGAGACCGATGGGCGAACCCTGGTGCCGCCGCCATCCGTTGCCCCACTAGTGTCGCATTCCGAAGTGTCGGGCGGTGGGAAATGAGCCACTATTGACGGAATCCTCACAATATTCTTACGGCGCACCAGGGCCTTCTTATGAAGGCGGTGACGAGGAGGCCTTGGACCGGCTCCCGGGCGGGACCCCACCGGAACGATCGAACCTACGGCCACCCCCCCAAAGCGTCCCCTCGCTGCCTCTGCCCCCTTCCTGGTCCCCGGCACCCGGTGCTCCGGCGCCGTCCCCCCCGGCCTGGGGCGCCCCCCCTGCCGCCCCGTACCCGGCGGCTGCTCCTGCGGGCACCCCCTACCCCGGCGCCTACCCGGGCTACCCGCCCGGACCGGCCTACCCGCCCGGACCGGCCTACCCGCCCGGACCGGCCTACCCGGCCTACCCCGACGGGTACGGAGCACCCCCGAGCGCGCCCTACTCCTACGGGTATCAGGATCCCTACCGGTACCAAGGGCTGTCGTCCTCCCGGGTGGTCCGCCACACGCTGCGTCGGCGGACGTGGGCGTGGGTGGTGGTCGTCACCGCGGTGCTGGCCGCGCTGGTGGGCGGGCTGGTCGGGGCGGTGGTCGGGGCCGGAAGCCAGCAGACGGTCGTCGAGAAGTTCTTCCCCAACCGGAGCGCACTGGTCCGGCCGCAGGACGTCCAGGCGGTGCTGGCCAAGGTCGAGCCGGCGGTCGTGTCCATCGACAGCCAGTCCGGCTCGACCGGCACCTCGGCGGGAGGCGACATCGTCCAGGCCGCCGGCAGCGGCATGATCCTCACCCCGGACGGAGAGATCCTGACCAACGACCACGTCGTCGCCGGCGCGTCGTCGGTCACCGTGACGCTGTTCGGCCAGACCCGGGCGCTGCCCGCCCACGTGGTGGGGAACGACCCGGGCAACGACCTCGCCCTGGTACGGATCGACCAGGCGTCGAACCTCCCGACCGTCACCTTGGGCGACTCGGGCCAGACCCGGGTGGGCGACGCGGTGCTGGCCATCGGCAATGCGCTGGCGCTGGCCGGCGGGCCGACGGTGACCGAAGGCATCGTCTCGGCGGAGAACCGCTCGCTCTCGGCCCAGAACGACAGCGGGCAGACGGAGAACCTCACCGGGCTGCTCCAGACCGACGCCGCCATCAACCCTGGGAACTCGGGTGGCCCCCTGGTCAACAGCCAGGCCCAGGTGGTCGGCATGAACACCGCCGTGGCCTCGAGCAGCACGGGGAACGCCCCCACCCAGAACATCGGGTTCGCCATCACCGTCGACTCGGTCAAGCCCCGTCTGGCCGAGTTGCGACAAGGTGGGACCGGGGGGACGGGCGGGACCACCCCACCGACCGGTCCGGTGGCCAATTCGGCCTACATCGGGGTGACGGTGGGCCAGGTCACCCCGGCGCTGCAGCAGAGCGACCGGCTCACGCCCTCGTCCGGGGCGCTGATCCTGTCGGTGCAACCCGGGAGCCCGGCCCAACAGGCGGCGCTGCAGGTCGACGACGTGATCGTCTCCCTCGACGGCAAGGCGATCCAGAGCCCCGGCGACCTGACGGCAGCCATCCACCTGCTCAGGCCCGGCGACCATGTCGTCATCGGGATCTACCGCGGGAAGAACCGGTTGAACGTGGATGTCACGCTCGGGGCCCGCCCGAGCGGCGGGTAGGCTCCGGGTGCCGCGAACCCAGGAGGGCCCACTGCCATGACGCCGGAAACCGACGAACAGACGCTCCCCGGCGAGGACGAGGAGCAGCTGCCTCCCGTCGGCCACGTCCGGGTCGTGTACCTCGGACCGGTCGCCCCCCACTGGGAGGTCCGGTCCGATTTCGGAGAGCCCGCCCTCATCGAGGAGTTCCGCCGCCGGACCATGGCCCGCCTGGTGCTGCTCCCGCCCCATGATCCGCAGTACCGGCGCAACCGCGAGCGGGTGGTCCGCGACGCCGAGCGGGAGAACATCCTGCTCGAATGGGACCTCGGCGTCCCCGAGGAGGAGACGGCCCCCGCACCGGCCGAATCGGCCCCGGGCCCCGAGCCCGGGACGGCAGGCCCGGCCGGGAGTTGATCCGTCGGCTCTCGGGCCGGGTCAGGCGTCGAGTTCGGGGAGGGCGATCCGCTCGAGCCAGAGGCCGGGCGCGTCGACCTCCGACGGAGTCGGGAGGTTGCTGGAGGAGGCCCACAGCTTCGAGAGACCTTCGTCGCCGGCCCGCTCCAGGATACCGGCGATGAAGGCCCGGCCCCGGTCGACCTGCGGTTGGTCGAGGTCGAGCCCGAACAGCGCCCCGGCGGCCTCCTCGCCCTTGCCCCGCTCGATCCGCCGGCGGTACCAGGCCTCGGCCAGCTGGGTGTGCGATCCGACGAGCTTGGTCCCCACCACGTCGGCCACGTGATCGGCATAGCCGTCGATGACCACCGCCAGCGCCGTCAACTGATCGGACGACCGCCGTGACTCGGGGGTCAGCAGCTCTCCGAGCAGGGCCTCGGGATCGTTGAACATACCCTGCAGCGACCCCAGATCAGCGCCCTCACCGCCCATACCGCCCGGGTCGCCCAGTGCCGCCAGGCGCCCGGTCAGGTTCTGCTGGGCCGTCGCCGTGGACCCGGCCAACTCGAACAGGAGCTCCTCCATCCTCGTCCGGACGTGGGGCCGGGTGAGCACCGAGTTGGAGGCCAGCTCGCGGGCGCACACCCAGAGCAGCGCCTCCTCCTCGGGGAGGCTCCAGTCATCGGCGAACGAGGCGATGTTGGCCGTCACCAAGAGGAGCTCGTCCGAGGGCGCCCAGGGAAGGGCCAGGGGATATTGACCGAGGGCACGCTGGGAGAGGTGCCCGACCACGGAGCCGACCTGGAGCCCGAAGAACATGGGCCCGATGGCCGTGGCCCAGCGGCCGAGGAGCTCACCGAGGCCCCCCGCCGGATCGTCGGCGGCCAGGGGGTCGAGCTCCTCGCCGCCGCCAGGCGCCGGTGTCGCCGGCGACGGTCCTGCCACGGGCGCCATCGAGGTCAGCACGGCCCGCCACGACTCGAGCGCCCGCACCGTCCAGTCTCCCCGACCCACGGCCACGCAACTCAACCGGCGGCCGTCGGGGGCCACGGCCAGGCCGGTGACCTCGCTCACATTGAGCTCCGCCACCCGGGCCAACTGCTCCAGGCGGATCCGTTGGACCGGCTCGACGTTCGGTTCGGCCTCGCCGCCGGTGGCCACGTTGAGGGCGAAGGACCGGGTCATCTCCCACTGGTCCGGGGCATTGGTCCCGAGCATGTTCATGAGATCGCCGAGCAGGGACTGGAATGGGTTCCCCGCGTCCCCGGGCTCAGGCGGTGCCATGCCTTCATGCTACGGCGACGACCGGCTCCCCTGTGCACCGGGGCCGGGGCCGGCGAGCACCACGACCGTGGTCATCGGCACGCCCGCCCGGGTGAAGTCCACCTGCAGCGTCGTACCTGGACGGTCCGGGTACAGCCGGGTCTGGAGCTCGGCACTCGACCGGACCCGGCTGCCGCCGATGGCGGTGATCACGTCGCCAGCGGCCAGTTGGCCGACGGAGGCAGGGCTGTCCGCGTCGATCGAGTCGAGCAGGGCACCCCCACCGGTGGTGGCCGACGGTGCCACGGCACCTGTGGTGACCGACGTCGCCGGGGTGTTGGCGGCGGTGGTGGCCGTCGGGTGGGCGTCGCTGGCGTGGACCCCGAGCCACCCGTGGACCACCACACCGGAGGCAACGAGCTGCTGGGCGACGCCGAGGACGAGCTCGGCGGGGAGGAAGACCGAGACCGTCGAGGCGCCGTCGACCACCGTCTGGTCGAGGAGGCCCGAGACATGGCCGGCCCGGTCGAGGAGCGGGCACCCGAGGTCGTCACGGGACAGGGGGGTGTCGACGGCCGTGGCGGCGAAGGTGGTGGTCACCGGGTCGGCATTCAGCGCCCGCCCCGCCGAGACCACGGTGCCGGCGTAGACCAGCGGGGACGGGACGGCGCCGGTGCCCCTGCCGGGCTCCAGTGCCATGGCGATGGCTCCGGCGCCGGTGGAGGGATCGTTCCCGTCGAAGGTGGCGGCGGGCAGGTCATCGCCGATCCGCAGCACGGCGATCCCCGACGGTTGGTCGACGCCGACCATCTCGGCCGCCTGGCGGGAGCCCCCCGGCTCGATGACGGTGATCGCCTTGGCGGCGGAGACCGCTCCCCATGTCGTGACGATGATCCCGCCCGATTCGACCACCACACCGGTCGTGAGCGAGTTGCCCGACGACCGCTCGGCGCTGATGACAACGGTCGACGGCCGGATCGAGGACACCATCGACGCGATGGACGCCTTCCCGGCCGCTTGCCCCGTTCCCGGCTCGGTGGTCGGCGCCGCGGCCAAGAACGGGCCACCGGGCGTCGAGTCCGAGCCGTCCTGGTCACCGGTGCCCGCGGTGGCCATGACCACCCCGGCCGTGACCAGCGCTGCCACGATGCCGAGGGTGGTGCAGCCCACCACCCATGACCCGGAACGGGTCCGGCTCGCCGGCCTGCCGGATCCGGCGGGGACGGCCGTCGACCTGCTGGCGGCGGTGCCGGTCTCCGAGGGGTGGCGCCACAGGCGATCGTCGGGTGGGATCCACCCGCGCATCGGGTCCCGGTCGGCATCGTCCCCCCACTCGTCTCCGAGATCTCCTCCGGACCCGCTCCGGTCCACTCCGTCCACGCTGAGAGGATAGTGACGGCAAGGTCGTTTGGGACGTCGCCTCCGTCCGCGGACCCTACGATGAGGGCGTGGCTCGGGACCTCGCCATCGATCTCGGGACAGCCAATACCCTCGTTTACGCCAAGGGGCGGGGCATCGTGCTGAACCAGCCGACCGTCATCGCCCTCAACACCAGGACCCACGACGTCCTGGCTGTGGGGAACGAGGCGTGGAAGATGATCGGGAGGACGCCCGGCTACATCGTGGCGGTCCGTCCCCTGCGCGAGGGGGCGATCACCGATTTCGACATCACCGAGCGGATGATCCGCCTCCTCCTGCGCCGGGCGGGCATCACCAAGCTGAATCGTCCGCGGGTGCTGATCTGTGTACCGTCAGCCATCACCTCGGTGGAGCGCCGGGCGGTCAAAGAGGCGGCGCGGCGGGCCGGCGCATCCACTGCCCATCTCATCGAACAGCCGATGGCTGCGGCTATCGGGGCCGGGCTCGACATCCACGAGCCCATCGGCAACATGGTGGTCGACGTCGGGGGGGGAACCACCGAGACGGCGGTGATCTCGCTCGGCGGAGTGGTCGCCTCCCAGGCGATCCGCTGTGGCGGGTTCGACATGGACGCGGCCATTCAGCAGTACGTGCGCCAGGAGCACGGGATCGCCATCGGGGAGCGAACCGGCGAAGAGATCAAGTTGGCGATCGGCTCGGCCCTTCCCTACGCCGACGAGGTGAAGGCGGAGGTGAGGGGCCGGGAGGTGGTCACCGGCTTGCCCAAGACCGTGGTCCTCTCACCCGAGGAGATCCGGTACGCGCTGCGCGAGCAGGTCGACCTGATCGTCACCACCGTGGTCGGATGTCTGGGCGAGTCCCCTCCGGAGTTGGCCCAGGACATCATCTACGAAGGCATCCACCTGGTGGGTGGAGGGGCCATGCTGAGGGGACTGGCCAATCGGCTCGCCGACGAGACCGAGGTACCGGTCCACCTCGTGGCCACCCCGCTCGAGTGCGTGGTCCAAGGCGCCGGATTGTGCCTCGACTCGTTCGACAGCCTTCGGCCCATCTTCGCCGCCGCCGATTCCTGACGTACTCGGTCCAAGGCGCCGGCGTCGGTGGCGGCGGGTCACTCCACCGCCAACAGGTCCTCTGCCACCTGGCGGACCTGCCAGTCACGATCCTCCAGACATCGACGGAGTGCCGCTTCGACCGATGGACCGGTGAATGCGGCCAAGGCCACTGCCGCCCGGCGACGGACCGCCGGCTTGTCGTCGAGGGCGGAGAGCACCGCCGGCAACCCTGACGGGTCCCCGATGGCGCCCAACGCGGCCACCGCCGCCTCCCGGCACAGCGGATCGGTGTGGCCGGCGCCGGCCGATGCCAGCGCCGACAGGGCCGGAACCGACGAGTGCCGACCCTGCTCACCCAAGGACCAGGCGGCCATCTCCACCACGGAGGAATCGTCGTCCTCCAGGGCGGCGGCGATCTCCACCTCGGGCCACGCCCCCGCCAGTTCGCACCCTCGGCGCCGAACGGCGGGGGACGGGTCGACCAGCGCGGCGCGCAGGTCATCGTCGGTGAGGGCGCCGAGCCGGCTCAGCGCGCCCAGTGCGGTCGTCCGGACCGACGGCGACGTGTCCGAGAGGTCGGCGCGCCCCCTTTCCGCCTCGCCGCGGTGCCCGGCGAGCGCGGTGAGACGCCGGCGCCGGGTGACGTTGGCGTCGATGGGTTCCATGGCAGGCTTTCTGGCGGCATTGCCGGCACCCCCGCCCGATGCCGGTGGATCCGATGCACGAGGAGCGACCACCCCACCACTATGACCGAGCACGAGAACCACACGCCCGTCGGCATCCCTGCCCCCGAAGCCGGAGACGGGCCCGTCGGGGATCCCCCGGTCCCTGCGGTGACTGGGGCGCCATCCGATCCGCGCCGGACGGCCACCGCCGGCGGGGAGTCGCCGTCGCCGAGGCCGCGCCGGCGGCGTTGGCCCTGGGCGGTGTTCCTCGTGCTGGTGGTGGCCACGGCGGTGGCATCGCGCTGGAACCTCGACAGCTACGCCGTCCAACCCGGGACGGCGCAATCGGTGCAGCCGTTCATCACCGTCCCGGCCGACAAGAGCCATCGGGTGAGCCACCCGGTGCTGCTCACCGACGTACAGATCGGGAGAGTGACCGCCCTGACCTACCCCTTCTACTGGCTCCAGGGTGACACCAGTTTCGTGCCCTTGGGAGACGTGACCGGCGGGACCCCCCCCTCGCAACTCGATGCCCAGGGCCGGCTGGAGATGTCGCAGGCCGAGGCTTCGGCCAAGACCGCGGCGTTGCGGCACCTCGGGTACCAGGTGACCGCCACGCCGTCCGGCGCGGTCATCTTCGGCACCTTCCCGGGCACGCCCGCGTACCGGACGCTCAGCGTGGGCGATGTGGTCACCGCGGTCGACGGGGTTTCCACCCCGACGGCCCGGGCCCTGACCACCTCACTGGCAAGTCACCACTCCGGTCAGACCGTCTCGCTCACCGTCCGCAAGGGCGGCACCGCCGCGCCGGCGCCGGTGCCGGTCACCTTGAAGTCGACGGTCGTCGACCTCGGAGGCGGTCGCACCGCCACGCTCGACCTCGGGATCCTGCCGGAGGACCAGGTCGATTTCGGTTACCCCATCAACGTGACCATCAACGTGACCAACATCGGCGGGCCGTCTGCCGGCCTGGCCATGACCCTCGGGGTCATCGACGCCCTCACCGCCGGATCGGTGACCGGCGGTCGCACGGTAGCGGCGACCGGGACCATCGACAGCCAGGGCGATGTCGGCGACGTGGGTGGGGTCCCCCAGAAGACCGTGGCGGTCGAGAACGCCGGCGCCTCCCTCTTCCTCGTCCCGCCACAGGAGTACCAAAATGCGATGTCCAAGGATCGCCCCGGCCTGAAGATCTACGCGGTGTCCACCCTCGACCAGGCATTGTCGGTGCTCGCCGCACACGGAGGAACGGTGCCGGCGCCCGCGGCGGGTGCATCCCTGCACGCCACGGCAGCGGGATGACCGGATTCCCCGACCGGCGGTCGTAGGCTCTCGGCCATGGCAGAGGAACGACTGATGTCCATCTCCTCCTCGTCGCACCTGGCCCCTGACGACGTCGCCCGCCACTCGTTCACCTCGGTGCGGCGGGGATTCGATCCCAACGAGGTCCGTGCCTACCTCGAGTCGATCGCCGCCGGATTGAGGGGAATCGCCGAGCACGAGCACCAGCTCCTCTTGGAGCTCGCCGACGCCGAACACCGGGCGGCCCACCCGGTCCTCGACGAGCCCACACTCACCGCCGCCCTCGGCACCGAGACGGCGCGGGTGCTCCACAGCGCCCACGAGGTGGCGGCGGAGATGGTGGCCAAGTCGGAGGCGGAGGCCCATCGCCTGATGACCGAGGCCCGCGAGGAGGTCCAGCAGAGCCGGTCGGAGGGCGAGGCCCGGCTGGCCGAGCAGACGGCCGAGTCGGAGGCGGCCATCGAACAGCTGCGCCAGCGGACCGATCAGCAGGCTGCCGCCCGGCTCGAGGCGGCCCGGCAGGATGCCGAGGAGCTGATGACCCAGGCCCGCGAGCAGTGCCAGTCGATGGTGGACGAGGCTCAGGGACTGCGGGCCCGGGTACTGGCCGACCTGTCCAAGCGCCGGAAGGTCCTCCACGCTCAGATCGAACAGCTTCGGGCCGGCCGCGAGCGATTGGCCGGGACCGTGCAGGATGTCCGCAAATCGATCGATGCCATCGCCGACGACCTCTTCGCGGCGGAGGACAACGCCCGGATGGCGGCCGAGGCCGCGGGCCGCGAAGCCCTGGAACGCCCGGATGAAGGCACGCCCGAGGAGCTTGCCGCGCTCCTGCTGGCCGAGGAGTCAGAGGCCCGATCGGGCGCCCCGGGACCGGCGGGGGCCCCGGGCGAGATAGCGGCGCCGGTCGATTTCGACGACTTCGTCGACGGGCCGGTCGAGGAAGGAGCCAAGGCGCGACATCCGGAGGTCGAGGCTCCCGAGCCGACGCCGGGAGTCGAGTCGTCGGTCGACGTCCTGTTCGCAAGGATCCGCGCCGCCCGGGACGATTCCGACTCGGGGGACGGGGCTCCCCAGCCCGGGCCACCGGCCGGTGACGGGGCGGTCCGAGGTGCGAGCGAAGTCGGGGGCGGAGCCGACACGGCCGCCGGGCCGGAGCGTACGGATGATGCCGGCGGGCATCCGGACGGCGAGCAGGGCCCGGACCCCGGGGAGGAGTCGGTCGGGGGGGAGGGGCCCGGGACGGGGGAGGGGCCTCCCGAACCCAGCAGCCCGTTCGCCCTCCGCCGGGACGAGATGATCGCCCCGATCGTGAAGGCCCTGGCCCGCCGGCTGAAGCGAACCCTGCAGGACAGCCAGAACGATCTGCTCGACAACCTCCGGTCCAACGGATCGCGTTGGTCCGCCGACCTCCTCCCGGAGACCACGGAGCATCTCGACGCCTACTCCACGGCGGCCCTGCCGGCCTTGGAGCAGGCGTCCGAGGCCGGGTTCTCGTTCGCCGGGACCGGGGCGTCCGGCGGGCTCCCGACCGAGGTGCTGGTGGGGATCGCCCACGGCCTGGCCGAGGAGGTGGTGGTCCCCCTCCGCCGCCGGCTCTCCGATGACCAGGGGGTGGCCGAAGCCGAGGAGTCGGTGGCCGCCGAGCATGTGGGCTCGGCCTTCAGGGAGTGGAAGGGTGAGCGGATCGAGCGGCTGTCGGGCGACTTCGTGGTGGCGGCCTTCTCTGCGGGGACCATCGCCGCCGCCGAAAGGAAGAAATCCGCCGAGTTGGAGTGGATCGCAGTTCCCGGCTCCGGGGACGAGCCATGTCCGGACTGCGAGGACAACGGACTGAACGGCTCCCAGGAGCCCGGCAGGGAGTTCCCCACCGGGCACCCTCGACCCCCTGCACATCCGGGGTGTCGATGCTTACTCGCACTCTCTGCCACCTAGGCTGCAGCCCGTGCGCCCCCCCAGCGACCTGCCCCAGACCTCGCCTCCCGGTTCGCGCCGTCGACGCCGGGGCATCATCATCGGCCTGATCATCCTGGTCATCGTCATCGCCTCGCTCCGGACCTTCGCCGTCTTCTACACCGACGCGCTCTGGTTCTCCTCGGTGTCGTTGCACTCGGTGTGGGTCAAGCTGTTGGGGATCAAGGCAGGGCTGATGCTGACCTTCTCGGCCATCTTCGCCGCCATGCTGCTGGCCAGCCTGCTGGTGGCCGAGCGCCTCGCCCCCAAGGGCCCGTCGCTCGACGCCGAGGACGAGTTCGTCAAGCGGTACCAGGAGGTCGTCGGCCCCTATGCCCGATGGCTCCGGGTCGGCGTGGTCATCGTCCTGTCCCTGATCGTCGGCTCCCAGGCCATCGGGCAGTGGCAGAACTGGATCCTCTTCTCCAACAGCAGCCAGTTCGGGGCCACCGACCCCCAGTTCCACCGCAACGTCGGCTACTACGTGTTCACCCTGCCCTTCCAACAGTTCCTCGTCCACTGGGCGCTGGTGGCACTGTTCGTCGTGCTGCTGGTCACCGCGCTCAGCCACTACCTCAACGGCGGGATCCGGATGCAGGGATCACGTCCGAGGGTGCTCCCGGCGGTGAAGGCCCACATCTCGGTCATCCTCGGCCTGCTGGCCCTGGTCAAGGCCGTCGGCTACTACCTCGCCCGTTTCAATCTGGACCTGTCGAGCAACGGGTTCACGCAGGGCGCCGGCTACACCGACGTCAACGCCAGACTCCCCGCTCTCGAACTCCTCATCCTGGTGTCGTTGGCCGCGGCAGCCCTGTTGATCTACAACCTCCGGCGCCAAGGTTGGGCACTCCCCGTCCTGGGTGTCGGGCTCTGGTTTCTGGTGGCGCTCACCGCCGGCACCATCTACCCCGCCGCCGTCCAGGCGCTGAAGGTGACCCCGTCGCAGAACACGTTGGAGCGTCCCTACATCCAACGCAACATCGATGCCACCCGCACGGCCATGGGCATCGACAACGTCCAGAGCGTCCCCTTTCCCGCATCGACGACGCTCACCGCCTCCCAACTGTCGGCCACCTCCGCCGACACCTTGGCCAATGTGCGGCTGTGGGATCCCCAGCAGACCCAGCCCACCTATGACAAGAAGCAGGACATCCGCTCGTACTACCAGTTCAACGGCCTGGCCGTGGACCGCTACAAGGTCAACGGGACGGAGACCCCGACCATCGTCGGGGTGCGGGAGATCAACGACGCCGACCTCCCGTCCACCTCATGGGTCAACACCATCCTCCAGTACACCCACGGGTACGGGATGATCATCTCTCCGGCCAACTCGGTGAACGGCAACGGTGAGCCGGTGTTCGCGGTGGGGGATGTGCCGCCGAGCTCCAACAGCGGACTGCCCACCGTGACCCAGGCCTCCGTCTACTTCGGCCTCAACAACGCCGGCTACGTCGTCGCCAATACCAAACAACCCGAGCTCGACTTCCAGTTGACCAACCAGAACAACGTGGAGACCCACTACGGGGGCAACGGCGGGGTGCAGCTCTCGTCGTTCTTCAACCAGGCCATGTTCGCCCTCCGTTTCAGCGACCTGAACCTGCTCATCTCGAACCAGATCACCGACAAGTCCCGCATCATGTTCGATCGAGGGGTCCAGGCACGGGTGTCCAAGGCCGCCCCCTTCCTCAACCTCGACGCGGATCCCTACCCGGTGCTGATCGGGGGACACATCGACTGGGTGCAGGACGCCTACACCACGACCGACAACTACCCCTACGCCCAGAATGCCGACACCAGCGCCGTGGCGCAGGGGAGCGGGCTCTCGGGCACCTTCAACTATGTTCGCAACTCGGTGAAGGTCCTGATCGACGCCTACACCGGCCATATGACCTTCTACGTGATGGACCCGAGCGACCCGATCATCCAGACCTACCGGAAGGCGTTCCCGGGAATGTTCACGCCGGCATCGGAGATGAGCGCCGAGCTGAGAGCGCATCTCCGCTATCCCGAGGACATCTTCGCCGTGCAGGCCACCGCCTACGGGAAGTACCACATCACCAAGGCGGCCAATTTCTACAGCGCGGCGGACGCCTGGACGTTGTCGCCGTCGCCGGGTTCGGGCTCCCCGGTCCAGGCCCTGGCCACCACCCTGACCACCAACGCCCAGGGCCAGCAGGTCTCCACCGGCCAGTTGGCACGGATGGCACCGATCTACCAGGAGCTGCGGGTACCGGGCCAGGCGCAACAGTCCTTCACGCTGCTCGACGCCTACGTTCCGGTGTCGACCCAGAGCCAGATCCAGACCTTGTCAGGATTCATCATCGCCGGCTCCGACCCCGGTCACTACGGGCAGCTCGAGACGTTCGTCACGCCACGGGACAACCCTGTCAACGGGCCCTCCATCGTCGCCGCCAAGATCGACGCCACGCCGGCGGTGTCGCAGGCCATCACTCTGGTGAACCAGAACGGGTCCTCTGCACTGCTGGGGAATGTGCTGATGATCCCGGTGGCCAATTCGCTGCTCTACATCCAGCCCCTCTATGTCGAGTCCTCCCGCAACCCGATTCCCGTGCTCCAAAAGGTGATCGCGGTATACGGGACCCAACCGGGGGTGGCGATCGGCGACACGCTGGCCTCGGCCCTGACCCAGCTGTTCCAGGCACCGGTCTCGACCACCCCCGGGGGCCCGACCGGGACGCTGTCGCCACAGGTCCGGTCCCTGTTGGAGGCCGCCCAGGCCGCCTACCAGCAGTCCCAGACCGACCTGAAGGCGGGCCAGCTCGGCGCTTACCAGACCGATATCACCAACCTCGAACAGGATCTGGTCGCCGTGCAGCAGCTGACCGGCGGGACGGTCCCCACCACGTCGTCCACGACGACGACGACCACCACGACGACTCCATCCGGCCCCTGACCCGGCCACGGATCCGGTCCGTCGCCGGTGGGGGTGCGGCCCGCCCGAAGGCGGTCCTGTGGGGCGCGGGACGATCGCGGCTGACGAGGTGGTAAGTTCTTCCCCTGCGACGCGGGGTGGAGCAGTCTGGTAGCTCGTCGGGCTCATAACCCGAAGGTCGCAGGTTCAAATCCTGCCCCCGCCACCAACAGGCGTTACCGGAAGGTGCGCCTACGGAATGACGGAAGTCCCGGGTTCCCTTGCGGAGGCCGGGACGCTCCGCGTTCTGGGGGCCGACCTGGGCCCAGGATGGCCGCGGCGGGGCGGGGCGCGGCGGATGCTCGGGCACGTTTACCCAATCAGCCCGAGCTCAATCACCGCCCCGCCACAACCCGTCCCTGAGCAGGACTTTCGTACGGCCGTGTGAAACTCGGGCTTCGAGCGTTGAAGCGGATTGTCGGGAGGCAGGGTTCACGCAGGTCAGACCCTTCGGTGAACACCTCACCAAACGAGGCAACATGCAGGTGAGAGGCCCTCCGGCCCGGAGGTGCCCCGGACATCCCTGCCGGGCGAAGAGGCACCGGCCCCCGGAACACAGGTCGGGCACCCGGTACGAGTTCCTCGGCTGCTCCTTCTACGAAGCGTTCAGGGGTGTGCCGAACCAGTGGGAGAGCGCTTCTCGTAGCGTGGGCGCGGCGGAGCCGGTGGGCTCGTCAATGGTTGCGGCCCAGGCGATGTGGGCGTCCGGGCGGATGAGGAGGGCGTCAGCTGGTCGACGAGAGGTTTCGGCGGTGTGGATGTCGATGCGATGCACCCAGTGCTGGGCGGTCTCGCGGAGGTCCTGGCGGTCGGCGAGGTCGAGGAGGACGGGCCGTGCGGCGTGCATCAGCTCCGCGACGCTGGTCGTGCCCTGGTCGGTGCGCAGGGCGAGGTCAGGGGCGAAGCTGCCGGTCAAGGCGTGGTGGTCGGGACCGGGCGGCGGATAGCGGATGTCGGTGCCGGCGATCAGTGCGCCGATGCGGCGCAGGGGCTGCTCATCGACGAGCAGCTCCCGGAAGAGCTCCCGGAGTGCTTCAGCGGCTGGGTCGTATCCGCGTCGTAGTGCCACCTGGGCCCGGGCGTGGAGCAGTGTGCGCTCGCCGGCGAGGTGGCGCTCGTCGTGGTACGTGTCCAGTAGCCCGGTCGGCGCCCAGCCGTGGATGGCGGCGGCCAGCTTCCAGCCAAGGTTGACGCTGTCGATCATGCCGGCGTTGAGGGCCACGCCTGGGGCGGGGAACAGGTGGGCGGCGTCGCCTGCCATCAGGACCCGCCCGTGGCGGTACCGCTCGACCTGTCGGGCGTGAAAGGTGAAGCGCGTCATCCGGGTCGGCTCGCCCAGGGGCAGATCCACGCCGAGCACGCGGCGGATGCTGTCCCGGAGCTCGGTCAAGGTCATCGGCTCGTCGTCGTCGTAGTCGGCGGACTCGTTCTCGCTGGTGAAGAGCCCCATGAGCGCGGGGTCGGTCGACCCGACGGCGAACAAACCGCGTTCGGTCGGTGTGAAGCCGAAGCCGATCCTGCCCACCCCCGCCACCTCGAGGTCGCCATTGTCGAGCACGGTCACCGACTCGGGCACGGTGACCGTGGCGAGCCGCTGGATCTCCGGGTACGTGGTGCCGGGGAACGGGACGTCGGCCATGACGCGCACCGGGCTGCCTGCGCCGTCGCAGCCAACGAGGTATCGGGCGGTCACCCGATACTGCCCGTCCGACCCGCGCACGTCCGCGGTCACCGTGGCGTCATCCTGGCTCAGCCCGACCACCTCCTCTCCCCGGCGGATCTCGGCGCCGAGCTCGCAGGCGAGGTCGTCGAGCAGGCGTTCGAGGCGCGGCTGTGGGAGCAGCAGCAGCTGCATCGGGGGATCGGCCAGGAGTGTGAAGTCCACATGCAGACCGCCGAACGGCAATCGGAGAGCCGGGCTGGGGCCGGTGCGGGCCGCTTCGAATCGTTCCAGCAGGCCTCGGTAGCGCAGCAGCTCCAGGATCTGCCCGCTGAGACCGCCGGCCTTCGGGGTGTCTCGAATCTGAGGTTGCCGCTCGAATACCAGCGGTCGCACTCCGGCCAGCCGCAGTTCACCAGCGAGCATCAGGCCGGTCGGGCCGGCGCCCACGATGATCACGTCGGCGTCCGTCACTGGCCCCTCCCCTCGCGGACTCTCGGCACCACCGACTGCCGAAGCTTCGGTCAGTTCCATGCTGTCACCCCTGGATGGTCGAGCCCGCGGCTTGTGCCGTGGGCTGTCGATGCCTCGCGTGGTCTCCGGCTGGAAGCACGAGCTCGATTGAGTGAAGCGGCGATCCTGGCTTGAAGCAATCCGCCGTCGCGTCGTACGATGGGGGCGGCGGGGGAGGTACGGAGCGGCGGGGGAGAGACGGAGCGGCGAATCAGCCCCGGGTCAGGTCGACCGGGCGCCCGGCGTCGGTCTGGGACCGTCTGCGGATCCTATGCTGCAACGTCCGTTTCGAGCGAGGCCACGATCTCGATCTCGCTGTCGGTCGGAGGCCGTCCGCTCAGCGATCGTGGCAGCCGAGGACCGAGGCCCCAGGTCGGCCCCTCTCGTTCTCGTCCGGCAGCAGCTGGCGTCGCAGATGCTCCAGCTTGTGGGGATTGGTGACCGAGCGTACCCCGACGACCTTGCCGGCCAGGATGTCGAGGGCCAGGGTGGCCACCACGCGGTCGCCGTCCATGAACACCATGGCCGGTTGGCCATTGAGCATGACCTCGCGCGGGCTGCCGTGGAGCCTTCGGGCCACGTTGACCAGGAAGCGGGAGCTGCGAGAGGGCCCGACCACCGGTCGCATGGCCGCTCGGACTACGCCACCCCCATCGGTCCAGACGACGACATCGTCTGCCAACATCTCCATCAGGCCCTGGAGGTCGCCCGTGGCACAAGCCGCCACGAACTGGCGGGTCAGCTCTCGCCCGTGGCGCGCGTCGGCATCGAATCGCTTCCTTCGGTCCTCGATCCGATGCCGTGCCCGGGCCGCCAGCTGGCGACAACCCACCGTGGTGCGGCCCATTGCCTGGGCGACCTCGTCGAATTGGTACCCGAACACTTCGTGCAGGAGATACGCCGCCCGCTCGGGCGGGGTGAGCTCCTCGAGCAGGACCAGAAAGGCGAGTGACAACGTGTCGGCCTGCTCCAATGCCGACGTGTCGTCCGTCGTCACCGGTTCCGGCAACCATGGGCCGGTGTAGGTGACTCGCTGGGCTCGCGCTGAGCCGAGCTGGTCGATGCACAGACGGGTGACGATCGTGACCAGGTAGGCCCGGACCGATCGCACCTCCTGCTCGTCCCGCTGCAGCCAACGCAAGAAGGTCTCCTGGACCATGTCCTCGGCGTCGGCGGCGCTTCCCAACATCCGGTAGGCGATGCCAAAGAGGAGTGATCGCCACTCCTCGAAGACGGACGCATCGTCAGGCGACGGGCCCGGCACCATCCCCCTTCCGGCTCATCGGGATCTCGCATCGCTCGGCGAATCCCTGGCTGTGCAGGCCCAGCCCGGCGTTGAAGCGGGAGCGGAGGTTCTCCAGCGCCACCCACCCGGCGAGCTCGACGAGCTCGGCATCGCTGAGGTGGCGGTGCAAACGCTCGGCCAGGTGATCGGAGACCTGGGCCGGGGTCAGTGTGGCCTGCTCGGCGTACTCGAGCACCACACGCTCCCGCTCGTCATAGAGTTCACTTCGACGCCATTCCGACACGGCTCGCACTTTGTGGGGATCGATGCCCGCGTTCATCCCTTCGTAGTACCCGTAGTCGGTGCACCATGAGCACCCGATGAGCATCCCGACCTGTTGGATGGCCAGCCAGCGCAACGTGGGGTCGAGCTTGTTCCAGCCCTTGTCGACTGCGGTCTCCAGCGCGCCCATTGCCACCAGCACGCCAGCGTGGTGTGAGGCGGCCTGCGTCGGTTCGACCATCTGGCCGAATCTCCGCAGGGTGTAGCTGCGGGCCAGCTTGGGGACGATCCCCTTCGGTTCGGTGTCTAGGGGTACATGAGCCATGGGCCACCACCTTTGTCAACCCTAAGACGATATTGACCGGTCGAACGTGACAGCCGCGTTAGGCAAGTGACACCCGGGATCGGATCGAGCGGGCCCAGGACGGAGATCGCCGTCTTCGGTAGGGTGCCTCAATGGTGAAGGCCCCCACCTGCTGGCGCAGATCCGCCGGGCTGAGGGTCGCCGCCGCCATGGGGGTGGCTCTGAGCGCGACGGTCCTCACCGTGAGCTCGGCCGGGGGGGCGAGGGTGGCGGCGCCCACGGGAGAACCGACGGGGTCACCCATCGACCTGCCGCCCGGACCCCGTTCGGGTGGGCCCGCCGCGTTGGTGGACCCCGAGGCCGGGACGGGGATAGGGGCAGCGGCACCGGGCAACGTCAGCGAGTACCCGGGGGCCTCTGTCCCACTGGGAATGGTCCAGTTCAGCCCGGACACCTCGCCGGATCGCCAAGTGACGACCGGTTCCGGGTACGACTATGCCGATTCTGAGGTCTCCGGCTTCAGCCTCACCCACCTTTCGGGCCCCGGGTGCGCCATCTACGGGGACGTCCCCATCCTTCCGGTTACCGGTGCAGTCCCGGCCAACCCTGACGTCGCCGTCCAACCGTTCTCCCACGCCAGCGAGCACTCCTCGGCCGGAACCTACGGCGTGGACCTCGGGTCGGGGGGCCCAGGGGGCATCGGTGTGCAACTCACCGCCACCACCCGGAGCGCCCTCGGGGCGTTCGAGTTCCCGGCCATCCCGCATCTCGCCCACGGGGCGGGGGCCACCCCCGGCGACGACCTCCTGTTCAAGGTCAGTGACTCGGCGAACGGTTCGAGCAGCTCTCATGTGCAGGTGGTCGGGACCGACCACCTGGTGGGCTCGGTCACCAGCGGGAGCTTCTGTGGCGTTCCGGGCAACTACACCCTGTACTTCGCCGCACAGTTCTCCCAGCCGTTCACCTCCAGCGGCACCTGGCAGAACAGCGCGGTCGGCGCCGACGAGTCCTGTGCCGGCACCGCCGGAATTTCGTGTGGGGCTTGGGTGGGCTTCCGCCAGCCGGGCCATTTCGGGGACCAGAAGATCCTGGTCAAGGTGGGCATCTCCTTCGTGTCGGCGGCAGGAGCCGCCGCCAACCTGACGGCCGAGGACCCCGGTTGGAACTTCTCGCGGGTCTCCCGGTCGGCCACCGGGGAGTGGAACGGCGTCCTGGACCGAGTGGCCGTCAGCGGGGGTTCCGAGACGGCGCAGCGAACCTTCTACACCGCGCTCTACCACTCTCTGCTGTTCCCCTCCGTGTTCAGTGACGACGACGGCCGGTATATGGGTTTCGACCACCGGGTGCACACGCTGACCCGCGGTCATGTGCAGTACTCCAACTTGTCGGAGGCCGACATCTACCGGTCCGAGATTCCCCTCCTGGCTGTCCTGCTGCCGGGGCCGACCTCCCAGATGGTCCAGTCACTGTTGAACGACGCCAACCAGACGAGTGGGGGCTTCCTGCCCAAGTGGGTCGTCGCAAACAACGACGCCAGCCAGTGGGACGGCGACTCGGCCGACCCGATCATTGCCGACGCCTACGCCTACGGGGCGAGGGGGTTCGACCTGAAACAGGCGCTCAACGCCATGGTCCACGGCGCCACGGTGCAGGAGGCCGGCTTTGCCGAGCGGCAGAACCTGGCTCAATACTTGGCCCAAGGGTGGCTGCCCGCCCTCACCTACGACATCACCTCGTATCCCTACACCGACGGCGGTTCGGAGACTCTCGAGTACTCGATCGACGACTTCTCCATCTCCCGCCTGGCCTTGGCGGCTGGTGACCGGGGCGAGGCGGCCGCTTTCGCCAAACGGGGCCAGAACTGGCAGAAGTTGTTCAACCCGGCAACCGGGTACCTGGCTGCTCGCCAGCCCGACGGTAGCTTCCCGCCCGGTCCGGCGTTCCAGCCAGCCAGCCCGGCCGACCAGGCCCAAGGGGTGGCCCAGCAGGGCTTCGAGGAGGGCAATGCCGTCCAGTACACCTGGGCCGTTCCCCAGGACCTGGCCGGGCTCGTCGGACTGATGGGTGGGGGCCGGGCCGCCTCGGCCAAGCTCGACACCTTCTTCACCCGTCTCAACGCCACGAGGTTCGAGCCCTTCGACTGGGCCGGCAACGAGCCCGGGGAGTGGATTCCCTTCGAGTACGACTACGCCGGCGCGCCCTTCGAGACCCAGTCGGTCGTGCGGCGGATCATGACTCAGCTCTACGCACTGGCCCCGGTGGCCGAGCCCGGGGAGGACGACCTGGGCGCCCTCTCCTCGTGGTACGTCTGGGCGGCCTTGGGCCTCTACCCCGAGACGCCGGGGGTGGCCGACTTGGCCATGACCAGCCCCCTCTTCCCTCAGGTCAAGATCCACGACGGGAACGGGCGCACCCTGACGGTCACCGGCTCACATGCCCCCGACCAGTACATCCGGGGTGCTCGTCTCGCCATGGGTTCTGCCGGATCCTCGCCATGGGACAGGCCATGGCTCCCCTCGGCGGCCCTCAGCGAGGGGGCGAGCCTGACTGTCGTCCTGGGGGGTGCACCCGACCGGGGCTGGGGGGCGGCGCCATCGGACGCCCCTCCCTCGTTCTCGGCGGGAGGCGCCCCGGCGGTACCCTTCACCGATCCGGGCGGATCGCTCGGTGTGCCCCCCGGGCGCCCTGCCTTCTTCCGGCTCGGCGTCCAGGAAGCATCACCGTCAGGCGACTCGAGGTCGGTGGAGCTGGTCTCGTGGCGTGCCGTGCCCTCGGCGGGGGTCACCGTGTCACCGGCATCCGGAAACCTGCGGGTGGTCGATGGCCGTTCGACGACGCCGGTCCGGGTCACCTCCACTGGAGCCGTGGCGTCGACGGTCACCTTCGACCTGGCTCAAGGCGGCACACCGCTCCCGGGTCTGACCCTGGACCTCACCTCGTAGCGACGGACCCCTCGCCGGGTCCTGTGGACCTGCGGTGATCGGAGGCGGAGCCACCCGGCCACCCGGTCACGCCGGCGGCAAGAAGGCGCCGCCGATGACCGCGGCCGACACGCGGTCGGTAACGCCGCGCCGCAGGCGTCAAGGGCTTTCGTACTCGTCGTGGCGGCGCCACCAGTGGCCGGTCTCGTTGCGACCGAGTGGCGCTCGGTCGAGCCACTGGTACATGCTCCAGAGGCCGTCCAGCCCGCGCGCGTACGCCGAGTAGGTGTGGTACACGACGCCATCCTCGAGCACGAACGCGCTCACGCCGGGCCCTTCGTGCCTGTACGTCTCCCAGTCCGTGCCAACCATGCTCGAAGCGAATTCGTCGAGCCCGGCACTCTCTTCGCCGGGTGCCGGCCGGAGGTCCATCTGGCGGAAGTTGTACTCGACGGCTCCCGACTCCCATTCCTCCCTGGTATTCGCCGCCTGGAAGTCGTGATTGAAGTCGCTGTCGAAAGAAGAGGCCCAGGGGAAGCTCCAGCCCATCCGCTTCTTGTAGGCCTGAAGTCTCGACAGCGGAGCCCGCGACACCGCACAGAGTGTGACGTCGTGATTGGCGAGGTGGACGGCGGAGCGGTCGAACCCGTCCGCGATCGCCGAGCAGGACGGACACCCGGCCGTGTACTCGGGCCCGAACATGAAGTGGTAGATGAGGAGCTGTGAGCGCCCTCCGAAGAGATCGACGAGGGACCCGGGACCCTCGTCGGTCTCCAAGCGGTACTCCTTGTCGATCCGAACCCAGGGCAGCTCCTGGCGCCACTGGGCCAGCTCGTCGGAACGCCTGGTCAGCTCCTTCTCGGCTTCGAGCAGTTCCATCCGGGCCGCAAGCCACTCTTCTCGTGTCCCGGTCTTGTGATCGGTCATTGTCTCTCCTCTTTCCGTCTCTCCGTCCAATGGTCACAACAGCTGGGCATGCTGACCGGGCGCCTGCCCCTGACCGCTCATATCGGTGGCATGAGTCCGGGCACCGACGACGGCGCGATGACGATCCAGATTCCAAGTCCGATGATCGCCAGCGCCATCGGAACATCGACGGTCGCCTTCGCCGGCAGCAGCTTCTGACCGAAGACGAGGACAGCGATCACGGTCATCCAGATGACGCTCATGATGCCCAGCGCCACCAGCATCAGCATCAGCCCGATACTCGATCCGACGCAGCAGAGCCCGAACTCGAATCCAGAGCGGACAACCTCGCGGCAACGCCGACGGAAGTGGTGCTTGAGTGGCGTCAACTCGTAGACACCCGCCGCCATCACAACCACGCCGGCGGCGAGAGACCAGTGTGGCCGGTAGAGCGCGTAGATGGCGATGCCTACGACTGTCCAGACGGCGAGGTACGATCCGAGGAACAGCGGCACGGCGCGTACACGGCCGCCGGCCTGAGCATGGTTCCATACTGCCGGGGCGGCACCCGGCAACATCATCGCCGCCATCATCGACACCCACAGGCCGACGAAGAAGGTAAGTGGACCGAGCCGAGCCACACCTCCCATGTCCATCTCGCTCATCTGCCGGACGGCGAAGACCCAGGAGATGGCGGCGAGCCCCAGGGTTGCCAGCGCCGCCGCTGCCGCGACACCTCCGGCACTCGTCGTGACGCCGGAACATGAGGTCGTTGCCGCGTCCGACTGCTCGGGCCCGGCGGCGCTCACTTGCACGCCCACCACGGCTCCGCCTCGCCGGTCTCCAACAGGGTCTTGAGGTTGGCCAACACCCGGGGCCATCCCCCGCTGATGCTCTCCAGCGTGAGGCTGCCTTCCTCCAATCCGTCGTGGATGACAGTGAGGCGGACGTTGGCGTCATCCTCCGGTTCGATCTCGAAGGTCACCCTCGAACCTGGCTCAGCCGTGATCCGGGCGATGTAGTCGTCGCTCCAGCCCAACGCCTGGGCCACGTCGGCGCTCATTGCGGGCCAGGTGTAGGATAGGCGGCGCGGCGGGTCAGCCTCCAAGATCACCTGTTCGGGACCGTCGACCCGTATGCCGGACTGGGTCAACTCGTAGCGCGACCCCTTCTTCCAATCCGTTTCGTAAGTCCTCCCCCAGTAGCGGGCGGTGAACTCCGGGTCGGTGAGGGCCCGCCAGAGGTGCTCGGGGGTGGTGCGGATGTAGGTGACGTAGACGAACTCGGGCCTTGCCATGGACGGGTCCTCCAATGCTCTCTTGAGTCCCGCCAGAGCGGAGACTCGTCGACGGTGGTAGCGGTTGATCCAGCGGTCGGAGATCTCGGAGATGGGGGCGGCGTTCAGGTAGTGCAGCTTCTCCCTGCCCCTCCACACCGTGGTGACCAGGTTGGAGGCTTCCAGAACGGCCAGGTGCTTGCTGACCGACTGGCGGGCCATGTCCAGCACCGAGCACAACTCGCCCAGTGTCTGGCCACCCTTGGTGTTCAGGCTGTCGAGCAGCTTGCGGCGGCCGGGGTCTGCCAGCGCTTTGAAAACCTCGTCCATCCCATCCGATCAAATAATGCAGCCATTTGGCTGCCTATATAACCACTTTTGCCTCCGCATGTCAACGCCGCAGCGTCAGTGACCACGT